>Ga0163152_10003022_pt1 | contig 22584 bp, 16 predicted proteins | sample OliLakLV19MP8IB2_FD_148635 | JGI IMG/M metagenome (GOLD analysis project Ga0163152, IMG submission 148635) | Freshwater microbial mat bacterial communities from Lake Vanda, McMurdo Dry Valleys, Antarctica - Oligotrophic Lake LV.19.MP8.IB-2 | ecosystem: Environmental > Aquatic > Freshwater >...
GCGTCCGTACTGCCCGAAGAAAGTCGCGTCCAGACCTTCGCCCTTCGCCCCGCCGCTTAGCGAGGTGGTCGTTTCCGCGGTGATGTCAGCCACGGTGCTCCCGTTCTCGAGCGAATCACCCGGACGGAACCCGCGGGCATCGGCGCTGAGCGCCCCGGTGCTGGCCCCGGCGCCAGCGGTGGTGAGCGTCAGCGTGCCGTTCACGAAGAACGCAAGGATCCCTCCCGTCGTCCCGTTCCAGTCGCTCGCCGTCAGCAGCGCGGGTGCGACCACCGAGACATTTTGATACTGGCGGAGGCGGCAGAGCTGGGCACGGCGCCCGGACGACGAGTCGTAGCCGTAGGTGAGGGGCGGATCCACGGAAACCGCCGTTCCGGACGTGGACGCGACGACCGCGATCTCCCACCTCCCCGCCTCTCCGACCTCCAGCATGGGCGACGCGGTGGGAATCGTCGCGAAGACATCCTGTGTTTGGTGCAGCAAGATCCTGTCGCCGGCGACGAGCGGGAGCGCAGCCGTCGAGACGACGTTCGCACCGGTCGCGGAAACGACTTGCCAGCAGTTGGTGATCGCGTTCGAACCGGCGACGAATGTGCGATCGCCATCTCGTCCGTCACCGAAGGAAACCGTGATGGGTGTCGATGTGGGTGTCGGGCCTGGGAGCTCGAAGGGGAACGGGACGCGGGAAGAGACGGCCCACGGTACGTCGAGGTCGCCACTGCTGCACGCGCCAAACAGCGCGACGACGGGGACCGCAAGCAGGCCGCTTCGGCGCACACGGTTCCATCCTGTCGTCGCGGACATCGCGGACCTCCCCGGCCATTATAGGCCAGCACCGCTACCGGCATCGCATGTGTCAACGACCGGCGGCTCCGGCGGGAAAGCGCTCGCGTTTCTCATGTCCAAGTCTCGCTCAATACCCGGCGAACCTTCGGATCCGTCAAACAAGAGAGGCCTCCTTTGTCGAGTGCGGTCACGAACGTTGCCGTTCGATGTGGAAGCGCTCCTGGAGCTGCCGCAAGAGGAGGCGCTCGTGCGCCTCGCGATGTCGCCTTCACGACTTTCGCGTGCTCTGTGCGAGCGGCAGGATGGTTCCTGTTCGCGTGGAAAACGGGCGAGGAATTTTTTCGATGCACGACGTGATGCGGATCCACCGCTTGCTCGACCGCGCACGGCGGGTCCACGACGCGGGCCTGCTCGCGCGAGCGAAGACACGAGCCGCTCTAGTCGCGGCGCGCGCTTGAACGCGAGCGCAACGCGTGCAGACGAGTCGCAGGAGGATTTGAAAATGAACCAGAAGACAGTCGAAAAAATGGCAGACACGGTGGACGTTCCCGGTGATCTCGTGGCGACAAAGCTGCCGTCGAGCCTGTACCTCGTGGGGATGGTGGGCGCGGTCGCTGCGTCGATCGTTTTCTTCGTGAAGAACAAGACGGACACCGCACTCTTTGTGGGTCTTTGGGCGCCGACGCTGCTCCAGTTCGGCATCTACAACAAACTGCTCCGAATTTCGCGAGGCACCGCTCAGGTCACGAACTGATTTCCCGCAACGCGTTGGACGCAAAAAAACAGGAGAACGTAATGCCCAACATGCCCGAAATGCCCGAGAACGAAGAGCAGCCTCAGGTACCGAGCGAGGTGGAGCAGGCAGACGAGCGAGAGGCACAGGGCGAGCCGATGCCACTCGCGGACAACCCCGAAGAAGTTCAAGAAGAGACTCGCGAGTAGGGGGATCGAAGCTCTCCGAGCGCCGCCTCCCCGAGGCGGCGCTCGCTTTCTGCTCGCCGGATTCTCCTCAAGAGGCATCGAACGAGCCGCACGGCGCGTATCCGGTCGCGCGTTGACAGGCTCGCGCACGCGGTGCAGCATCCGGTGGTTTTCGTTGCCGCGACGCCACCTTGGCCGGTTTGCTGGGGTGCTCTAGGGAGAAGAATGCGAATTCTTTTGGTGTTTCCGACGCCGTTCGAATCCGGTCGATTGGGTCTGGAGAACGTCGTTTGGCTGAGCGAGCCCGTTTCGCTGACCGCCGTCGGCACGGCAGTGAAGGACAAACACGAGGTTCGCATCCTCGATCTACGGCTGGAGCCTGAGTCCGCGCTCGCCGACGAGCTCCTCGCTTTCCGCCCCGACATCGTCGGCACCACCAGCATGACGACCGACGCCTACCAGGCGAAGGCCGTGCTGCGCATGGCGAAAAGCATTCGCCCCGATTGCCTCACCGTCATCGGCGGCCACCATCCCACGCTGGGTCCGCAAGAGTTCGACGAGACCTACATCGACGTCATCGTGCAGGGCGAGGGGGAGCACACCTTCAAGGAGCTCTGCGCTCGCTACGTCACGGAGAAAGCGGAGAGCAAAGCCCGCGACTTCTCCGGCATCAACGGCCTGCGCTGGCTCGACGCGAAGGGCATCCGCAACGCGAACTCGAAGCGCTCGCAGGAGACGAGCCTCGACGATCTGCCGATGCCGGATCGCTCGCTGATCGCGAAGTATCAGGGCCGCTACTTCTTCACGGCCGTGCGTCCGATGGCGTCGATCTTCACGAGCCGCGGCTGCTCGTTCGACTGTAATTTCTGTGCGATTTGGGAATTCTACGAGCGCCGCACGCGCTACCTCTCGGCGAAGAACATCGTCGATCAGATGGAGGCGTGCAGCGAGCCGTTCATCTTCGTGCTCGACGACAACTTCCTCTCGAACAAGAAACGGATCATCGAGCTCTGCGAAGAGATCGAGAAGCGCGGCGCGAAGAAATACTGGATGACGCAGGGCCGCACGGACTTCGTGGCGGACAACCCGGAGATCATGGCGCGCCTCGCGCGCTGCGGACTCGTCGGGCTTCTCTCGGGATTCGAGAGCAACGACGACGACAACCTCGCGTCGCTGCGCAAGAAGAACACCTGGGAGAACAACAAACGCGCCAGCGACATCATGGCGGAGAACGGCATCTTCTCGACGGGCATCTTCATGGTGCGGCCCGACTGGACGAAGGAGCAGTTCCAGCAGCTGTACGACTACATGAACTCGCTGACGATCGGCATCCCGATCGTCACGATCCTCACGCCGCTCCCGGGTACGCAGCTCTACCGTGCGTACAAGGACAAGCTGATGAGCCAGGATCATCGGCTCTTCGATTTGCTCCACCCGATGCTGCCGACGCGGCTTCCGCGCGAGGAGTTCTACAAGGAGTTCGCGCGCAGCTACGACGACACCGAGTCGAGCGTGCGCAAGGCGTTCAGCGTGATGCTGAAGAAGCGGAAGTGCTTCCTCCTGAAGATGCTGCCGGGCCTGCTCCACTTCTACGCGCGCACGTGGCGGTACCAGCGGGTGCACCGCGACTACACGAGTTTCCTCCGCGACGAGGAGGGCCTGCTCAACGGACCCGGCGCGAAGCTCACGTGGGAGGACGTCCAGTATCCGACGGGCGACGAGGACCAAACGCAGGATCAGGCCGGCATGGCCGGTGACGGCGTCGTGAAGCTCCGCGTGCCGCGGCGGTTGTGGACCGACGACCTCGCGGAAGCGCAGCAGAAGCTCGCCGCGGGAGGCACGCGATGAAAGACGTTCGCGTCTTCTTGAAAGAGCTCCGCGTCGAGATCGAATCGCATCCCGGCGTGAATCACCTGTTCCTCAACCGGATCGCGACCGGCATGTTCTCGAAGGAGGACTACCGCGTCTTCGCCGAGAACCACTACCCGCTCGTCTGCGTCTTCTGCAGTTATCTCGAGCGGCTGCTCGTGCGTGCGCCGGACTCGGAAGCGAAGCTGTGGCTCGCAAAGGTCCTCGTCGACGAATACGGCGAGGGCAGCGAGGGTCACGACCACGCGACGCTCTACGGAAACTTCCTCGACGCGTCGGGCGGCGACACGAAAAGCCGCCACAAGCTGCGCGTTCCCGCGCCGGCGGCCGCGTTCATCGCGGAACATCGCAGAGTCACGGCTGTGGAGCCCTTCCTGGTCGGATTGGGCGCCGTCGGCCCGGGGCACGAGTGGGCAATTCCAAAAATGTTTGACTCGGTGATCCCCGGTCTTCGCCGTACCGGCTACGACGAAGAAGAGATCCACTATTTCACGCTGCACATCGGCCAGGACGAGGACCACGGGCTCTGGCTCGAGGAAGCGCTCGCACGCTACGCATCGACGGAACAAGCCCAGCTGGAGATCCGCCGCGGTGCGCTGCTTTCGCTCGAAGCGCGACGCGTGTTCTGGGACGGCGTGCAGGCGGCGGTCATGCGCTGGCGACAGCCGCGGTCGATCCGCCCCGATGGCAAGGTTCCGCGCACCACCTTCCAGGAGCTTTTTCTGAGCTTCTGGGACGGCTCGAAGGTCGCTCGCTCGATCGAGAATTCGTTCGTGCGCCGCACCGAAGAGAAGCTGCCCACCCTCGAACAGGTCATCGCACGTGGCCGGGAGCTCCGCGCGTGAAGATCACCTTCATTGCCACCCGCAAGAACGAGGACCGCACGGAGCGCGAGCTCTACGAGATGGACCTCCTGCTTCGCGTGTTCGGCTTCAAGCGCGCGTTCCTCGATCTGGGTATCCAGACCATCGCCGCATGCACGCCGAAGGACGTCGAGATCGCGATCGTCGACGAGTACATCGAGGAGATCGACTACTCCATCAAGGTGGACGCGGTCGCGCTCTCGGCGAAGACCTCGTGCGTCTCGCGCGCGTACAACGTGGCCGACGAGTTCCGGAAGCGCGGGACCAAGGTCATCATGGGCGGCATTCACGCGTCGCTGCGTCCGGACGAAGCGGCGGAGCACGCCGACTGCGTCGTGACGGGCGAGGCCGAGGCACTCTGGCCGATCGTGGTCGCCGACCTCAAGGCCGGCACGCTGAAGTCTCGCTACGACGCGGACGGCTTTCCCCCGATGGATGCGATTCCGCATCCCGCGTGGGACGCATCGCCGTACGACGAATACCTGATGCATCAGATCCAGACCACGCGCGGGTGCCCCTTCCGTTGCAAGTTCTGCTCGGTGCCCGACATCTCCGGCCAGGACTTCCGGTTCAAGCCGGTGGCGAACGTTCTCTCGGAGATCGCGTCGATCCCGATGGGCGGCGGTCCGATCATGAAGGGCCGTCCGATGTACGTCGTTGACGACAACTTCATCTCGCGCACGCGGTACACGAAGGAGCTGCTCGAGGCGATGATCCCCGTCTACAAAGCGGGGAAGATGCCGTCGTGGTCCGCGGAGACCACGCTCAACGTGGCGATGGACGAGGAGATGCTCGACCTTTTCCGCGACGCCGGCTGCGCCACGCTCATCATCGGGTTCGAGTCGATCAGCGAAGCCACGCTGAACGAGATGGACAAGCCGGTGAACTTCTCGCTGACGTACCAGGAGGCGGTCCGCCGCATCCACTCGCGCGGGATCACGATCGTCGGCAACTTCATCGTCGGCTTCGACACCGATACGCTGGCCGTCTTCAAGCAGACGCGCGACTTCATCCAGGAGACCGGGATCATCTATCCGTTCTTCTCGATCCTCACGCCGATGCCAGGCACGAAGCTCCACGAGGAAGTGAAGGCCGAGGGCCGCCTCGATCACTTCAAGTGGGACCTCTACGACACGCGGCACGTCGTCTTCGAGCCCACGCACATGACCCGCGAGCAGCTGATGGACGGGTATGTCTGGCTCTACGAGCAGTGCTACGGCACGAACGCGCTCTTCGAGCGGCTCGAGCGGCTGTGGTCCTCGCGATCGAAGAAAGGCTCCAACTTCATCGAGAAGCAGTTCATCGCGTGGAAGCTGCGTCAGGACGCGAAGCGCACGAAGGATCCGGAGCACCTCGCGCACTTCAAGGCCGGCATCAAGGTGATGAACAAGCAGAAGCACGCGGACGCCGGGCAGCTCCTCTTCGTGCTCGACGGCTACGACTTCGCCCGGTTCCTTCGCCGCTACAACACGGCGCAGAAGGCGCAGAACTACGAGATCTTCGCGAACCCCGACTCGCACGTGCAGAACGCCGAAGAGACGGCCAAGCTCCTCAAGACGCAGTGGGAGAACCACCGGGCCGCACGCAATCGCACGGCACCGCGGAAGAATCCCGCGGGCGGCACGCTTCCGCTGGTCCAGTAAGGCCGTCGTGAAGCGCCGTCACGTGATCGCTGGCGCCGCCGCGTCGTTCGCGGCGGGCGCCGCGTTCTGGGAGAAGCGGAAGCTCGACGGCGCGTACGACTGGAGCGAGCGCCTTCGCCCGACGGCGACGGAGCGCTGGGCGCGATCGCTCACGACGCTTGGCCGCGATCTGCTCGCCGCGGACGGCGCGATCGTGCACGTAGGGCAGTCGACGCATCTGCTCGCACTCGGTGGCCGTCGCCTGCTGACGGATCCGTGGTTCCACGACCCGGCGTTCGGCGCGCTCGCGCACGAGCGCGGACCGGCCGTCGCGCCCACGGGAGTCGGTCCGCTCGACTTCATTCTGGTCACGCACGAACACGCCGACCACTGCGACCCGAAGGCGATGGACCGCCTCGACAAGAGCGCGCGTGTCCTCTGCAACAGCGACTCGCTGAAGGCGACGATACGGAAGCTCGGCTTCACGCAGGTCGACGTGCTCGCGGAGTGGGAAGAGGCAGAGGCGGCGGGCCTCACGATCACGGCGGTGCCGGCGATCCACGACATTGAAGAGGTCGGCTTCGTCGTGAAGTCGGAAGGCCACACGGTCTACTTCGCAGGCGACACGAACACGCAGCCGGAGTTCGCGGACATCGCGGAACGCATGAAGCCGACCTTCGCGATTCTTCCGGTCGACGGCACGCGGCTCATTGGCGGCGAGCAGTGGGTGATGACGCCCGCCGACGCGGTCGCCGCGGCGAAGGTGCTCGGCGTTTCCGGCGCGATGCCCTCGCACGCCGACGCGTATTTCTCGGACCGGCTGGTGCGCGCGGGCCTCGCGTCGACGATCGCCGGTGCGAACGAGATCTTCGCGCGAAAGCTCGCGGCTGCACTCCCCGGCGTCCGCGCCGAGAACCCCGCGCCTGGCGAGCTGATCCTGCTCGCCGCCGCCGCATGAAACGACGCCCTTCACCCTGAGCGAGCGCAGCGAGTCGAAGGGCTGTCGGCGATTCGACCTCGCGATCTTCCCGCGCAGGACGAAGCGCTGCGGCACACTCCGCCTACCGTGAAAGCTCAGACCGAATACCTCTGGTTCAACACGAAGAAGCGCCGCGAGATCGTCCGCATCACCGACGAAGTCGCCGCCGTCGTCGAGAAGAGCAAGGTGCAGGAAGGCCTCTGCCTCGTCTCCGCGATGCACATCACCGCGGCGATCTACGTGAACGACTGGGAAGACGGGCTCATCCTCGACATCGAAGAGTGGGCCGAGAAGCTCGCGCCGTCCGGCAAGGATTACCGCCATCATCAGACCGGAGAGGACAACGGCGACGCGCACCTGAAGCGCCTGCTGCTCGGCCACCAGGTGACGCTGCCGGTCACGAAGGGGAAGCTCGACCTCGGCCCGTGGGAGCAGGTCTTCTATGCGGAGTTCGACGGCAACCGGAAGAAGCGCGTCATCGTGAAGATCATCGGTGAGTGACGCGATCGACCGGCGGCCTTGAGCTCGAGTTGGTAGGTCGGTATCAGCTGGAGCCCCCAGGTCAGGTAGAACTTCAGGACCGGATCCACGAATCAAGAGTACCGCTATTCGTGTACGCGCCGGATCTCGAAGCCGTCGCGCAAGTCGGCTGCCGAGGAATACGCGGCGGCGAGGTCGGCCCACAGACATCGCTTGTTCGCGCGGGGCGCCCCGAAGATGCAGAGTCCCAGCGCCTCGGCGCCGTCGACGTAGAAGCCGGCTTCGTCGCGATCGTGCCCGTGCACGAGCACGCGGTATCGCTCCGCAGGCGTCGACACCTGCGCGAGCATGCGTGCGACGACGTCGGGTTGCTGCCCGTACGACGTGAGCAGATCGCGCAGAAGCGCGTTCGAGTGTTCGTCGCTCTTCGTGACGTCGAGGGAGAGTGCATCGAGCTCAGCGAGCGATCGCAGGCGATCCGACGGCACGCCGTGTGTGAGGAGGAGCCCGCACGGCGTCGCGACCGCAAGGAGCGCGTTCGCGAAGAGCGCACGCAGCGCATCGCGCTTCGCCAGCGGGAGATCGCGCTCGAGCGCTTCCACTTCGTCGTCGTGGAACTTCGACGGATGCGGCCCTCCGACGTGACCGTGGTCGTGATTGCCGAGCACGTACTGGAAGCGCGACGGGTGCGCGGATTTCAGCGCGAGCATGGCCTCGACAATCGCGATCGACTCGTCGGGATAGTCGTAGAGCGCGGGGCGCTGGCGGCGCGACTCGTCGTCGGGTCCATGCACGACGTCACCGAGCTGCACCCAGATCACGTCTGGCGCGCTCTCGAAGCGGCGTCGCAGCGCCTCGAAGTCGTCGAGGTTGCCGTGCAGGTCGGTGCTGACGAGGAGTCGCCCTCGATTCGGCAGATGCACGACGCGAGAAGGCCGCTCCCCGCGGCAGGCCCGCGCTCGCTTCGCTCGCTGATTCGGAAGGGCTCGGCCCGCCACGCGATCAAGCGTAGCGGACCCTGTGATGTCCGAATAGGAAGGCGGGAAATCGTGTGGCGGAAAGAGCAGGGGTCGAACCTGATCCCGTGAAGGACGCACCGCGTAGCAGGCGGGCCGGCGACCAATCGCCGATCACTTTCCGTATTGGCGGAGAGAGAGAGAATCGAACTCCCAAGCCCCCGTTTTCGAGGGTCGTCCGCTTTCGAGGCGGGTGCCGTCGCCTATCGGCTTGTCTCTCCAGAATCTGTTGGCGGAGGGCGGAGGAATTGAACCTCACTCCCGAAGGAGCGCAGCGGCTTCCAACCGCGCCATGACCCAGTCATGTTCACACTCCGAACGAAATGAAACGCGCCGATGGCAGCAAAGGTGGGAGCGGCCGTTCCAGAGGACCCGGAACTGGTGCTCGGCGAACACCGCGCTTCGCGAGCGCGAGGTTGGTGGGTGCTGCGTGCGGCTCCGCTGCGGGGGCAGCGGTGAAGCGTGTTTGGCGGAGGCCAAGGGAGTCGAACCCCTAGGCGTGGTCACATCTCCTGGATTGACCGACGCCCCGTCGGCGAATCACGTCTCGCCGTCGTCCAGGACCGCCTGGATTCGTCCTCCTCGTGAAGAGGAGAGGGCGCGCCAGCACGAGCGTCCTCGTGCTGGCGATCCCACGATGGTGATTACTTCTCGAGCTCGCCGCCCCAGTACATCGCGTCGCTGAGAAATTGCCCCCACGTGAGAGGCATTCCCTTGACGTAGGTGACGGTCATGCCGACACCGCCCGGCAGAGTCGCCGGCTTGACGGGGTGGGAGAGCAGCTTCATGCGCGCCTGCTCCGGAGTCCGGTTGCCCTTCTTCTGGTTGCAGGTCACGCACGCGATGACGACGTTCTCCCAGCGAGTGAGACCACCCTGCGCGCGCGGCAGGACGTGGTCGTACGTCGCCTCGTGCCTCGGGGTCTTGGTGTTGCAGTACTGGCAGCGACCCTTGTCACGCGCCCAGACGTTCTGGCGGCTGAACTTGATCGCGCGCTTCCGGTTCTTCAGGGTACGGACGAAGCGCACGACGGACGGCATCTTGAGCTCGAACTTCACGGTGCGGATCGCCTTGTCCTCGTACTCCTCGACGATCTCGACCTTGTTCATGAACACGAGAGTCATGGCGCGTTGCCAGGACACGATCTCCATCGGCTCCCAGGCCGCGGAGAGGATGAGAGTCTCCATTGGGTTCTTTCTAGTTTGGTGCCTGCGGTCCGAGTCGAACGGACAACACGCCGGGTTTGAATCGGCTGCCTCTCCCGAGTTGGGCTACACAGGCTCGTTGTTGGGGTGCTTCGCTTGGGTGCTGCATTGGCGTCAGCGCTGAGACTCACTTCCCGCTTGCGCCGCCGGACCCACGCCTTGTAGCTCGTGGGCGAGCCGGCAGAACTACCGCTGACAATCGTTACAAAAGTTGCTGCATGGTGGCGCGAGAGGAATTCGAATCCTCACTGGCTACGCCCTCAACGTAGTGCCTCTACCAAGTTGGGCTACCGCGCCGTACTGAAATGAAGCGGGAGGTCGGGGTCGAACCGACACCCTTCCGGATGGGAACCGGATGCTCTGCCACTCGAGCTACACCCGCGTGATGCTCTGGTACCCGCAGTTGGAGTCGGACCAACGCCTCCTCTGTGTGAGAGAGGGATTCTTCCGTTGAACTATGCGGGTGCGATGGTCGCAGGAGTCGGAATTGAACCGACGAAGCAGCCGTATGAAAGCCGCCGCTCCCCCAGGAGTCCTGCGAGGTGATGCCGATTGGTACCGCGGGTGGGACTTGCACCCACACGCCCTTAGTCGGGCACCGGTTTCTGAGACCGGCGTGTCTTCTATTCCATGCCACCGCGGTGTGAAGGCTTTAGCGCCTGGAGGCGAGCGCGCCGAATTCGTGCTGCGTGTTGGTAACGGGGGTGCGATTCGCACGCACTCGGTCGGGCTTATGAGGCCCGATTGCCGCTATGGCTCCCCGCCATGATTCGTTGGTACCCCGCTCCGGAGTTGAACCGGAAGAACCGCGCTTAGGAGGCGCAGTGGCGGTCCCCCGCGCAGGGTGTTGGTGTCGTCGGAGGGACTTGAACCCCCAGCCTTCCGGTTCGTAGCCGGATGCTCAGTCCATTGAGCTACGACGACGTGGTGCCTCGTCCAGGAATCGAACCCGGTGTGCGGCGCTTAGAAGGCGGTGCTGTGGTCCTCCACACGAGGCTCAAGAGTGGATTTGCTGTTTGGCGCCCCGCCAGCGAGTCGAACGCTGTACTCCCGGGTTCGCTCCCCGAGGCCCGGTTCCGCCGGGCAGGACATGGTGTTCTCTGGTGCCCCGCCAACGAGTCGAACGTTGCGATCCGGAGTCGGAGTCCAGAGCCTGGGTTCCGCCAGGCGGGGCGCGTGTTGGTTGGAGCCGTCAGCGAGAGTCGCACTCGCGTTCCGCGCGTACCGGGCGCGTGTCTTACTGCTGGACGATGACGGCATCGGTGCTGCGTGCGTCGAGAGTGGGTGGAGCGAATCGGACTCGAACCGATCACGAGCGAGGTGCGAGCTCACTCTCCGCGCCTGCGGCCGTCCCATGTGCTGGTGGTGCCCTCGGAAGGGATCGAACCTTCGCCTCTCGGAAGTCAGCCGAGTGCTCGTCCATCGAGCTGCGTGGGCGAAAAAATCGAGGATGGTGCCGATGACCGAACGAACAAGCCCGCTGCTCTGCTTGAGCGACCGCTGCCAAGGCGCAGCGTGTGGGGTTCTTTACCCACATTCGACGGGTTCACGGAGTAGCGCTCGATGGCGCCTCGATGTGTTGCAGGCGGAGTCCGCGAGATAGCGATACGGCGGACGTATGCCTAGATGCTCTTGGAGGGTTTGCGCAGTGGAGCCGGAGATGAGAGGAAAGCGCGAACCTTGTCCCAGCGCTCAGCAGCCTCGGCAGTCACCGTTGTGGATGCTGCGTTGTGCCGCGTCTCAGCATAGGAATAGACGTAAGCAGTATCTGAGTAGAGTTCGTAGGCCACGATGAAATCGAAGTCGCGCGGAGAGCTTTCCTCTCCGATTATTCGCGCGAATGAGTCCGAAGAACGAGCCACGACTGTTCCCGCTGTCAAATGGTGGAGCCGGCGGGAATCGAACCCGCGATTTCCGCCATGCGAGGGCGGCGTCTTACCTCTCGACTACGACCCCGAGGAGCCGCGGGCCTTCACGCGGCGAAAAGGATGCGAGGATGGAGCGACCAAAGTGTTTTTTAGTGCTCTACCACTGAGCTACGGGTCCACAAGATTGGACCCGGTCGGAATCGAACCGACGACCTCTTCGTTATGAGCGATGTAACTCTGATCTGCGCCTCGCAAAGAGACGTGTGCTGCGTGCTGCGAAACAATGACGAGGATGAAGGTGACCGAGGACCTTTTGCTCTATCCGTTGAGCTACGAGCCCACAGTTGGACTCGGCGGGACTCGAACCCGCATCTTCCGATTCGTAGTCGATGTATCCCTGATCTGCGCCTCGTTGAGATTTCGTGAAGCAAGAAGTGTCGAGGATGAGTTGATGGCACCAAGCACGGTCTGAGCTACGTGGCCCACAAGTGGACCCGGCGGGAGTTGAACCCGCGCCTCCGGCACGTGGCCGGCGCTCTAACGATGTAGGCCTGATCAACGCCTCGACGTGAAGTGATTTGGGCGTGTCGAAAGTGAAACCGAGGATGGGTGAATGACGGAATCGTTTTTACCTGGCGTCCTGCCATTGGACGACCGCTGCCATGAAGAGGGCAGTGGGCGAGAGTCGAACTCGCATCTCCTGGTCCCGTTGTAGATCCTGTCTTCGCCTCGGTAGTTCGGTACTGCGTAAGTGGTGACGAGGATGTAGCGACCAAAGTCTTTTTACGGCGCTCAACCATTTGAGCTACAGACCCACAGTTTGGATCCGGCGGGGATCGAACCCGCAACTCCGGCGTTTCAAGCGATGGAACCCTGATCTGCGCCTCGTCGTGCGGGTGGAGCTGGAGGGAGTCGCACCCTCATCGCCGCAATGCCATTGCGGTGTTCTGCTGCTGAACTACAGCCCCGCGTACTGTGCTGCAAACTCGTTGGTGGGCCGGGCAGGAATTGAACCTGCGACTCCCTCGACTTCAGCGAAGTGCTCTACCAGCTGAGCTACCGACCCATTGTGGTGCTGTTCCCTGGAGCCGCCCCAGGACGCTCCGGGATTTCACTCCGGCGCTCTTCTATCCGAGCTCGAACAGCGTGGTGGCGACCGCTACGAGGATTGAACTCGTCTCACTCCCTAGACAGGGGAGCTGCGACCCCAGTCGCATCAGCGGCCGTGTTGGCGGAGCGCGCGAGAATCGAACTCGTAGAGGTTGATCGACAATCAACTGGCAGCCCAGCCGCCATCGCGCTCCGTGGGTGCTACGTGCTGCGTGATGCCTTTTGGGATGCCTCTCCAGGATTGAACTGGAACTTCCGGAGTCACAGACCGGCGTGCAGGCCACTACACCAGGGGCACCGTGAGAAATGGTGGGAGGGGAAGACCGCGAACGGTCATCGACCCTCGTAACTGAAATTTGGTGCGGCGAGCGGGAGTCGAACCCGCCCCACGAGAGTGGCGCTCTCGCATGCTTCCGAAACACTTCCGCCGCGTTCTTATGCTCGCAACTTGTCCCATCTCTCGGCTGCCGATGGTTGTGCCGTAACCACCTTCTTGATTCGGGACAATTCTTCCTCTGAGAAAACGTAAGCCGTATCGCTAATGAGGCAGTAACCGATCATGAAGTCGAACTCACCTGGCAGATACCGACGGTAGGTTCGACGTCCGTTCATCTTGACGAGACTGATGAGTGGCTGGCCCGTTTCCATCGAAATCGGTGCCCACCGGACTTGAATCCGAAGAATTCGGCGAGTCGTCGTGTCTTCGGCGAGCCAGTCAACGGTGCCGCCGTCGAGCGCGGGCCGGTAAACAAGGAATCCTGCAAGGAGAAGTCTCAGGAGAACGGCCGCTTCAGCAATGCGTCCCTTCTCTGCTCGACTGAGCTCCCTGTCGCTCGCCATCTCGTGGAGCTTCGACGGAACAGAGACTCGTGGCTTTCGTCTCAGCGAGTTTTTCGTGCGCTGACGGGACTTCTGCTCTTCCTCAGTAAGCGGGTGTTCGCGAAGCCAGAGACTCAGCGCTCCCTGCGAGACACCGAGGGTCCGATGAATCTCCTCAATCGAGCTCCGCTGTTGGAGGCGCATCTGAACTGCTTTCTGACGAACGACGGGAGAGTAGGCCATGATTTTCAGACTACGATACGTGCGAATTGCTGTCTACCGTATCGCTGGTGGGGACGGACGGGGTTGCACCGCCTCGCTTCCGGTTATCAGCCGGATGCTCTTCTTGCCGTGAGCTACGCCCCCAGAAAACACGCGAGGATGGGTGATGAGTGAAGAAGATGCCCCGCCGTGCTGCTCGAAATGACTCGAGCGGCGATGGGGCACTACCCCGGAAGTTGTGCTGCGCTGGTCGGGGTAGGTGGGGTCGAACCGATGAATCTCCGCTCGACGCCTCGCGTGGGAGAAATTGGGTATCGGTACTGCAAACTGGCCTTTGGTCGGAATACCCAGACTTGCACTGGGAACCTCACGGACCCGAACCGTGCGCTCTACTAGCTTGAGCTACATTCCGAGAAACTGCTTCTTCGAGATCGAAGATAATTGGCGAACGTTGCTTCGGCCTTTTCAGTGGCCTCGGCGATTTCGATTTTTGTCGTTGTAACGCTCCTCCGGCGCCTCAATCTCGTGTGATGCGTGTTGCGTGGATGCCGCTCATTCGGAGCGGGATTCGATTTGTTTCGTGATCGGAACGGCGAGAGTCGAACTCGCGATCTCCTGAACCCCAATCAGGCGCGCTACCGCTGCGCTACGTTCCGGGACACTTCACTTCGTGGGTCGGGATGGTCCGGTTTGAACGGACGACCTTCCGGTTCCAGGCCGGGGGCTCTTCCAGCTGAGCTACATCCCGCTGCATTGAAATGGTGCTCCGAGGATGCGGGCCCGCACTGACGTCGCGGTTGCGCCCGTGATGACAAGGCCGGCGGTACTCGCCATGAGTGATCCGCCTTGTAAGGGTGGCCTTTCGACCGTGCTGCTTGTGGTGGCGATGGAGCCCTGTCCCGCGCCTCGGAGAATCGTTGGCAGTGCCACCGGGTGCTGCCCCCGGATCCTCTCGTTGAAAGCGAGAGAGACTCAGCTGTTGTCCTATGGCACTTCAGTTTGTTGCGTGGGTGCTCACACCGGGATTCGAACCCGGACTTCTGCGTAGAGAGCGCAGCTGCCTAGCCGTTAGCAAAGATGAGAGCGTGGGTGGTTCGGTGATTCTCTGGAGTCCCTCCCGAGAGTTGCACTCGGCTCGAGCAGCTTTGCAGGCTGCTGCCATCCTGGATGGAGAAGGACGAAAGTGCTTCGTGGCTCCCCGGGCAGGAATCGCACCTGCGCGCTTCCGCTTAACAGGCGGACGCTCTTCTAACTGAGCTACCGGGGAATGACCGGTGATGAAGTCTGGCGAACTCCCTGGGGATCGAACCCAGCTCGACACGCATTAACAATGCGTCGCAATCACCAGATGTGCTTGGAGTCCGTGTTCGTGTTTTGTGTGTCCCTTCAGGGGTATTGGGTACTTCTGGTTTTGGTTGCGTCTGGAGCCGAAGGCCAGATTCGAACTGGCGCTGGTCGGGTACGGGCCGACCGTGCTTCCGCTACACCACCTCGGCGAACAAAGACGGGGGACGAGCCCGGCTCTGCGTGTTGCTGCTTGGCTCCGGGAGTACGAGTCGAACGTACGTTTCCTGTGTCAGAGACAGGCGGCCTGCCACTAGCCGACCCCGGATCAATGGCGCATCTCTGGTTCCCTCGGCACGACTCGAACGTGCGTCGCCTGGGTCAAAGCCAGGAATCCTTCCTTAGACGACGAGGGAGTGTTGGTGCCGCCGGTAGGGGTCGAACCCACAATCGTCCGGGTAAAAGCCGGCTGCTCTTCCATCTGAGCTTCGGCGGCGTGTCTTGGGTGGGTCCGACAGGAGTTGCACCTGTGTCTCGCGAGGTAAGAGCTCGGCGTGTTGGCTGCTGACACTACGGACCCAAGAATGGAGCGCGCGGATTGCCGCGCGCCCCGTGGAGATCCGGACGTGTCCGGATCTCGAGGCCTTCCTATTCGGTTTTCAATGGTGCAACCGCGTGAGCGGCGGCGAGGGATCGGCCTCGCCTGTTGCAAGAAACTTTGGTGGGCGCGGAAGGAGTCGAACCTTCTGTGGCCGCGAAGCGGCAACGGGTTTACAGCCCGCCACGGTTCCGTACCGACAACGCACCCAAATACGACTAAATAACTAGTTGTTACGCTGCGAAACGGTGCTTCGCTGGCGGGTCGCCAAGGAGTTGAACCTTGTCCGGCTCGTTTTGGAGGCGTGCCTGGATGCCGATCCGCAACCCGTGTACCGCGTGGGCCCAAAATGCAGTTAGGGCCGGTTCCCCTGGTTGGGGATCCGGCCCTTTCGGCGAGCTCAGCTGAGAGCGCGCTTACAGACCGGACTCCTTGATGGGGGCGAAGACGTGGTTCTTCTGCTCTTCCGATGCTTCAAGGGTCAGGCGGCCGAAGCCCCAATCTCGACTGGCCACGCCAGCGAGACTCGGGCGATACGCCGCCGTCGATCCGTTCGAATTGGAGAGCAAAGAGGACATCGTTCTCTGAAGAAGAGTGGGTTTCCGGTCAGTTTGGCGGCAGGGGAACATGGACTGGGAAAGAGATTCGCCTGCGTGAAAACGGGTTCACGAAAAGACGAATCTTTTCACTCGGAATTCGCGACGGAGATGAAACCCGCGGCGTTTCGCGGGGATGGCCACCGGACTACGTGAGGCGGAGCGCGCCGGGGACGATCGTGTAGGTCGCCGGCAGGATCCCCGGCTGCTCGCCATCGGCTTCGACGAGCACGATGTCCCCCTCGGCCGCGCGCGCGGTGATCGTCTTGACCCGGTAGTGGCGGACCTTCGGGTGGGTGAGGATTTTGCCGTTGTAGAGGAGGCGGCCCGAGAGTAGCGCCTCGATGCGCGTCATGTTGCCGATCAGCGTGATGTCGAAAGCGCCGTCGTCGACCTTCGCGTCCGGGCCGGCCTTCATGCCGCCGCCGCAATATTGTCCGTTACACACGAGGACTGAATTGATGATCGCGGATTCCTCCGGTCCGCCGTCCACGGAGAAGGTGACCTTCGGGTTCACGTAGGTCGCGAGTGATCCGACCGTGGCCGTGAGGAAGCTGAGGAACCCGCCGAGCTTCTTCCCCGAGCGGTTGACGCGATTGACGACGTCGCCGTTCGCGCCGAAGCCAGCGATGTTCACGAAGTACCGGACGCCGCGTCCGCCGGTTTCCGTCGTGTAGTCGATGCGGCCGACGTCGAGAGGCGTGGTCGTGGTTCCCGCGAGCCGAGCGAACGCGCCGGCGGGATCGCGCGGGATGCCGCGCCCGCGTGCGAAGTCGCAGCCCGTACCGCGCGGAACGGTACCGAACGCGGCGCCCGGCTTTACGAGATTTCCGTTCTCGAAGAAACCGTTCACGACTTCGTTGTTCGTGCCGTCGCCGCCGACCGACACAATCCGTTCGGCGCCGGCGCGCAGCCCGGCGCGCGCGAGCTCCGTCGCGTGGTTCGGGCCTTCGGTCAGCTTCGTCTCGAAGTCGCGGATGTGCTGCGCCGCGATCTTCTCCATCGCAGGCCAGACCTTCCTCGTCTTCCCGCCCGCCGAGCGCGGGTTCACGACGAAGAGCGTCTTGAGGCCCGCGGCGGTGGTCACGGAAGGAAGCCGAGGAACTCGTCTTCGTCCGCGCGGTTCGTCAGGTTCACCGTTCCGGTGCCGTCACCGTTCACGATGAGGACGTCGTCGAGGAACACGCCCTGGTTCAGCGTGTAGATGACGCGACCGTCGGGTGTGATCCCGCGGTAGCTCTCGGTGTCTTCATCGGTCGCGAGCGTGCGCAGATTGCCGCCGGCCGTGCTCGCCGCGACCAGATCCGTCTTGTTGCCGGCGCCGACGATGGTCATGACGGTGATCGGGCCGAGCGCCACGTTGAACGTGTCCGTCGACGCGTCGTCGCGCAGAGTCTCGGGATTGCCGCCGTCGATGTCGACGGACCACACCTTCTCGGGCGTGCCGGATCGGAACAGGACGTGACCGTTCTCGAACGCGAGGAAGAAGTCGTCGGAGGCGTCATCGGCCAGTGTGCGCAGACCGGTGCCATCCGACTCGATCGCAAAAATGTCTCCCGCACCCGCGCCACCCGACGAGTAGACGACGGTCTCGCCGTCGATCGCGAGGACGCCGCCATTCGTGAGATCGGCGAGCGGCGTCTCCTGCGCGCCCGCAAGCGTGATGCTGACGAGCTCGAACGCGGGCGGGTCGAAGCTCGTCTGGCGGAGCACGAGCGCGAGGTTCGAGTCCGTGATCCCCGCGATCGTCTCGGGAAAGTCGGGCGTCGCGGCGAGCGTCGCCTCGTTGCCGCCATCGTCATCGACCGCGTAGAGATCGGACTCCGACGCGTCCATCGTAGGAATCACGACGAGAATGACGATCCGCGTCCCGAGAATCGCCGCGACGTCCTCGGCTTCGGGGCGCGTCGCGAGGGCGTCGGGAGCGCCTCCCGTGAGGTTCACGGCGTAGACGTCGGCGGGAGAGCCCGTCTTGTAGACGACACGATTTGAGCTGGTGAATCCGACGACGGACTTGGGGCCTCCGTCACTCGTCAGCGGAGCTTCCGTTCCCTGGTCGAAGCCAATCGCGAACAGGTTCGCGTTCGAGTTCGCGACGCCGCGTATGAAGACGACCGTCGTGCCCAGCTGCCCAGCGAACGTCTCGTCCTCGAGCGTGTTCGCCAGCGCGGCTTCATCACCGTCCATCGACACGACGAACAGATCGCGCTTCGGCGGAAAGACGAGTTCCGGTCCGGGGCCGCGCGTGAAGAGAAGGTGCGTCGGATCGGCCCAGCCGTTGACGCCGTAGACGTCGGCCGCGAGAAGCTGATTGTTCGCGCCGTCGACGCCGACGATCCAGAGATCGCCCGCTGTAGAGCTGACGGCCGACTTCACCATATAGAGCACGCGGTCGTTCGTCGTGAAACCGACGAGCGACTTCTCGCCGTCCGGCCCGGTCGTAAGGTCGACGAGGTCGCTTCCGTCAGCCGCCGCGATGCTCAGCATCGTGTCGAGGCGCATTACCACGAACCCTGGACGCTCCGGCGTCGGGAGGACGTCGTCATCGTCGTCATCTCCACCGCCGCCGCCGCCGCCGGAGCAAGCTGCCGCGACAGTCACGACCGCAAGGAGGGAGAGCGCGAGGAGGGCTTCTACCGAGGATTTCACGGGCGGCAGTCCAACAGACTCGGGCCCTTCCGGTCAACGCGAGGAGGAGTCCGAAGCGCGCCCGTCCGAGCGCCGGATCAAAGAGGCGGGAGGTCGATTTCCGTGGTGCGGCCCTTCGCCACGAGCACCTCGTATTCGCGAAGAATAAAGCCGTTCGCGTCCTTGAGCCGCAGCTGGTGCCTGCCCGGCGAGACGTCCACGGTCACGACCACCGGACCCTTGCCCACGACGCGCCCGTCGACGAACGCGGTGCCGCCGCGCGGGACGGAGATCTTGAGCTTTCCAGGAACGTCGATCGCCACGAGCTGCGCCAAGACCTGGAGCGCCTGGTCGTCGATCGCGTCGATCTCGCGCGACCACGGCGAATAGCCGTCGAGCCGGACTTCCACGACGTAGCGGCGCGGGTATGGCACGTTCGGAATGAGCGCCGGTGTCTCCGCGATCGGCCTGCCGTCGAGGAATACCTGGCCGCGCGGGGGCTCCGACGAAATCGAGAGCAGGCCGTCGCGCTTCTCGCCGGGACGCACGCGAAGAGGATCGGAGTAGTCGATGGCGCTTGCGGTGGTGATGATCGCGATGGGCGATTCGACGGGCAGCGCCTCCGTCGGCGTGGGACTCGGACTCGCGAGGGGGATCGGCGTTGGCGTCGGATCGGCAACGCGGCCGGAGCCGATGGCGAAGTGGAAGATCGTCGTGACGAGCGCCATTCCGACGACCCCACCGACGAAAAGCACGGCGGTCGATCGCACGTCGAGACGCCGGGGCGCCGGGTCCGCGGCGGGCGGCGTGGTGTGCGGCGAGTTTCGCGGCGGCACCGCGGGCCCACTCGACACGCGCGAGACGCGCTCGCGAGGCGCCGTCGGTGCCGGCGGACGAATCGACGGACTGGCGACGGGAGGCGCTTGCGGCAGAGCCGCCGCGATGACGGGCAGTTCGGGTGGCGGCAGTCCGGCCGGGAGCGGAGCAAATCCGGGGGGTGGCGGTGCCGGAACGGCCGAAGGCGCGGGCGAGGACGGAAGCGCCCAGCCGCTGGGTTCCAGCATCGTCACGCGCGTTACGTCCGCGAGGCTGTCTCCGAGCTCGAGCTCATCGGAGCCGGTGAACGTCAGCGACTCACGCGCGGTCGGGGTGGGGCGACGCGGCGCCAGCGGCTGCTCGGGCTCCGAGGAGGCGGCCTCGCTTTCCCATCCGGGCAGGAGGCGCGTCTCAGGAACGAGTGGCGGCGGCAGGTCCGGGACCGCTTCGCCGATGTCGATGTCGCCGTCAGAAACTTCGAAGAGTCCTTCGGCCCACGAAGCGAGCGCGCCCGCGTCCATTCCGTGCGCGCCACGCGATCGCTCCTCCGCCATGTAGAGGCGAAGGTCGTCGAGCAGGGCGCTCGCGGAGCGGTACCGCTGATCGGGGTCTCGTGCGAGCGCGCGGTGCACGATCGATAGCAGCGCAGGCGGAAGCTCGGGACGAAGGTTCTCCGGCGGAACGAACTCCGCGCGCCGGACCTTCTCGAGCGCGGAGACTCCGGGCTGCGGGAACGCCTTCGCTCCGGTGAGGAGCTCGTAGAGGACGGCGCCGAGCGAGAAGAGGTCGCTGCGGTGGTCGATTCCCTGTCCCGACGCCTGCTCGGGAGACATGTACGCGTATTTGCCCTTGATCGTTCCGACGGCCGTCTCGAAGCTGCGCTGCCGGCTTCGAGCGATGCCGAAGTCGAGGATCTTCACCTCGCCTTCCCACGACACGACGATGTTCTGCGGGCTGACGTCGCGATGGACGATGTTCAAAAGCCGTCCTTCCGTGTCCAACTTCGCATGCGCGTATTCCAGCCCGCGCGCCGCTTCCGCGATGATGTAGGCGGCCAAAGCCGGCGGTGGGAGCCGCGACGTCTCGACGGCGCGCTTCACGAGCACGCGGACGTTGGCGCCGGAGACGTACTCCATCGCGATGTAGTACTCGCCGTCGCGCTCTCCGAAATCGAGGATGCCGACGATACTTGCGTGCGTGAGCGTCGCCGCGAGGCGCGCTTCGTCCACGAACATCTTCACGGCCATCGGATCCGCTGCGAATCCGGGCAGCATGAACTTGATCGCGACGATCTTCTCGAACCCGAGCGCGCCGGTCATTCGCGCACGAACCACGCGCGCCATGCCGCCGGAGGCGAGAGGCTCGAGGAGCTCGTACGGACCGAATCGATCACCCACGGCGCGCCTAGTGTAACCGGCCTACAAGGCCTTCGCGACGAGGGAGAGAAAGCTGACCGCGTCTGCGCCACTCTCGCGGAAACGATGCAGGCACCCGGGGCACGAGGTCACGATGGTCGCTCCCGCGGCGGCCGCCTCGTCGGCGCGCGTCGCGCACATGCGTGCGGAGGTTTCGGGCATCGTTTCCGGCAGAAGGGCCCCGGCGCCGCAACACATCGTGTCACGGCGGTTCCACGCGAACTCGCCGGCGCCATCGGCGACGATCGCGGAGAGGACCGCGCGCGGCTCGTCGGTCACGTCGAGCTTCCGCGCGAGCCAGCAGGGGTCGTGATAGAGGAAACGGCCCGGGATCTTGGTGCGGGCCTTCAACACGCGTTCGCGAATGAAACCGGCGAGCCACTCGGAGACGTGGAGCACCTGCGCCTTCATCGTGTGTCCGCGGCTCGGGTAGAGCTCCCGGAGCGTCCATGTGCAGCTCGCGTCGGCGACCACGATCGTCTTCCGGCGGCCGAACGCCTTCACGAACCCGCGGGCATGTTCGTCGAAGCGATCCGGCAGTCCCGCCCAGTAGAGCGCGCTTCCACAGCACGCGCCGTCTCCGGGAACGCCGACTCCGTGCGGTCCCAATTTCTCGATCACCTTCATCGCGGCGCGAACGCTCGCGGGCTCGTCGATCGCGGCCGTGCAGCCGGGCAAGAACACGATCGACGCGTCGTCGTCGCGCAGCGCGGCAGGGACGATGTCGCGCAGCGCGGTCGAGAGCGGCTTGCCCGTCGGATTCCCCGCCTTGTCGAACGCGGCCTTCACGCGTGCGCTCACCGGCGAGGCGATGCCGGCAGCCACACCCGCGGCTCGCAGTCCCGCGAGCGCCGACCCGACGTCGTTCTCGTGCAGGCAGTATTCGGTGCAGTGGCCGCATCCGGTGCAGGCCCACGACGTCTCGAACGCGGTTTCGAGTGCCATCCCGCCGCGTGCCGCGAGGAAGGGGGCGCTCATCTTTCCCCATGGCGTGAGCGTCTCTCGCGCGTCGGCCTCGGCGACCGGACACGAGAAGCGGCACATCTTCGGACAGTAGGCGCACAGCTCGTACGCGCCCTCGTGTTCGTGAAGGTGCGGCCGAGCCGCTGGCGGAAGAACCGGGAGTTTTTTAGCCACGGAGAGTCCCCGGGTTGAAGAGGTCGTCGGGATCGAGCTCCGCCTTGAACGAACGAAGGAGGCGACGCGCGGCGTCGTCGAGCGGCTCGGCGAGCGCCGACGGTCCCGAGAGGAGGCGGCAGCCTGCTTTCACGAGCGCGTCCGCGCGCGCCTGCGCGCCTGCTCCGGTGGCGGCGACGGCGAACCCGCCGTGCCGATCGAACGACGGAAGACCGAACGCGGCGCCCGGCAACGCGAGGGGCTCGGCCGCGACGGCGCGAGCCAGCGCGGTCCACGTGCCGTACGCCCAGATCGGTTCCTCCTCGCCGCCGACGCGTGCGGCCGCGGCGTCCGCATGAGCGAACCACGAC
>Ga0163152_10003024_pt1 | contig 22579 bp, 19 predicted proteins | sample OliLakLV19MP8IB2_FD_148635 | JGI IMG/M metagenome (GOLD analysis project Ga0163152, IMG submission 148635) | Freshwater microbial mat bacterial communities from Lake Vanda, McMurdo Dry Valleys, Antarctica - Oligotrophic Lake LV.19.MP8.IB-2 | ecosystem: Environmental > Aquatic > Freshwater >...
GTTGCAGGCCCCGTAGTATTTCCCGTATCGGTAGGGGTTACAGTAACAGGAACGGCCGCCGAGAAGTTGAGCTTGAACTCTGGAAGTTGACCTCGTTGAGGAAGCCAAGTTGCATCTCCGCCGTTCGAAGCGATGCCTTCGATGTCGTAGGTATCTATTGTCGCGAGAAGGTCAGGCGGAAAATTCCCGGACTTAAATCCTGAAGCCTGCAAGAGAATGGATGAGACTCCAGATACGACCGTAGCATTCGTCTTGGCCTTGATCAAGACAGCGAATGCAGAAGGTACGTCCTTGTTTACAATGATGTTATTCGTATCTCCACCGATTTGAGAGAAGATTATGTTATCTTCATCCGGTATTTCGTATGTCGGATTGGTCGTTGACGATTTAACCTTTGTTATCAGAATCGGGTTTCCAGAGCTTTGAATATCCAAATTCATCGTCGATAAACGACGTAAAGTACCTACTGAGTCAGGGAGATGAACGACAAATCCGATTCCGGCATTGGCTGTCATGCTTTGTACATTGTTGTTTAGATTTGCGAGCGCGCCTGCTAAGCCCGCTCCGCCAGAGCTTGCGAAATTAACTGATGTTGAATTTATCGAAATAACATCCGGACCATTCGGCGTAGAAATCGCAAATGCCGATGTACTGGTTTCATTACCTGATGTTCCTGTCGATGTCGGCGGAATGGTCGGGGGCGGAGGCGCAGAATTGGAAAGATCAACATTGAATCTAACCAAGGAGCGAAGCTCTGGAACCGTATATCCGGTCGAGATCTGCCAGCGCCGTTGGATGTACAAAGTAGGCTGATAGATTATTTCTGGAACAACTGTTTCTGGAGTATCGGCAATGGAACTTTCTAGGACGTTCGTCGGCAATGCCGTAGTCGTTTCCTGCTTGATAATCCCGATGGATACATCGCCAGTTGGCTTGATAACGAATGCATAATCGCCTGCATCCAATTGCTTGCATGGCTGGAATTTAATCTGACTGCTTGAAGCTGGCTGAGTATCTGTGCCTAAAACGGTATACGTTAATCCCGCGACTGCTTTGTCAAAATCTGCGGCCTTGATGACTTGAAGAGTAATTTTAGTATTCGAATTTCCGTTGACGCTTGCGAATAATGTTATGAATTTGATCGTCTGTCTTGCTGTCAAAGTAAACTTTTGAACGATCACCGTCGACTTCGGAACGAAATGAAGCGTCTCAAACGGTATATTCGCTGTAGCAGGCTGAAGATAACTTACGTCTATAGGCAAAGCAATGGCAGCGGCATACCCCGGATCTCCAGCAAGCAACAATGGAGCATTGAACCCAACGCTTCCGGGCAATCTCTGGTACGCAATGTCGAGATGGGAGGTTAACGGAGTTGCGATGTCGCAGTCGATCGTCGCATCCGTTGCCAGCTTACCGCAAGACGGAAGGGCAACAGGACTGCCATTCGGCCCCGGAGGACCCAAAGTAACTCCGCTCGTAGCGGCCTGCAAGAATCCTTCGTAATACATCGGAGCAGCAAGGCCGGCGTTCGGCTGGACCGTAAACGGAACGTAGTATTGAACAAATGAACCGTTACTGTCTGTTGACCAGATATCATGCCCTACGCCAAGGCCCTCTACGAAAAACTCAACGCCCTGTCCGGCGATAGGAACGACAAAGAACAAACGGCCGTCGTCCATCTTGAGTTCGCCGCGATTGATGTTGAAGGTCGTAATCGTATCACCGGGATCAAACCCAAATTCCTTTTCGAAGACTTTCTCGCAATTCTCAATCTGCGCTGACGAAATCTGATCTTCGAGGAACCTGTAATCAGGGCCGGCCCAAATTTGAAGGGTAATCTTGTACTGTCCAGATCTTGACGGAGCCGGAGGTCCGACCTTCGCCCCGATCTGAAAGGCGCAAAGCTCACTTCCGCAGCGGCGTTGCCCAAGAATGAAACGAGGCGGCTCTTTGGGTTTGTGATCGCTGGAACAGTTGAATACGAAACGACTGAGTTCGCCCCTGCCGTTGTCGGTAAGAATGTTCGTAAAGATCGTCCCAGACGTATCACCGTCGATTGTAAACCGCGGCGGAACATCTTGATCGATGCTTGCTAGTGGACTCGACAAAACAGCAGACAGGTCAACCGGATCTTGGAATCCCGGCGGGACCGGCTTCTTGGGGGCTGAGATTAGATTTGTAACATCAGGAGAGAATGCCGTAGCTGACGTATCTGGCAAGCACTTAGGACGCAAAGGCAAAGAGATGGCAGTAATCTCGACAGACTTATCTGGCGGAGCTTGCGTAATGAATGCTAGATTCTTAAATGTAAACTTGGTTCCAAAGTCTCCCTCGATAGCAAAAGGATGACCGGCCGGAGCGATATAATCTGGCTCGACCGTAATATCCTGTGCAAGAGCTTGAGCGTCCCAAGCAGCGCGATCAGCAACCTTCGATACTCCGGTAAACTCCCCACTTCCGCCTACGAAGTCCCGGAAGATTCTATGCAGTCCTATCCTGTCGTTAACAGGCCCATCCGTAAGCGGAACCGGATCTGGCAGGAGCTTGTTTCCGAAAGCAAAGAAGACATCGCTTGCTCCGGTTGCCGGGAAGCTGACTGTTGTTGATGGCTTTGTAAGATCTGGAAGCCCTGTAGCTGGGTCTTTCGGCTGCGAGGTAATCGTAGTACTTCCGGCGCTGCCGGGCGCGACGGGTCCAAAATTGACGGCCGTTACAGGCGCGTTAGCTCCTACGCACTTAGCCTTGCCAACATTCTCTGGATACATCTGAACGTAGTAGAGTTCGAAATTGCCGTTGGTATTGTCTTGATAAACAACATGAAAACGGCCTTGGCTGTCCGCGATTACATCGGGAAAGAGAGAGCTTGTTTTATTGCAAGACAGGCGGACTTCCGCTGAAGACAGGCCGCTATTTGCTCTGGAGATGGAGTAGACGAAGCCGGTATCGTTCTTAGTACCTACGACGTAGTTCAACTCCGCGACTGTCGGGGCGAGAAGCCTAGAGACGTAGAACGTCTTTCCTGAGTTCTCTCCGTTAAGAATAGATACCGCGCTGCCAGCAGTAACTCCGGCGGTCTGGAAATCAATAGAGCCGCCGGCAGCAGTCAAAACTTGGGTCAAGGAATTGTTATTGACGTCCATTCTTCCGCCGCTTTGGGTCACCAAAACCGAGGAAGTTGAGCTTGTTGGCTCTGTCCCTGTAAAAGCGGTACAGCTTAGATTGAATGCCTTGCCTGTCGCAGGATCGAATGCCGCCCCAGAGAGGAGCTTGATTTGACGCTCGTCGATCTTGCTGCTGATGAACTTGGTATAGATCTCCGAGTTTCCATCACGAGTATCATGCCAGACTTCATTGATGTTTCCTGAGCCATCCATTGCGACGGCGGGATGCAGGGAGTTACATATTTGGGTACTGACTCTCTTCTCTGCGCCGCAGAATCCAGTACTTGGAGCGTTGTCTCCGCCAGACGGAACGTCGGCCTGATTCGGAACAATCGTAATCGGCGGGCGATCTGGCAAAGGGGCAGGCGTCGTAACCGGCGGGGTAGTTGTTGGGGGCGGAGTAGTCGGCGGGGTTCCGTCAACCGGGCCTGCTTTAACAACGACCTGTTCTTCTACAGAAAGCCAAGCATTGGAGTATTTGTCGAAGGCGTACCAGATCAGATTGAATGTTCCCGCCTTCTTAGGGGTCAGGGTTTTCCGGAATGAAAAGACAGTTCCAGATTGCTGAGGCGCTACTGGTGAAAATTGCCCTTGCGGCCTTGCCAAAGGGATAGAGTATTGCGGATCATCTAATGGCTCTACAAACGCCTGCTCTGCTGGCGGGATCGCGTAGCTGCCGCCTATCATAAACAGTCCTACGAGGCCAAATTGTTCAGGCGGAGTTTCGGATATTACAAGGGATACTGCTTGGCCAATAGTCGCATTGTGGGAAATGATGGCAGGCATCGCGGATCTCAATACTGGGTGAACATTGGATTATACAGGAAAACAAAAAAGCCCGGCAGTACTTGTTGATACGATTACAGAATCGCAACTTCCTTCAAATATGAAACGACCTCGCCCTACTGTATGTAGGGCGAGGTCGTTCTTGCTTTCAATTACTTCTTGGCGTGATGTCTTTTCTTTCCGTTTTTGGTCGTTATTTTAAGACATCTATCGCATTTGAAATCATCATTGCCAATCCAGAATACTCGTCCGGATTTACAGTAATGACATGCAGGCTGTTGATAGCGCGAATCCATGCTTATTTCGCTTTGAGCTTCGCTCGCAATTCGCCGTAGTTTGCAAAACCCTTGGTCTTGAGTCCCTTTGGAACCTTATTGCCTAGATAGTTGTCCGCGCCATCGCGAGCGCCCTCAAAGAAGGCAAGCAGATACAGCTTGACGTCAGGCGGGATCTTGCTGAGCGGCGCATCGAGAATGTCCGGCGGCAAGTAGGATTCCAAGATGGAAAGGCCGGCCTCAAGGATCAGCTTCGCCTTGGCGAGTTTTGGATCATCGAAAGCCTTCAGTTCAAGGATAGCCTCCAAGCCGGCGATAAGTGCTGTTTCGTCTCCGTTGAGAAGAGGAAGAATGTTCTCGTCCAGAACCTTTCGGGTCAGAGTTGCAACTTCAATCGCCTCAACCGGATCAGGAATCGCTACAAATCCAATGGATGTCGCCGCGGATGTTCCTACCTTGATTGCTACCGAGATCTTTGCCGGGTCTGCTGGGGTTGTAGAGCTTCCGCATCCTACAAGGCCCAAGCCAAGCAGGGCGGTCAATACCAACGACATGACTGCGTATTTCATTTTTTCTCCTCGCCCTCGCGGGCTTCAGTCTCATGCAGGACGCTGTTTGGGGCACCAGCCCCAGCAAGCCTGTCTGCTTCCAAGCACTTTAACTTATACTTCTCTTCATTCACTTTTGCAATGTCAGGCCAGCAAAATCCGGGGCCATCGCTGGTAATGTTGCCAAAGTGATGGACGAACGATCTGTTGCTAATCATACAAACCAAGCCGTCACGCTGCATTGCACGGAACCAGAACTTATCCTCAAAGCCCCGCTGAAAGAAATCCTCGTCGAATCTGCCGTACTTGAGAAAATATTCGCCCTTGGTCAACATGCAGAACGAGGAGATCTCTGGAGAGAAGGCATGTGAAAGTTGAGACTTCTCGGCAATCTTCTTCGCGAATTCAAGACGATCTTCTCCATAGAGCGTTTTCAATAGATCGTTTATGTCTTCGGTTGCAATGCGATCCTTGTTTGATGGTTTGATAGGTTCGAATTGTTTTCTGACATCAACATCGCACGGAGACATTTCGTTGGCGTAGTTGGTTCGTGGGAGTACAACCCCAACATCCTCGTCCTCGAAGGCGGCAACCATGCCCTCCAGCCAGCCCGGAAAAACAACGGTATCGCTATGCAGGAAGCATACGAATTCTTCTTCTACTTTATCTACAGACCTTACTCCCGCGTTGATCCCGCGAGAAAAGGAGTTAGCAGTACTGTGACATAGATGAACGATTCTAGGTTCTCGGATCAGCTTCTTGACATCTTCCGCAAGAGTTTGGTAGCGATCAACCCACTCTTGGATGAGTCTTACAGTTTTTGGTCTCGATCCACAATCAACTACAACCGGAGCTATCTCGGCCCCGTGAGGCGTAGAATACAGAGATTCAAGGCAGAGCATTCCGTACTCTGGCCTATTGAAGATCGGTATGATGACGACAATGGCTTTATGATCATTTTCCATGACAGGATTATACAATGTACCTGATCCAGAAAAACAATTTCATTTCTACCCGGCCGCAGGATGCCGACTACGAAGAGATCATCCAAGAAGTTTTTCTGCCGGGAGACTATGAGTTCGTCGTTTTTGACGAGCGAACCAGAGAGAAGGGGCTGATAGCCAAGGCCGACCCTGCCAAACTACGCATTCTGTACAACGAGGAGACGCAGGAAGACGACATTACTTCTGGCGGCATCATTACGATCTTTCAGCGAGCAACAAAAAAGGGTTTGGCAAAGCTGAAAAGATTTCCAGATCCGTACATCTATATCAGCCGGCTAGGATTCTGCCGGAGAAGTAGCAATTGGCTCGATTCTCCATCTTTGAGTATTTTCGCTGATCTGGCTGAGGAAAAGACTTTTCTTTTTTACGGGAAAATTCATGGTCACAGAGAGGGGATCATGAATACGCTTTCGCAGCGCGGAATAAAGTTTCAGCATGTCAGAGTTGAAATAGGAAGCGAGAAACTTGCGGAAACTATGATCCGCAACAAATGTTTTGCAGTTTTGGCGATTGACGGAGCAAGTATTGGGTGCTGGAGAGATTGGGAGACTGCCCTCGCCGGAGTACCATGTCTTCGCATAACAGAAAGCCCTGAGTTTGAATTTGCGACCAATCCAGTTGGGCACTATTTGACGGCATCCTTTGCTGATGATCTTAGCGCAAAGGTAGACCTGCTGGTCGAATCTGTCAATGATGGTACACTCCTTCCTCGTCTTCAAAATGCCAAGAAGAAGGCTTTGGCGATAACATCAGATCCAGAATACTACGAAGCGATGGATTCTCTCGCGTGCGATTGGGAATTCCTTTTGAACAGGGCCTCGGTAGATGCAAAAAGAAATTTGCTTCCTGAATTTATAGAAAAAGGCAAAACAGTAAAGACCATCAATGACCCTGTTCCTTTTGTAAAGTATGTAGCCCCAAAGAATCCCGTTCAAAATAGTCTTTCATTACCCGAAAAAGCGTACTGGGGGTCACACATGGAGTGGGAAGACATAGTTATATTCGACGATACGAGAACGTTTAGGCGAAAGTTCTTCACTGAAACTGAGGGTACTTGGTCCTTCGACGGAAAAATTCTGATTCTCAAATGGTTCAAATGGGATCAGGAGAAAGCAGAGTTGAATTCTAACGGAGAATTCGTTTCGGCCCTATTTACGCTTCGTCCATTTGATGTCGAAGAGAGAACTGTAAAAATTTCCAACTTGGAAGGTATAATTGTTTGCAAAAACTACTCCGACTATCTTGCTACTACGCTACCATTAAACAAAAAACATTTTGACAAATTAGTAGTAGTAACTACTGAAGAAGACAAGAAGACCCAAGAAGTTTGTACTGCTAACTCTGTTGAGTTTGTATTTTCAAATCGATTTTTACTAAATGGTCCATTTAACATGGGGGCCGCGACCAATGACGGATTCAAGGCGCTTTCAAAAACCGATTGGATCTTGAGATTGGATGCAGATATTGTTCTTCCTGATAGCTTTGGCGAGACCATCAAAAAAAAGGCCCTCAATAACCAATGTTTCTACGGTACAAGCAGAATGGTATGCGAAACAACAGAAGAGTACAATGATTACATTAAAACAAAAAAATGTAAAAAACACGAAACAGAATTCGCCGGATCTGGATTTTTTCAACTTTTTAAGGCCAGCGCTTGGGTGTTAAAAAACAGGCCAGAGTGGTATTCAAATTCTTTTCCGTCAGCCGGTGGAGTTGATCTTGAATTTAGAGATCTTTGGAAAAACTACGGACTCGTAAAGAATTTAGATTTGCCTGTTGTACATTTAGGAAGAACTGGAGTGAATTGGGGCGGAAGAACTGATGCTGTCATGTGGAAGGAATCATTTAATCAATTGCTTCCTGACAATATGTTTGAACATGTATTCCGCTTATTTAAAGGAAAGAAAGTTGCCTACCTTCCGGGGATAGGCAACGTAGGAGATCGCCTAATAGACGCGGCAACCTATCAGCTATTTATCCGTTTTGGCATTGACTACTTTGTCTGTAGCAGTGAAGATGTAACAAAGAAGCGCGTTGCCGCCGACATCATAGCATATGCCGGCGGAGGAAACATGGGAGCCTCGTGTTATTTACCATGCAAACAACTACGAAAAAAAGCACTAGAGACAGGAATCAAAGTAGTCATTTTACCTCAAAGTTTCATGGATAAAGAAGACGAGCCGTACCATGCTGTTTTTGTACGAGAAGAAAAAAGCAAGACCCTATGTAAGAATGGAATCCTTGCTCCTGATTTGTCATTAGGACTTCGCTGGTCTACTCCGCCAGAACCTATCCATGACACAGCGATTTTTTTGAGATCTGATATAGAGGGAAAATTCAAGTCCAAAGCGAACGATCCTGCTTTTAAGGCGGGGACAGAGAATGATTACCTGAAAGTCGCTTCAAAATACAAACATATCATTACGGATCGTTTGCACTTTGCGATTGCAGGGATGATTGCAGGCAGGGATGTTACGTTACTTCCGAATTCTTACCATAAAAATAAGTCGATGTATGAAACATGGCTTAAGGCTTTGGGTTGTAAATGGCAAGAACAACCATGATCGACGTAATTGCTTTTTCTGACTACCTGTCTCCTGCTGATAATGCAAAGAAGTTAAAGAAAAAACTTTGCTTGGGAGAAGATGGCGTTTACAAAAATATCCGTTTTGTAGAAACGGCTCCGTATACTCATGCAATCATATTCAATGCGGTAAAGCCCAAACTTGATTTGCCTCCAAGTAGGGTCTTTGGCGTCTACAAAGAGCCGACCTGTACTTGGAAAAATCTCAAAGCCTCTTTCGCCGAATATGCAAAAGATCACATCGGTATGTACATTTGCCAAGACAATAGCGATCTGCCGGCCGACATTTTCAAACAATGGCACTGCTTTAACCTCAATTGGATTGACACTCCGGTTCTTGAGCTACAGCATGCGATCATAGACAAGCCAAAAACTTTGAGCATGATAGCATCGAATGCCAAGCAGTGGCCGGGACATTGTCTGCGTCACTCAATAATCAAAGAAATCTTAAAAACTGATTTGGAAATTGATATTTTTGGCAGGTATCTTGAAAAAGAATACAAAGATCCACGCATCAAGGGGACTTTAAAGAACAAAGCCGATGGTCTTTTGCCGTACAAATTTTCCTTAGTTATAGAAAATAACCAAGAGATATTTTATATGAGTGAAAAATTCACCGATGCAATTGTCTGTCGAACCATCCCGATCTATTGGGGAGCGAGTACTTTAGAGATGATGTACGGGCCGTCTTGTATTCGCTTTGACCCAAGTAATGCAATGGAACAACTAAAAGCTATAGTAAAAAGTCCTGAAGATCATCTAATTGACCTTCAGGACGCGAGGGGGAGATTTTTCGGAGAGCAGTTCTTTGGCGAGGTTGTATGGAACTACTTTAATGGTCAGCCTATTTCATTCCTTAGTTAGCTTATTTCCAATCAAAACGATCTGAGTATGCCATTCGAAAATCTTTCCTTCTTGGCCAGAGATCTCCCATACTTCGTAGACAGTATGAGAGTTTTTCAACTGCCATGTGCTTTTTACACCCATCTTCTTGACCTTTTCAAGATTTTTCTGATACCATTGCCCTGCCTTTGTATCCAAAAGAACAAGTAGCTTGCCAGAGGTTAGAAATTTAGCCCTGACCGGGGACGTCTTGCTTGCAACGACTTGAGTAATTGCTTTGCCTTTTAGTTCTTCTGGAATTTCCGTCCACGGACTGGACTCGTTCGTATGACTTGAGGTTCCAAGTTTTAACTCAACAACTTCATACCCCATTGTCTCTTGAAAGCTGAGACTCGCCAAAAAGAGACGATCCGTTGGCGTCTTTGACTTCGGGTCAGGCCCGGATTCTTTCTTCGCAACCGTATTCACCTTCGACATTGCCTTGAGGCTGCCGTCCATCGCCCTGCGCCCTTCGTCAGTAGTCGGAAAGCGATCAGCGACCTCGAAGTATCGTATTGCAGTCAATAATGGGTCCTTAGACTCCTTTGCGAATGCGTCGGCGCGTTCGAGGTATCCTTTAGCGTCCTCTTCCTTCGGCTTTTCAGCGACCAGCTTTTCCATACGCTTCGCCGCAGCAGGATTACCATTAACAATGATCCCTGTCTCCCGGATGGTAAACTTCTTACGAGTCCAGTACAAACAAGAGTTAGCCTCGGCGGCCTTGGCCTCATTGCCCTTCGCTTCGTAGGCTTCTGCTGCCTTAGAGAAAAGACCCGCGGCCTGAACTAAAGCCGTATCCGGCTTGTCCTTCAAGAGCTTCAATCCCTCATCCATCCAAAGCTCCGCCTGCTCCCCTGCTACTGCCGACAGGTTCAGGACGACCAATAGCAACAGCCCCAAGATCTTCATGTTTGACTCCCTCCAATACAGGCAACCATGCCTGACACAGAATGAATATACCATACCTTATCAGGAGTCAAGCGGACAAGGAGTTCGCTTGGATGAGGTTGAACTTACTGCGTAAGGAGCCATACAATGACAAAGGTCATAATTGCTCGCGGTGGCATAGGCTTTTTCTCTCATTTCTTTCAAGTACTAGGGGCCATACGAACTTGTAGCTTGGATGGCTCTGAACCTTATGTCTATTTTAATAAAGAGTTTGTCTATTGGAGTTCAAATGGCTTCAATGGATACAAAAATGCGTGGGAGTATTATTTCGATAATTTATCGATAAAAAAGCACGAGGACCTCTTTGACATATCTGAAGAGGAAGCCTTGATGGCGGGTCCTACATTACTAAGTAAACACTGCGTAAAAGATGCAAAGACAACATCGCATTATGACAGATACATCGGCTGGGGCGGAGTTATCTCTAAAGACGCAAGGTTGACATGTTCTAAAATTATTTCAAAAGACATCAGGATTCGCCAAGAGATTCAAAATCTTGTTTCATCAAGACAAGAAGAAATGTTGAAAGAACATACAGTAGGACTTCATTTTCGAGGCACAGATAAAAAGGGAGAAATACGACAATTGAAGCTCGACTATTGTCCGATCTCGTCTTACGAAAAGATCATTGACGAACAATTTTCGTCCTCAAAAATTTTTGTAGCTACTGATTCAAGTAGTACGCTTGAATATCTAAAAGGAAAGTATAAAGACCGCCTCTGCTACCTGCCATCGAAACGATCATTTGACGAAAAACATCTTCATGCCAATGGCACTCCGCTGCTTGGACAAGAAGTTCTTGTCGAGGCCATACTCTTGTCTAAATGCAATCATCTTATTTGTGGGATTTCTAACGTTTCGGCCGCTGCTCAATGCTTTAATTACGATCTTCCGGTAAGCTGCGTCTATGAAAATCAATTACCCGAAGACATAGCTGCTTTTTTGAAAAGTAGGCTATGTCCATGAGGCTATTCCAAGGGCAAAATCTGGTTGATATTCCTTGTTCCACCACTTATATAACGAACATCACGCTTCCGACATCCGCAACTTTGACAAGACCACCAGCCATCGCCTTCGGCTTTATGGATAGTTGTTGCGTTCTTGCACTTGTCGCTTGTACAATAGTAAAAGTTATGAGTTCGGGATTTCATCATCGCTTCCCTCATCACTAATCCAACAGTGATGCTATTCTAGTACCGATTGCGCCATAACTTAGTTCTTGACATACCGTCAATTTCCCTTGTTCCGCTATATGCAACCGCTGAGGCTTGTCGTATATGACAAGCCTCATTAACCGGGAAAGATCTTGCCAATCATGCTTGGCCCATTCAAGACCCTCGAAAGTTTGATTCATTGCGATCATATCCTTCGAGATCGGCTCTTCTCCAAGGTACTTGATCAAAAATGAATTCTTCTCGTTCATGAACTGCCTCGTTCCGCCAACTTCAGGACCGATACATGGTAGGCCGGCAGCCATCGCTTCAGCGTAGGAAAGCCCGAAGCCCTCGCGCGAGATCCCGACATAGCAGTCCGCGGCCTTGTACAGTCCCGGCATATCAGAGTTCGCAACGTCATGTCCATAGATGAGAATCGGCGCAGTATTTTCCAGTCCAAGGCTGAGCTTGTAGTTCACGATGCGGCGGGCAATATCAATACGTGAAGCATCACTGAAATCGTGGAAGAAGACCTTCAAGATTAAGCAGACATCGTCAGAAGAATCGAAAGCCGTCCAGTATGCCCGCAGAAGATCCTGCCAGCCCTTTCGACTCATAAAATCAAACACAGATAAGAAGGCGAAGCTACGTCGATTCTCGATTGTCCAAGGCTTCGCGTTTTCAAATGCTTCAATGTCGATGGCATGCGGAAGGACATGAACAGGGACTTTGACTCCTGAGTTTAAGAAAGCGTTCTTCGAGTACTCGCTCCCTGTCCATATGACCTGCATCTCATTGCAGTAAGGAACCCAGATTGGAGGAATCCGGGACATCTCAAATATCGTGTATCCAATCTTGTAACTTGTTCGTCTGTCCGCTACAAAACAATCTGGAACTTGATGTTGAACTGCCGGGACATTTTCAGGAACCTCGGTCTTGTAGAGCCTCTCATAGAGGTCAAGGATTGGCTTGTCTATGCCTTTGTTCTTCAAGTTGATACTGCGACTTCGATCTCTCGCTTGAATGGCAAGTCCTGCGACGTCAGCCGCTTTGAGATATCCTCTCGCTGCCGAGGCATACCCGGAGCAGTCCAAAATGGGACCCATCCATTTCAATGATTTCATAGGGGGAATTATACAGATATGTATAAAATTCGTCCGTAATGTGTTTGACTTCACGAGAAGGGATGATACATTTCTTCGTGAATGGCAACCTGAGTGTTGCCCCAGTTTGGAGAGACAGGGACAATGGCAACCAAGTTATCAGCCCCAGAGGAACCGACAGTCGAGATGGTAGATGTTCCTGACATCGATCAGACCGTTCTCGACCAGAAAATGGAGCGACATGTCATTGCCCGAATCCTCTTCGACAAGAAGGTCGACTTCGACAAGGACCTCTCGCGGCAATTCATCGAAATGCCCGAATTCGCCGGGGAGCGACCCGTCCGCGACGACCATGTCGAGTTCTTGACGAGCCATGCGAAGAACGGGACGTTCTTGATCGAACAGTCATCGATTATCGACTGTCATTGCAAGTACGACGGAACCGTCCGACGATTGAACGGACATCATACCTGCTGGATGAGGCATTTCATGCCAGATTCATGGATTCCGAAAATCCGCTACCTCCGCTACGAAGTCGACTCCGAAGAGGACTTCCGCAAGCTGTACTCCCTCATCGACCGCGGAGCGCCTCGCAGTACCGGGCATATTACGCAGGCTCGGCTGTTCGGAACGGACCAGTACAAGGGCGCTTCGAAACGGACCATTACCGACGTCCGGACTGGCCTTGCGTACTGGCTTTGGGGCAATGATGCAACGGAGCGAGCGAGACATCGCATCGACGAAATCATTACCCTCATGGAGACGGATCATTATCAGATCTGCCATGACGTCGCATCCTTCTTGAATGACCTGTCGGCCTCGGAGCATTTCATCCGCCGGGCGGCAGTCATCGGAGCCATCTTTGCCTCTTTCAACAAAGCCAAGCAGGACGCAAATGTCTTCTGGACCAGTGTTCGAACTGGATTGGATTATAGCGAAGCCGGAGACCCTCGCAAGACCATTCGCGACTACCTCCAGCGCATGAAGGTCGCCGGGGCTAATTCGTTCAACAAGGCGAACATGGTTCCCGCTGAAACGATGTACCGGGCCTGCATTTACTCTTGGAATGCCTTCCGGCGCAAAGAGAAACTCAGTCAAATCATGGTCCCGACATCTTCCAATCGGCCGCCCATTCGCTAACGAATGGGGCTTGAAGAATCGGAGCAATCGCATAGGATCATCCGACCATGCATGCGTATAACTGTACCAATTGTGGTAAAAAAGGGGAAGTAGCCTTCCGGCTGAATTCCAGAAATCCGGAAAAAATTACTCGGGCTACCGAAGATACCCCTAAACCGCTGTGTCTACTCTGCGCCGAGAAAAAACGAGAAGAAATCCGGAACGAAAAAAGGCTGGCTAAGCTCAAGCCTGCCGAATCTGAACCCAACAAGGACAAAACGAATACCGAACCCGTCGTTAAGGAATCGGAGCCAAAGCCGGTTCTTGGGACAAAAGACGTTAAGGTCATTTGGCGTTGGGCTGCCTATGGGAGCAGTTGGACACAAAAACGGCCTGTAGAAGATGGCGATTATTGGATTTGGGCAACAGGAGACGAAAAGCCGGTTTTGCGCAAGATCGTAGCAGGTTCATATTCTACTATGCAGCCTTTCTTGAATACTCCCGGACTTTGGTATTTGGGTCCTGCGAAAGTTCCGCCAACTCCATTAGAGGCTGTCGGACAGGCGAAGAACCTGAAGAAAAAGAGAGAGAAAGACGATCAACCAAAGGACGAGCTTGAAGTCGTTTCAGTATCCAATCCAGTCCTTGATCTCCGCGGCGATGACGGAAACTAAGACCGGACAGCTTGCCTGTGCGAGGAGACGGTAAGCACATGTATCCGAGACTGGCATCTGAAACTCGTCATGGAACCCCATCAAGCGCCGGCATTCAAGTACAGACAGTCGGCGCGGCCCCGCCCCGCAATCGACCGCGATGCCGCGGTAATCCTTATAGTATTTCACCGGGATGGCCGGCGCGATATCGGAAGGGGTAAGAATCTTCATCCTGAACCCCGTTCCGCCTGCCTCATTCTTCTCATTCCGTTTCTTGAGCGCGATAAGCTGCTTTTCCGTCAGCGTCAATTTTGGATCTGGCGCGGCCTCAAGTATCGACTCCAGAGTTTTTCCTTGGCAGGTCGGCTCTGGAAATGGAAAGGCACTGAACAAGGTCTTGACGTCACGGCGAAAGCCGACCATGCAGCAGACCTCCCTGTCTTGAGGCAAGCCATAGTCCTTGACGTTCAAGACAAGATTCCAGCATTTGTAGCCCATGAAATCGAACTGCGGCCTCTTTTCAAGCTCTGCCTTGTTGACCATTCGTGCGGGGAATTCGAACATGACGCATCGAGGCTGGATCTCTTTCAAGATCCGGGCGACGCCGGCCATGTCGCGGGCTGGGGGCGCGGCAAACAGAATCTCCGGATGAGGCATTTGGCGACAGACGACATCGTCTACGTTGTATCTCGAATCCAACTGAAAGTTCGTAGCGTAGATAAGCTGCGCGTAGCGGTCAATTTCACAGCCGAAGGCAGGTTCGAATCCGGCGTTTTTGAATCCGAGGCTTGCGCCGCCGATTCCTGAATATAGGTCGATGATCTTCATAATTCCCCTGTATTATACTGTTGTGCGACATCCTTTAATTTTTCGCGGCCAAGGATTGCGCTTTGAGCCGGGCGTAATATCCTGTGAGTAGTGAATCTGATTGGAAGGGATTGAATATGACAGATATGAGCAAGAAATTCAGGGGTTGCATTCTCGGCCTCGCCATCGGAGATGCTCTCGGCTATCCCGTAGAATTTATCCGAACCCGCGAAGAGATCTTGATAGTTACCGGCGGTACGGGGATCACTGACCTGCCGGACCCCGCGCTTTACACAGATGATACCCAAATGACCATCTCTGTCGGCAACGCAATCCTCAGATCCGGAGACGACATCGGGCTGTTTATGACGTGCCTTACCGACGAGTTCCTGAAATGGCTGGAATTGCAGAATATCCCGGAGCATCGCCGAGCGCCCGGACATACCTGTATGACCGCCTGCCGAAACTTGAAGGCAGGCGTCAAATGGGAAGATGCTGGAGTCCCTGCATCCCTCGGTTGTGGCTCTGCGATGAGATCTGCTCCCATCGGACTTTTTCATTCCAAGGTAGAGAAGCTCGTCGACTTTGCGATCGACAGCAGCAAAATTACGCACCCTGCGGAACTGGCCCTTTGCGGCTCCGTTGGCACTGCTCTGCTTACTCATTTGGCTTTGAAGAATGAGCCTGTCGGAGTTTGGGCTGCTGAACTTCTAAAGGTCGTCTCGATCAATTCAGAATTTACTCAAATCATCAGAGAGGCAGCAGAGCATGCTGCGCTCCGGACAGATCCCGATTTTGTACTGTCGGATCGATGTTTGGGCGAAGGATGGACGGCGCATGAGGCCGTCGCCTCCGCGCTCTACTGCTGCATGATGTTTCCCGATAGCTATGAGAAGGCCGTTCTGCTTGGCGCGAACGCTGTAGGAGACTGCGACAGCATCGCCTGTATTGCCGGCGCATGGATGGGCGCTAAGTTTGGTATAGATGCGATCCCGGCAAAATGGGTCGAGAAGATTGAGAATAAAGAAATGCTTACGGCGCTCGCTGACGCTCTTCATGTCGCGGCCGGATACGAAGTTGAAGTTAAATTTCCATCATCTTCAACGGAATCTCCGCCGACTCAAACCGCGGACTAGGCTGCTTGAGCATGAGTTCGAGGTCGCGACTCATGCAGAGCTTTTCCCAAGCCCCCGGAGCAGCCGTCTTCAAAATCGTTTCGAATGAAGTCATGACGCGCGCATAGGAATACGCGCTTGCGACATGTTCAGCGCCGATCTTCGCGCGCCGCGCCGCCTCGTCGGTATTCTGCATGCAAAGGCGCATCTGCCGGCGCAGATCTTGAACATCAGGTTCGCCCCAGACCATCCCTCTCAAATGAGGAAAGATCGAAGCCTCTTTCTCGGAAGGTTTCGAATAGCCTGAGAGTTTAACAAGCCATGATGTATCTGACTTTGTAAAATCTGTGTTTCCGCCGAAGTTAGTGCAGATTACTGGAACTCCGATAGCCATGGCATGCCATGGATTCATCCCAAACCCCTCGCTGCGATGTGGCGAGACATAGGCGTCAAATGATTTCATGAATGACGGGATTTGCGCGGCTGGCATCAATTCGTCCATGATGACGACGGGCGCTCGCTTACTGCGGTCGACGCCGAGCTTCGCCGCCTCGACTGCTACAAGGATCTCCAAAGGCTCAAGTCTGTCGTTCTCGCGGTAGCTCTTGATCGTCAATTCGACTGGATCGTCGGCAGAGAATTCTTTCCAGAACGCCTTGAGCAGGATGTCCCATCCTTTGCGCTCATAGAATGTATTCATGAACAAGAACCGAAAGCGTTCTTCTTTCGGCCGCGCCGGCTTAACCTCCGGGTTCCAGATCTTGGAGTCCAAAGCGTAAGGCAGATGAAAGATTTTGCTGCGAGGGACGCCGGACGACATGCAGATGTTGCGGCAAAAGTAGGATGGCGTAACGACGACATCCATTCCGCGGCAGATTCGGAGATGATCGTCGTTGAGCCTGTTACCTTCAAGAACCATGCTGCCGATGAACAGACTGGCTCCCTTGAGAGCTTTGGCTTCGTCAGCCCTGCCGGCATGCAATTGGATAGCACCTTCGGTTATCGGCATTGCTGATGCTCGAAGCATCGCTTCTGCCAATGCAGGATCGAGAGCGTCTTTCGTCTCGATCTCGGGCGGGCCGATCCAAAGAGGAATAGTTCTAACATTGTATTGGGTAAAGCAATCGAAGTAGGTCTGGCCGACCCACGAGAGACCGCTGGGATTCAAGAAGCAACTTAGAGCTAGATCCATGAGAAGCCAAGGACCTTCTTCCAATCGTCGGAGAATTCGGCAATCTTACAGCCGACATGGTAATTGATGAGACTGACGTAATAAGGGCGGGTACAGGCCAAGCCAAGTCTAGCAAGTTGTTCAGAGTCCGATTCGTAGAAAGATCCCTTTGCGGGCCAATCTACATGGGGTGCTCCGATGATGGGCAGTTGCGCATCCGACTGTTCGACATAGATATGTCCAACGTCGGGGAATGCGGCTTTCCACATCTGCTTAATCTCTTCGAATGAAAATGGAGCTTCCGGGGTTCGGCAGGATTTAGGTCTCACGAGCACGTCCAAAAAATCTGTGTCATTCAACACTTCTCTCGCTGCTTCTACTGTTGCTCTTGTCAAAGGCTGAAAGTCTCCAGCGATTAACATAAACGGATTCTTGCGGTTCATTCTTGACTTGGCCTGTTCCCTAACACCTTAGCGCTTCGCCGACTTCGACTTCTTGGCGGTTTTCTTCGCTGGCTTCTTAGCCTTCTTTGCTGCGGCCATGTTTAGGCCCTCCTAAAGGATTTTCGAAATTGCGACGATCCGTCGTCACTGTTGAAAAAGATTATACAGGGGTGCTGTTCATCACAACGTTACGATCAAGGAAAATCTATCGAAAATATTGAAAAGACAAGTCAGGGAGAGCCATCAATGAAGGTCATTGCGACTTCGCTAGTCGTTGGAGCAGGCATCGCGCTGACTTCCGACGATCAAGCTATTACAATCATGCTTCGGCCCGGAGACATTAAGACAGTTTCCGATGAGATGCGTCATGCGAAATCGATCCGTCATGCCATCTCTCTCGGCTACATCACCGTTCAAATGGACGCTGATGTTTCTGAAAATTATCTTCAACCTCATTCTGATTTCGTTGCTCAAGTAGAGTTGCAAGCTCTTTGGGCGGCCGTCAGCGGATTCTCTGGTGGATCTGGAGGGCCGGGCACTTCAGGCTTCTCTGGGTACAGCGGAGGCAGCGGGCCGGGAAGCGTTGGATCTGGAGAGTCCGGATATTCCGGTGATTCGGGTACATCTGGATTCTCAGGCGTATTCTCGGGAGCCAGCGGTACTTCAGGATGGTCTGGCTTCTCCGGATCTGGAATCAGCGCCGGAGCGATCCTTAATCTTGAAATGGAGATGGAGTTCAAGACTGCCTCTCTGCTGTACTACAAAACATTTTCGTACACAGGAGCAAGCCTGACCGCGTATAATATCTACACTAACAATACTCTGCTGGTGCAATTGTTTTCAAAGGCTTTGACCTATGATCTAACTGGAAAGTTGACGCAGACGGTTTTAACAAGGATCAGCGATTCGGCTACGTTAACATGTACCTATGCATACACCGGAGTCAATTTGACGTCTATAACGAGAACATAAAAGATGGAATACGGAACTCAATGGCATACTCAAATAATCGAATCTGTAACAGCCGCAGGCGGTCGAAAATGCGTAGCCGTTGCTTCTTCTTCTTCAAATGCTTGGCATTCGTATCTTAATTCTCATCTAAATGAAGTCCCAAATACCTGTCTTTATGCAGAATGCAGGGCCGGGCTTGTGATGCTGTCATTTTCAGGAGGATATAGCTTTCTTGATAATATTTTTGCGGTAATTGGCGAACCTGAAACAACGTCTGTTTTAGTAGTTGGATGGGATCAGGCTGAAGTTGATATCGCTGTAGAGAGGGCGCAGGCCAATGGACTCACTGTCGTAAAATCGCTTCGCGTTGAAGACAATGTTAAGGTTTTATTTTAAAATATGGCACTTACAATAACAACAGATTTGACCGTTCTTAGTACCGCTGAATCCGTAACGGGATGGGTATCCTACGGATCAGGCGGAGCAGGCGCGATTGCTATTGAGCCTGATTATTTTGTACAGGGATCAAATTGTATCTCTCGCGGCGTTACTGGTGCTGCTACCAATAAAGGCAGTACCCATTTACAGCGCTAGACTTTTCAGTCGGCGGAACCCATGCCGGTAAGTTAATTTATATCTGGTTGCGATCTTCAACTCCGGGTCTTTGCGATACAAAAGCAAATGGAGGAGTTAGAGTTCTTGTAGGCTCCGGCGCAGTTACTCCGGGCGATGCGGCCGGCGTTTGGAGCGCATGGTACGTTGACGGATCTGATACATTAACAGCAACAGATGGTTGGAAAATGTATGTTCTTGACCCAACCTTGCCCCCATCTACGTCCTTCGGAGGAGGAGTAGATTTAGCTGCTATTACTTATATTGGCGGAGTCATGCGCTCAACAGGAACCGTAAAAGGGCAAAATTTTGGAGTTGACCAGATTGCATATGGATTGGGAGAACTTCGTTGTCGTGGAACGAATACTACAGAAGGAAAAGGCTTCAAGGAAATGGCCGATGCGGTCAAATTTACCGTTGATACAACGAACAAGTTGTTTATTGTTAAACCGGGAATTACGTCCTTCGATGTCCTTGTCGACCTATACTCCGATGCTAAAGAACATTGGCTTGCGGATTCCGTCGCCATTGGATTTGACTTTCCAATTCGAGCGGTCGGTGGAAATCCTCTGCCGGGAGCGAACGAACTAGGCAGAACATTCTTCTTAGCCAACGATTGGAAGATTCGCCCTGACGAAGTCGGTCATCAACTCAACGTAAATGGTAACTTATACTCCGAAGACGGCTCTAACCCCTACGTTCCAACCTTGGGGAATTTCAACGTCTTCGTCAATTCGACAGTATCTAATCTCGTCGATGCGATCAGCAGAACCTTGCCAGAATTTACGCATCTCAAATACATGATCGAAGGCTTAAGGTCGTCGCATCGCGCTATCGGAGAAACCATCTATGTGGACCCGGTAAATGGCGACGACGCACTTGAGGGAGATACGCCAGAAACCGCCGTATTGACGTTCGACCGCGCCCATGACTTAGCCGTATCAGGAAGAGGAGACGTTATCAATTTTTCGTCTATCAATACGACGGTTACGATTACAGAGACACTGGTAGTCTCTAAGGATGAGATTCATGTACGTGGAACCGGCCGTCAATTTAACATAAATACTAACGGGGCTACAGCAATAACCGTCGATGGAGATAATTGCAGTATCAGCGGACTTACTGTCGTTGCCGTAGACAATAATCATGGAATCATCATTAACGGCGACCATTGCATGATCGAAGATACAGCCATTGAATCAGATGTTTTTGGTACAAATAATGGTTTGACAATAAATGGTGGCGGTCACCACATGATCAAGAATTGCCATATTCATACTTGGGGAGGCGATGGCATCAAAATTTTCGATGCGCAAATCGCATCTGGAGCACCAAAGACTTCGAGATTCGAAGATTGTCACATTTACGCAAATGCAGGAAATGGAATTAGTATTAGCGCAGTAGGAGGAACGTCAACTAAAAACATGCAATTTTATAGATGTAGTACCCATACCAATACGGGTTGGGGAATTACGATTGGAAGCAATGTTAAATATACGATAATTTCAGAAGATACAATCGTTGTAGGAAGCACCGCAGGGAACGTCCAAGACAACGGAACCGACACAGCAGACATGAGAACAAAGGTTACCATCGACAGAATCGACGCCAACGCAGTACTCATCCCGGCAGCGCTCTAACCCAATAAAAAACCCATGGACAGAACGTTCTGTCCATGGGCTTTGAAGATTGCGTTTCCGTAAGGCACACCGGAGCCTGTTTGATCGTGGGACGGAAGGTTCGCAATCGCATTTACGTCATGAATCGTCTAGCGTCGTCTTTTGCCCTATCTTGTATTCAAAATTCCAATCGTACATCGAATAGAATTTCCTATGCGGAGCCTCGCGACCATCAAGAGTCTCGGCTCTCAAGACCATTACAGTACTGGTCCTGACAATGTTGCCATGACAATCTGAAGCGTCAGCTACCTCCGCGTTGTACGGAATCCCCAGTTCGAGGATGTACTCGCGGAAGTCTCTAGTTACTTTTTTGTAGGCGATCCAGTATGCATCCATTTGGCTAATTCCGGCAGACCGCGGATTTTCCTGCTTAAAACAAAACCCTCTACGTATCCAGTAGAGGGTTCGTTTATGGTGGACGTGGCGGGAATCGAACCCGCGTCCTGAACATCATCAAAAAGCGCTACTACATGCTTAGCCTCGTAGTTTCTGGTCCATCGATGATACCGTTCCAAGCTGACTATCGAGACATTCTTTGCTTGGCTTCGGGTCCCGCATTCTCAGGCCGGGAATTCCTCGCGCCTCAGGCTAACGCTATGCCACTGGATTGGGAATCGCAGGTGCCTCTCTACCAGTCGAAGAGAGGTCCTTACGTCGCAGTTCTTAGGCCGCGATGGCTGCACCCTCTACAGGAGCCGGAGCTTTCGCCCAGATCCCTTCGAGAGTTGCCATGCTGAGAGTATCAGCAGTTGTTTCTTGAATGAGGATTTAAAGAGTAATCATCCTTCCTCTGCATGCAACGGCAGTTCTCTGTCGTACAGTCGATACCTGTTCACGCCCATATGAGTTTTGAAAGATCTATTACTACATTCCAGATGATACAGTGAATCCCTTCCTAGCGCAAGGCACAAAAGGAACAAAATCGAATCTTCCGAATAGAGCACCATAACGGAGGACTCAAAATGTCGAACCCAATCAATCGCAATTCCGGTCTTGGAAAGATCGTTGAAGCAGCTTTCGAGAAGTCGGCTCAGGTAACCATGGACCGCGGAATCAATCAGCGCCGCGATCAAGACGGTCGCGTCATGATCGATCCTTCGATGTCTGTCGCGGATTTCAATGCTACGGGCAGAGGAGCCAAGATTCCGAACGCTGGCGGATACAACGAGCCGGGAATGAAGCCGGTTCCTCCGCAGGCATCAGGCGGCCTCATGGAGACCTTGCGCAAAGAGCTTGCAGGGGTCGTAGATCCAGTAGCCAAGGAACAGGCGTTCAATCAGTACGTCGAGCCTCTCGGCCTACAGCCCGACCAAATCGAAGGAATCAAGAAGAGCTTAGGAATTCAGTCAGCGCCGGCAGCAGCCCCACAAGTTACGCGCATCCCTGCCGCTCAGCCGGCGGCTCCAGCCGCTCCGGCAGGCCCGCAGCCAGTTATCTAAGGAAGTTTCTATGAAAGCTATGAACTACCCAGCCGCTAAAGACGGCTGGGTTTCCGATAACGGACTCCCATCGCCTTTTGAACAGCCAGATTTCCGAGCCAATCGGCTGCCTACTACCTTTTGAGTAGTAGGTCTTACACCAAGA
>Ga0163152_10003031_pt1 | contig 22523 bp, 18 predicted proteins | sample OliLakLV19MP8IB2_FD_148635 | JGI IMG/M metagenome (GOLD analysis project Ga0163152, IMG submission 148635) | Freshwater microbial mat bacterial communities from Lake Vanda, McMurdo Dry Valleys, Antarctica - Oligotrophic Lake LV.19.MP8.IB-2 | ecosystem: Environmental > Aquatic > Freshwater >...
TCGCAATCGACTCTCCGACGGCGGCCAGCTCTCCCTCATCGACCTGGCCGAGGCCGAGGGCTGTTTCGCGGGCAATCTGGAATACCACCTGGCCCGCTCTCGCCACGTGAACGGCCACGATCCCGAATCGGCGGAGGCCCTGCGGGCCCGATTCAGCCGCTGAGTCCTCGCGAGCCACAACTTCCTTGACAATCCTGGACTTTGGACGACGAGATTCGGCGTCGACAGGCGGAGTTGATCCGGGGGTTTCCTCACGGTCTCGGCACGACCCCGCTCAGTCCGACGGAACCTCCCTCGGCGACCATCCGGGGCCCGCGGCGTCATCATCCCCCGACGGGACAGGCCAGGGCGGCGAGGTCGGGTCGGTCGGCCGCAGTCGAGTGACGGTACTCACGCACCACTCGACCTTGGTGGATCACGAAAGCCCCGGGCATCTGGAATCCGTCGCCTTCGAGCGCTCCGAGTCGGTGACCACCGAGCATGGCTCGGGCGGCGCCGAGCATCACCCGCGGGCCGAACAACTGCGGGAAGGTTCCGCGGGGTACTGCCAGGGCCCGATAGAGCTTTCGGTCGGGGTCGGCAATCCACGCGACGGTGCGGAGTCCGCGCCGCTCGCCGTGCGCTCGAAGGTGCTGCGCAGTCGGCGACATGCCCACGACGGCCACTCCGACACCTGCCGCCCCGATCGAGGCCTCCCACCGCGCCAGGTCCGCCAGCGCTTCCTTGCAGAAGGTGCACCCGGTGTGCCGCAGCAGGACCACCAGCGTCGGGCGGAGATTGGTGAGTTCACGCAGCGCCCGACCATCCTGATCATGAAGCGAGGCGAGGGCCGACTCGAGCGTGACCTCGCCTTCGGGAGGCGCCGGCTGCGAGGCGCGGAAGGCGTTCCAGAGGATCATCGAGAAGGGAATCCACCAGAGCAGGTCGTTGGTGAGAATCGTCACGCCCATCGACCAGGGCAGCGCTCCGCGCAGCGCCGCGTCCACGAAGCCGATCGGTCCGAAGATCTTGCCCAGGAGCGCCACCAGCACGATCGGCCAGTGCCGAAGCGGATTGCGCGACGCGATCAGAAACCCGATGCCGTAGACCCCGACGATCATCCCGATGCAGGCCCAGAGCTGCGGCCAGATCTCGCGGCTCTCCGGCGAGACCCCGAGGAATCCCAGAGTCCAGACTGGCGCCAACGCCATGGCGAGGCCCCAGAGGAGGTTGTACACGGCGGCGGCGAGGAGCCAGCGGCCCATCCAGCGGGGGGCGGGTGTCGAGTGGCTCGGAGCGTGGGTTCGCATGGACTCGCATGGCTTCGCACGCTTCCGCTCCTCGGATGAATCCGAGGCGCCCAGTTCCGGGCGGAGTTCGGGGCGAGCCTTCCTCTGGGCGGCACGAAGACGGCTCAGCTCCGCCGAGGGCTGCCAAAGTGCTGCCGCTGGCGCCCCGCTCAGCACCGCCGACAGCGCACACCCGAGGCCGGAAACGTCGCGTCCTCGACTGGCTCGAGCCCCGCCGGGAGGTGGCCGCGAATGAACGCCGCCAGGGCGATGATCGCTTCGCGCCCGACGTGCGAGCGGCGGAAGCAGAGGCCGATTCGCCGCGCCGGGGCGCGGTCGTCGAAGGCCCGCACCCGGACCAGTCCGGGCAATCCGACGGGCAGTCCGCAGGCCAGCAGAGGGAGCAGCGAATAGCCCTCACCCGCCGCCACCAGGTACTTGAGCGTTTCCAGACTGGTGGTCACCAACCGCGGTGTGGTCCCGCCGCGGCGCCCGCAGATGGCCAGGGCCTGCTCCCGCAGGCAGTGGCCTTCGGCGAGAAGAAGCATGTCGCTGGCCCGCAGGGACGAGGGAGTGATTCGGTCGATGGCGAGAATCGCCGACTCGCGCGGTGCGATCAGCCGAAACGGCTCGTCGAACAGGCCCATCGACTCGAGGGCGTCATGCGAAACCGGCAGCGAGAGGAGCGCCGCGTCCAACGCCCCGTCACGCACCAGCTCGATCAGCGATGCGGTCTGCTCCTCGGTGATGGCAAGCGAACCGGCGGCACCGGCGCGGCCCAGCGGCAGCAGCAGGTGCGGGATCAGGTACGGGCCCAGGGTCGGGATGATCCCCAGGCGAAGCGACGTGCCCTTCGTTCGCCCCTTGCCCGGCCCGCGGGTTGGAGCGAGTCGTCGAGCCGACTCCAGAGTCTCGCGGAGAATCGGAAGCAGGCGACGGCCTTCCGGAGTGATCAGAAATCGTCGCGAGGTGCGCTCGAAGAGGGTGACCTCCAGGGCCCGCTCCACGCGTTGCACCTGGGACGACAGCGTCGGTTGGGCGATGCCCAGGGCCGCGGCCGCCCGGCCGAAGTGCTGGTGGGTGGCGACGGCGACGACTGCTTCCATGTCTCGGATCGAGAGGTCGTTTGGATCCATTGAGATTCCTGATCGCTGCAATCGCATGCATCGGTTGGACGAATGATCGGAATCACCCTACACCTATGCCGTTGATCTGTCTCCGACCGTCGATCTCGAGGACCACGCCATGAAGCCAGAACTCAAGCCAGAACCGAACGCCCGTCCCGACTCCCTCTGTCCCCTCCTGACCACGGCCGACGGCGCCCCCATCGGCGTGCAGCACGCGCTGACCGCAGGCCCCCGCGGCCCCGTTCTCATGCAGGACGTCGCCCTGCTCGAGCAGATGCAGCACTTCAACCGCGAGCGCATCCCCGAGCGCGTGGTTCACGCCAAGGGCTCCGGGGCGTACGGCACGTTCACGGTCACGGGCGACATCACCCGATTCACCCGGGCCTCGATCTTCTCGAGTTTCGGCAGGAAGACCGAGCTGTTCATGCGCTTCTCGACCGTCGCCGGCGAGCGCGGCGCCGCCGATGCGGAGCGCGATGTCCGCGGGTTCGCCGTGAAGTTCTACACCGACGAGGGCAACTGGGATCTGGTCGGCAACAACACCCCGGTCTTCTTCGTGCGCGATCCGTACAAGTTCCAGATGTTCATCCACACCCAGAAGCGCCATCCGCAGACCAATGTGCGGGACATGGACATGCAGTGGGACTTCTGGAGCCAGTGCCCGGAGTCCCTCCATCAGGTCACGATCCTCTTCTCCGATCGCGGCATCCCCGCCTCGTACCGCCATCTGCACGGCTTCGGCAGCCACACCTACTCCTTCGTGAACGCCGCCGGAGAGCGCTTCTGGTGCAAGTTCCACTTCAGGAGCATGCAGGGCATCAGGAACCTGACCGATGACGAAGCCGGTGCGCTCATCTCGGCCGATCGCGAATCGCATCAGCGCGATCTCTTCAACGCCATCGCCACCGGCGACTTCCCGAAGTGGCGGGTGAGCGTGCAGATCATGACGCAGGCCCAGGCCTCGACCTTCCGCTGGAATCCCTTCGACCTGACCAAGGTCTGGCCGCACCAGGAATTCCCGCTTCAGGAGGTCGGCATCATGGAGCTCAATCGCAATCCCGAGAACTACTTCGCGGAAGTCGAACAGGCTGCGTTCAAGCCCTCGGCGTTCGTCCCGGGAATCGGCCCTTCACCCGACAAGATGCTTCAGGCCCGGCTCATGTCCTACGCCGACACCCATCTGCATCGGCTCGGCGTGAACCACCATCAGGTGCCGGTGAACAAGCCGCGCTGTCCGGTGATGAACTACAACCGCGACGGGGCCATCGCCGATGCCGCCAACTACGGCGCGGCTCCGAACTACTGGCCCAACACCCACGCCTCGGCCCCCAAGCCCGATCCCTCCTTCGCCGATCCGGCGTGGAAGCTCGGCGAGGCGGTGGTCGATCGCTTCGACAGCACCGTCGATCACGATGACTTCACCCAGGTGGGCAATCTGTATCGCCTCTTCGACGACGGACATCGCGACCGACTCGCGCGGCGGATCGCCGGCGTGCTGGGTCAGGCCCGCCCGGAAGTCCAGATGAGGCAGCTCTGCCACTTCTTCCGCGCCGACCAGGACTACGGCACGCGCGTGGCGGCGCACCTTGGCATCGATCTCGGCCAGATGGCGCAGCAGATGGGCTCGCAGCGCATGCCGGCGCAGGTCTGATCTGGTCCGAGCTGGTCCGAGCTGGTCCGAGCTGGTCCTCTGGGGATCGAGCAGCCTGTGGCGATCAACCTCGGCCGCCGGATGGTCAGCGGTCCCGGTCCGCGCCGCGTCGACAGCGCCCGACGCCGGACCGGGACCGGCGAGCCCCCTTGCACACGACTACGCAGTTCCTCAGAACACACCCTTCAGTCCGAGCGCCTTGCGCAGGCCGGAGATCTGGCCGGCGTGCCAACCGTCGTGCCAGGCGACCTTGTCGACGGTGTCGAGCCGATCCTTCAGGAAACCGCTGCTCTCTCCGAACACGGGCTTGGGTGCGTCCTCCTCGCGGAGCGCTTCAGCCGCAGCGGCGAATCGCTTCCAACCGACGTCGAAGCGGCGGCGCAGCTCCGCCAGGGGCGGGTAGGCGTTGGCATCGGGGAGCGGCTTCGAACCCATTCCGAAGAGCTTGTTGTCCTCATCGCTCACACCGGCGGGCTTGCCATCGATGGCCGCCGCGAACCAGTGATAGTCCATCGCCAGATGGCCAAGGTGCCACAGGAGATGGTTGTCGGTCGGGCTGGTCTGGAAGGCCGCCTTGTCCTCGGGGAACTCGGTGGCCAGCTTGAACAGCATGTCGTGCGCGAACTTCGCCGCCTCCAGTGATCGCCGCGGGGCCGAGAGGGTCGAAGTCGTGGTGGTGGTGCTCATGCGGCGATCGTATCGCGCCGCCCGGCACTCCCCCACTCCCCTCGACCCGGCCCCAGGCGCGCACGGGAGTCTGGCAGGCTCCACCCGCGCTAGCCGCACCCGACGACCGAGCCGAACTCGGACAGCAGCAATCCCAGGTCGGCCCCGTCGACGTGGCCGTCTCCGTTGAGGTCTCCGGGACCGAACGCGGTCGTCCGGCCCCAGGAATCGAGCAGCAACCCAAGATCGGCGCCGTCGATGACGCCGCTGCCGTTCATGTCGGGAACGCCCGTCGCATGGACTCTGAGCACCGCGGCCACCGAGACGGCGATCTCTCCCTCCGCCGAGAACTTCATGATGAACCGCAGCTCCCCGAGTCCGCCCGTACCGGCGACCGGCGCGGCGGTCGTGGCGCTTCCGAAAAGGCTCGCGCTCACTCCGGGCTCGTTGACCATGAAGGGACCGTTGGCCGATTGGAAGACCATGTTTCCGTCAAGCTCCGACTGAAAGATCGGGGACAGGTTGAGATCGCTCATGCTGCCGCCGCCGAGAAGCGTGATGACGGTGGACGCCGTGCTGGCGGTCACGAATGTCGGACGTTGAAGCGGCGCTGCAGGCTGTGAGATCACGATCTCGACATCGCGCGGCGCCGAAGTGAGGCTGCGCACGTTCACCACCGAGAGGAGTCGCGGCGGACCGAGGTCGCATCCGGTGATGACGTACTCGATCAGGAGGTCGTCGTGAACGATCTGATCCGCGTAGTACGCAACTGGACCGATCAGGTCGTGCGGAGTCGGCGTGAACACGGTCGGACCGCTCAGGTCGGTGGTGATCGTGAAGGTGATCTGGGCGCAGAGAGGGGCGCTCAGCGGGGCGACCAGGGCACCGAGGGCGAGCAGAACGGACGGAAGGAATGACGGAGTGCTGTGCATGCTGTTCATGCTGTGCATGCTGTGCATGGTGTTCATGGAAAGACTCTCAATGGCGTCAGCGGGCTGGAAGGGTGGGCGGCGCCGTCCGCACGGTCGAATCAGCCGGCAGCGGCTGCAACTCGCAGACGGCGACGCGCGGGATCAAGGGACGACGACAAAGGTTCCAGTCACGACGAGCGTGTCGCCAGGCGTGAGCAGAAACTCGAGGGAGACGCGCATGTCCATGGTGAGCGGAGGTCCGGCGAGGGTCGGGCCGGGAAGTCCCAATGACACTGGACCGAAGGGCGCGAGGCCTCCCGGAGGGGCGACCGTCAGGAAGGTCGAATCCAGCAGCGTCAGGAACGGCCTCGAGTCGATCGACCCCGTGAAACCGGACGTTCCAGGAACCATGCTCAGCGCGGCTCCGTCACCATTTCCATCGAGGAGCGTTCCAATGACACTCGCGGCGCAGAACGTCGCCGGTATTGCAGCGGCTGGTATGGCCACTGTCATCGACATGACCTGCGTCAACGAGCTGATGTTGGTGACCATCAAGGTGGCGAAGATCACTGGATCAGGATTCACCACCACCTTCCACCGCAGCGGCGATTGGCCGGCGACGACGTACTCGCCGGACCATGCGAAGTCGCCGTTGGGAAGCGGGTGCAGATCGCCGCAGGAATCGGAGTCGATGTCGACGGGGCACCCTTCGATCACGAGTTCGATCGTGAAGACCGGAACTCGTTCGAGAGTTGCTGGATTGGAGCTCGCGGCCGCCAGGCACGAAGGCCTGACTGGTTCGAGCGCACGCCCTGAGCGAGCCCCTGAGCCAACCGGTGAGCCAACCGGTCAGCCAACCGGTCAGCCAACCGGTGAGCCAACCGGTGAGCCAACCGGTCAGCCAACCGGTGAGCCAACCGGTGAGCCAACCGGTGAGCCAACGAGTGAGCCAACGAGTGAGCCAACCAGTGGAACACGTCCACCCGCAGCCGCACAACCGGGCAGCGGATCGCCCCCGCCGGGGGACACCTCGACTCGGCTCGAGGCGATGGCGACCGTCATCGGAAGAACGCAGACGAGAGAGATCAGGCTGTTCATGGAGACTCCTCGGAAGCAAACGACGGCGCGGCCCTGCCGCGGGGGGAGTCGCATGGGTCACTCGAGGCGACCCACCGCTCTCCCTGAAGAGCAAACCGCAACTGCACGACTTGATCACGCCATTTCCTGCCGGAACTGCACCCTGGAACTGACGCGATCTCGAACGAGGATCACGCCGCGCGACGGGCGACGTAAGCGCCATTCTCAAGTACCCGGACAATTCGATCGTTGGGAGTCTGAGAGGTATTCTGATCCACGACCTTGATTGGAGACACAACGATCATGATCCACCGCTTCCACCGCTTCCACCGCTTCCACTCGATCGTCGCGCTCACCCTCGTGACTGGCCTCGTGACTGGCCGCACCTCACCCACACCCGTCGTCGAGACGCCGGCGAAGCAGACCGAGGGGGCGCACACGCCGAAGGTCTCCGCCGCGATCGCACCGTCGGTCCCACTGCCGACGCTGAAGGACACGGCGCCTCGCGACTACCCCGGCATCCACAATGCCGTGGCCTATCACGAGGGATACGTCTCCGGCAGTGTCCCGGAGGGCGATGCCGGGTTCGACACCCTCGCCGCGATGGGCATCAAGACCATCATCAGTGTGGACGGCGCCCAGCCCGAGGTCGACAAGGCCGAGGCACGCGGCATGCGCTACATCCATCTGCCCATCGGCTACAACGGCTTGGCCGAAGAGCGGAAGCTCCAGCTCGTCCGAGCGTCGCGCGATGCGATGGTCGATGGCCCGATCTACATCCACTGCCATCACGGCAGGCACCGCAGCGCCGGCGCCGCCGCGACGGTTGCGGCGAGCCTTGGCTGGGAGACCAGCCGGACCGGCGTCGAGCGCATGAAGGTCTCGGGAACCGCGCCGAACTACACCGGCCTCTACGCCTGCGCCACCGATGCCGTGCCGCTCACGGTCGTGATCATCGACCAGGTGCCGGCCCACTTCCCCTCGGTCTGGAAGCCCTCGAACTTCGTCCAGGCCATGATCGACATCGACGAAGCCTTCGAGCATCTCAAGACCATCGAGAAGGCCGGGTGGAAGACTCCGGCGGACCACCCTGATCTTGTCCCCGCCGCGGAAGCGGGACGCCTGGCCGACCTTCATCGCGTGCTGCTCGATGGCGACTCCACCGCCCAGAAGCCCGAGGGATTCGCTGCACTGATGAAGGACGGCAACCAGCGGGCGCAGAGTCTTGAAGATGCGCTCGTCGCCGGCACGACGGATGCCGCGGGGCTCAGTGCGCTCCTCACGCAGATCAATGCGTCGTGCAAGGATTGCCACGTGAAGTACCGGGATTGATTTGAGCGCTCGGTTCGGCCTTAGGTTGTTTGAGCGCTCCGTAGCGGCCTTAGTTCGTTTGAGCGCTCCGTAGCGGCCTCCGGCCGCACACTCGCTCCTGTACGCCGCGCCCGGCGGAGCCGGGCGGGCTGGGCCGACGCGTGTGAGCGCTCCGTAGGGTGTTTGAGCGCTCGGTTCGGCCTTAGGTTGTTTGAGCGCTCCGTAGCGGCCTCCGGCCGCACACTCGCTCCTGTACGCCGCGCCCGGCGGAGCCGGGCGGGCTGGGCCGACGCGTGAGCTTCGCGAAAGGGGCGCGAGGTTTGCCAGTGGCCCGTGATGTTGCTCCTGCCGCACGCACCGAATCGTGCAACCCATTGCGATCCATCCTGCTCCCTGCTCCCCACTCCCCGTCCTTCACGGCTCGCGCAAGCGCGATCACTCGAGAGCGGTGCAGGTCCCCTCGTCGCTGTCGAACTTCCTCCCTTCCTGATGGAAGCCATCACCGATCTCGATGATTCGGAAATCGCCGTCGTCGCGCGGGAGACGCCCCCGGAACGACACATCGTCGTTCCGGGGGCGCGATTGCTGGGCCGCATGGGCGGCGCGTTCGGGGTGACTCGCTCCTACGGGCAATCGCCCCATGCCGCCAGGAGCATTCCCAGATCAGCTCCATCGGTGTTGCCATCTCCGTCGAGATCCGCGCCCGCCGTGTTCCAGAGCGAGAGCAGGAAGCCAAGATCGGCACCATCGATCATCCCATCCTGATTGAAGTCCCCGACACAGTCCGGCTTGGGAAGACTGCGGGTGGTGATGGATGAGACCGCCTCGAGCGTGCCGTCGCCATCAAGATCCGCCTCGAAGAGGATGGTGTAGAAGCGGAACGTGTCGAGCTCGAGGTACGTGGCGTCGATGATGAAGTCCACGGTCTCACCCGGCTTGGCGACGACCTCGCCGAAGTAGCGGGTGCCCGGGGGCAAGCCGTTCAGCGAAACGATGTCCGGAGCCGGATTCATGTCGTCAGGCATCACCGTGAGCTTGAAGGGCCAGACGCCCGAGTCGTCGTCGACGTTGGTGATCTTCCACGCCACCGGGAACGGCGTGCCCACGGTTCCATCAAGCACCGCATCGATTGGAATCGGAATCCAGTGCTTGGTGACCAGCACCGATCCCGAGCAGCAGGTCATTCGACCGCTGGCGACGTTGGTGAAGCAGAGCTGGAAGCACATGTGCGAGCCGACCGGCACGCCCGGTGGCACCTGCATGACCACGGGAATGGTGGTGCAGGTCCCAGGGGGAACCGTGACGATTCCCGCATTCGGGGTGATGACCGCCGGACCATTCACGTTGCAGACACCCGGCGACGCCGGAATCGGCGTGATGGTGTAGGAGTAGGTGCGGGTGTTCGAGGTGTGATTGCAGATGACCGCGGAGACGTTGGCATTGCCTGGAGAGAACGACGGCGCCTCCCATGTTCCGCTGCAGAACTCCTTGCACTTGCCGGCGTGGCCGGCATTGAAGAGCCCCGCGATCTCGCCCGGGCCAAGGACGCGCTTGAAGATCTCGAGCTCGTCGATTGCCCCATCGAAGTAGTCGCCGGCGGCAGAGCCGGCCCCGTTGCCGATCAGCAGCGGCGCCGAGCCGGAGAGATCGCAGCAGCTCGGGCCCGCGAATCCTCCCATCGCCACTCCATCCACGTAGAAGGTGATGATGCGACCGTAGGTGTTGCAGGGATCGCCGCAGCCGAGACAACCCGAGACGGTGACCGCCACGTGATGCCACTGGTTGAAGGTGAGCGGTCCCGAGGCGTTGTGGATGCAGCGCAGACACGTCGTTTCGGTGGCGAGGTAGAGCGCCCCGGTCGAGTCGAGACCGAAGGTCCATCCGGCCGGCGCAGACCGGGCACAGATCACGCCGCCAGCCGCCGGTGTGAGCAGCGGATGGATCCATGCGTCGATGGAGAACGGGCCACAGCCGAAGTCATGGACCGGCGTGGCAGGGACGAGGACGAAGTCATCGACGCCGTCGAAGTTGAGCGCGTTCGAGACGTATCCGGCAATCGGCGTCGGGCCCGTGGCCAGCGAGGGCTGGTATGTGCCGTTCTTGCTCTGGACGATGTCCTTCGCAGTCGGTCCCGCGGTCTCGTCGAAAGGCCACCAGCCGACCATGGAGGGCGGGGGAGTCACACAGGGCGACTGAGTGCAGGGTCCGCAGGTCGAGGAGATCTGGTACTTCGGCAGCGCCGCCCCGCACGGGTGCCCGGAGAGAGTCGGCCCGCCACCGATGGTCCCGAGATAGATCCGCAGCTTGTAGATGCCAGGGGCCGGAAGGCAGACGCAGAACGACGCCGAATCGGTGCAGTCGCCCTCGACCTGATCGATGAGGGTGAGCGAACCGCAGTTGCCGCTGTAGAGCTCGACCACGATTGGATGCGACGAGGCGACGGTGAAGCAGATCCGCTCGTCGCCGCTGGAATCGGGATCGCTGACGAAATAGTTGTACCAGTCGGTGTCGAACTGGCCGTTCTGTGCCCAGAGACGTCCGCAGACCTCGACGCCGCATTCGATTCCCATGAAGTTCGGAACGGTGCCCATCGGCGCATCGCAGCCGTTGTTGACCGTGTTGGCGCCGCAGGGCTCCTGCTCGAGGAATGCGCTCGGACTGCACTCAAAGGTGCACGGGTTGTCGCAGGGGCCGCAGGTGGAGGAGATCTGGTACTTGGGCAGCGCCGCGCCGCACGGGTGCCCGAAGAGAGTCGGCCCGCCGCCGATGGTGCCGAGATAGATCCGCAACTTGTAGTTTCCCGGGGCAGCCAGGCAGACGCAGAAGGTCGCCGAGTCGGTGCAGTCGCCCTCGACCTGTTGGAGCAGCGTCAGCGAACCGCAGGGGCCGCTGTAGAGCTCGACCACGATTGGGTGCGACGAGGCGACCGTGATGCAGATCTGCTCGTCGCCGCTGGCATCGGGATCGCCGACGAAGTAGTCGTACCAGTCGGTGTCGAACTGGCCGTTCTGCGCCCAGAGGCGTCCGCAGATCTCCACGCCGCATTCGATGCCCATGAAGCTCGGTGGGGTTCCAAGGGGCGCATCGCAGCCGTTGTTGACGGTGTTGACTCCGCACGGCTCCTGCTCGATGAAGGCGTTCGGACTGCATTCGAAGGTGCAGGGTGCGTCACAGTTGTCCATGGCAATCGCGGCGCAGGTGGCGTCCCACAGCCCCGAGCCGCAGCAGGACGGGTCAAGACTGCAGACGATTGCACAGCAGACCGGATCATCGCAGCCGGGTGAGGGATGCGCAACGAAACACGAGCCGAAGGCGGGGACGGGACAGGTCTGTCGAGCCCCGGCCACCGTGGCCAGCGCGGCGGCAAAGATCGCCGCCAACAGGGCGAGCGGACGGATACGCAACATTCGGGGCCTCCTCCAAGCGATGGGAATTGCCGCACAGGTCGACGCCGACGCACGAAGCGTCGGCGGGCGCGGCATCCCCAAACGACATCTTGACGCTCTGCTCACGCGCCCGATAGGTGAAATCTCTTGACAGGGACAAATCGTCCATCTCTCGGCGTGATCTGGCCTGTGTTCCAATCAGAGATCGGCGACGGGCTCCCAGCCTTCGGGATCAAACGCCTTGATACCCCCAACTTCACGCGCGGTGTCCGGTCCGAGATCGCGCTCGTGGACGACTCCCATGTGATTGGCGATGAAGGTCTTGACCCCCGACTTGCCGTACTCGGCGGGCCACGCCACGACGGCGAATCGTCCCAGCAGGCGTCTGCCGACCATGTAGTCAATCGCCCCGCCCGGCGCACCGGGACCCGGGGCGGTGAGGATTCGGAATCGGTAGCCGTGATAGGTGCCGTTTCCTCGTTCATGGCCCTCCTCGACCGCAGCTTCGGCAAAATCGCCGAGCGGGCTGAAGGGCTCGCCCGGCGCGTTCGGCCAGAAGAGGCCGTTGCGGGTGCCCGGATCGCTCACGAACTTTCGCGCGTAGTGACTCACTCCGTCGCCATCGACGGCCATCCACGCGTACTCGCGCTGGGCGTCGACGACTGCGAGCAGCGCCTGAATGCTGTCGAGCTCGTTCTCGCCGAGGCGACGATTGGCGACCTCCTCGATGCCGGAGGCGATATCGAATTCCCAGCGACCATCGAGCGGGATGATCCGGAAGGGGAACGGCCAGCGATTGTCGCCGATCTCGAGAATCCGAGAGTCCGCTTCTCCCTCCACGATCCAATGGCTCTGATCGAATCGATGGAGGAAGGTCTCGATCGCGTTGGAGTCGGCGACCTTGTCCCCCGACGTCACCTTGCCCTTGGCGTCCGACCCGAAGATCTCGAGCAGGCGAGCCCGATCGACCTCCGGTCGAAGCGCCGACACGACCGCATCGACCGCCTGTTCCGGTGAGTCGAACTGCTGCGGCGCGGTGCGACACCCGCTGCACAACGCGCCTGCCGACCCGACGGCACCTGCCACAAGCAGTCGAAGAGAACGACGCACAGACCCAGAGACAAGGCGGCTCAGCATGACATGCTCCCGAGGATCGATTCCTGAACATCCACTGTCTGCACTCCCAACTGAACGAGAACTCCGCGTTCGCTCAGCGACGTCCACCACCGCCACGACTTCCGCCACCGCCGCCACCACTGCGGGCGGCGCCGCTGCTGGAGCGACTGCTGCTTCCCCGGTTGCTTGCCTGCCGAGTCGAACTTCCGCTCCGATCACTTCCGCTGAAGGCGCTTCCATTGCCGCCGCCCCGCGAGCGATCACCGGCACCCGCGCCGACTCCATCGCGCGAGCGATCACCGGCACCCGCGCCGGCCCCATCGCGCGAGCGATCACCGGCGCCGCCGCTCGAGGCGCGAAACTCATCGGCCGCGCCGCGGGCCAGGTCCTGACGTCCCGATTCGGCTCGACCGCGGTACTGCTCCCGAGCCTGCGCCGCCCGCGCATCGGTTCCGATTGCGAACTTCTGGGCGGTTGCATTGTCGCGATACGACGCACCCCGACGATGCTCGCCGTCGTGTTGCCATTGGCCGCTGCCGTCGCCGAGCCCCGTGGCGGTGAACTCGTTCTGGATCCGAGTGCGGTCGATGTTGGTGTTGAAGTTCGCGTTCTAATTGATGTTGATGTCGATGTCGCCACCGCCCCACTTGCAGTTGGCCCACGCGTACCCCCGCGCGGCCCCGAGCGCCTGCCCGGTGCCGAGGGCCACCACAGCCGTGCCCGCCACGTAGCTGGGCGGGCAGCAGGAGTACGGCGGATACGACGGATAGGGCCAGGCGCCGTACACGACCACCGGGTCGTACCGCGGCACGTAGATCACCTGGGGACTGGTGCTCTGGATCACGTGGTCTGGGTCCCACCGGTACTCTGCACCTCGACCTTCCGCTGTGCGGTCGAGGTGAGATTTCCCGCCTGCTTCGCCTTCGTGCGCAGCACCTGGATGGCAGTCATCACATCCTTCTGCTGCCCGATCAAGGCGTCGCCAAGCCTGATGGTCATGTCGAGCTTCTCGCTGAGCATGGCCAGCACGGCAGGGAACCCCATCAACGACTTGACGCTGGCGTCCCAGCTCTGCCCGTTGAGCGCCGCGGCGAGCGCATCGCCGGTGACCGTCGGGTTGGCCTTCACCCATTGATCCGCCTCGATCACCTCGAGCGGATAAGTCGAGGCCATCAGGATCTGGGAGATCAGGGCGTCGGGATGGAGGGCAATCGGAGCCACCAACTGCTGAAGCTCTTCCGATCACATGGGCGGCTTCGCGTCCGCCGCGTGAGCGATGGCGGACGAGGACAGAAGCGACGACATCGCCGGTGCCGCCGACGCACTCCGCCTCCTTGACGCGGAGACGCTCGTCGAGCGCGGAAGTCCCCTCTCCCGCGCGCGGGAGAGGGAGGAGCCGTGAGCGAGCGCAGCGAGTCGAACGGCGGAGGGTGAGGGTCGTCGGACGTCCCCACGTCGAGCTCGCGAGGAGCGTCCCACATCCCCACGCCCCGCCCGCGCAACGCTGTCACTCTTCTCGCAGCGCTCGCAGTCCGGTCAAGCCAGGCGCACTCGTGATTCGCCGAATGATCGCGCCAGCCACGCGTCACGTCGTCGGTCTGACTCTCCCCTCGGCGCGGGGCTGTCGCCGTCAATCTCGATGACGAGTCTCGCCTCAACACAGGCACAGTCGGCGATGTATGGTCCGATCGGATGCTGCCGCCGAAACGTGAATCCACACCTCGCCCGGTTCCGCAGTGCGTTCCACCGCAGCCGCTCTGCAACAGTCAGGTCGCGGCGGAGACGTCGAGCGCGGTCCACGCGAGTGACGCGAACACTGGCCGATGGGGTGAATGGGCGACGCTCCGATCGCATGGATTGCAGGGTCGTATCGATTGGCAGGCGACGACGACGAATTGAGGTTTTGCGGATTCGAGGGGCAGGGCGTGGGAATGTGGGACGACCCTTGTGGGCGGGACGTGTGAACGTCCGACGACCCTCGCGAGCGGGACGTGTGAACGTCCGACAACCCTCACCCTCCGCCGTTCGCTTGCCGCCCCTCGACTCGCTCCGCTCGCTCGGGACAGCCGCTCACGGCTCCTCCCTCTCCCGCGCGCGGGAGAGGGGATGGGAGAGGGGATGGGAGAGGGGATGGACACACGCGGCGCTTGCATCCATCGAGCCCGTCAAGCCCAGCAACCCCATCAAGCCCAGCCTGTGAGGCGCAACCACCCCGCGCACGCATCACTCGTGCAACCCACTGCTGATTCCTGATTCCGAATTCCCAACTCCCACTTCCCAACTCCCACTTCCTGACTCCCTCGCTCGCTCCGCGAGCGGTTGTGACAACGCCGGGTGGGCCTTGAGCCCACCCGGCGTTGAATCGTTTCACATCTGTCGAGGCCACCTCAGCCGGGGCAGTCGCCCCAGGCGCCCAGCAGTTCGCCGAGATCGGCGCCGTCAACCAGGCCGTCCCCGTTCAGGTCGCCGTCCCCGTCGCCGCCCCAATTGGAGAGGAGAATGCCGAGATCGCTGCCGTCGACGATTCCATCGCCGTCGAGGTCGGCGGGGCACTGCACGAGAGAGCCTGAAGTCTGCGCCGCCCAGAAGCCGCCGATGAGCTGGAACTGGCCGCCGTTCATCACCGGCCCGGCGTCAACCTGACCGATCGTCGACCCGAGCGTGAAGCCACCTCCGCTCAGATACGTGGCGCCACCTCCGTCGACGGTGTACCAGTCGACCGTGAAGGAGCCGCCGCCGAGCGGGGCCGCAGCGCAGGTGGCGATGATGGCGCACCCCAGAAGCACAGTCGCGGCGGCGCGGCCGCACTGCCCTCGAACGACTGGCAGTTCTCGATTCGCACTCATCGCTGGGCTCCCTTCATGGCGCCGACCAGCGCGCCCAACTGCTGCTCAAGGGTCTCGAGCCGACTGCGCAGCTCGTCATTCTCGGCGCGGAGCGATTCGATGTCCGCGTCCACCGCCGCAGCGTTGCCCTGTCGTTCGAAGCTGTCGAAGAAGACCGAAAGCAGAACTCGCTTGACGCCATCCGGACCCGCGGGCACCGCGGACCAGACCACGCCCTCGGCGGCCCGCGCCACCACGTGACCGACGGCGAATCGCTCGACGTCATCCTTCATGGCGCAGCCGCGCACATCCGAGGAGATCAGGGCGTCGCCGGGCGAAAGGTCGCCGAGACCCGAATCAACAACCCACATCTCGCCGTTGCCGACCGCGGCGACGAGGTGCTGGCTGGCCGCATCGGCAGAATCCGGGGCGCTCAGGTAGGAGCCCATGACCCGCGGGTCGTTGGCACTCGCAGTCGGCGCCACGCCGTAGGTCGGCTCGCAGTTCGGACCGGGGTGAGCTCGTCGATTCACGCCGGTCAGGGTGACCAGCGAACCCGGCTCGATCGCCGCGTCGGTCCAGGCGTTGTGCGAACCGGTGAAGGTGTTGTAGCTGACCGTCGAGCCGAAGACGGCGATGCCGCCGGCGGATACGCCGTTGTTCTTGAAGTTGATCAGGGTGCCATCGGTGGCGGTTCGATTGAAGAAGGTGCTGCCGCCACTCGGCGTGTTCACTTCGAGCCCGCCGTTGGTGAGGACGATGTCGGCACCGGAATCCATGAGGATGAATCCGTTGGGGCCGACATCGATTCGGGGCTGGGCCCCGCCGTTGACGAAAAGGCTGTTGAAGACGGTGAGCTGGGCCGAGCCAGCCGAGGTGCCGATGCCGACCTGGCCGCCACCGGCGCACATGGTCACGTCGCCGCCTCCGGAGCACATGGTCACATTTCCGCCATCGTTGTTGAGGAAGAGCGTGGACGCAGCCCCGTTGTTGCGGGCCATGATCTCGTTGTTGTCCATCGAGATGTTCGTGCTGTCGGTCTCGCCGACGACGAGGAAGCCGCCCGAACCGAGTTCGCTGTCGGTGCCGCCGACAAGGTGAAGTTTGGCGACGGGAATGGTCGTGCCCACACCCAGATTCCCGGTGCTCGAGAGGGCCATCTCCACCACCCCGGCGACCGAGAAGTTGAAGGGATTCTGGAAAAGGCCGAGATTCGAGGAGATCGAAGCGCGGACGGTATTGTTCTCGTCGAGGAAGCGAATGGAACCCAGCGCATTCGCCACGAAGCCCGATGGAGCATCGCCCTTGAGGTCGAGCTGGGCCGTCCCGTTCGTCGCGGTGCTCGTCACCCGCAGCGTCGCGTTGGACTTGGCGAGTTCGAAGTCGACGTCGGGCGTGTTGGTGCCCACGCCGACGAACCCGCTGTTGTAGAAGAGGAAGCTGCCATTGGTCTCCCAGGGTGCCATCGAGCGGATGGCGTAAGGCACCGGCGTCAACCGCTGCCTCGGCGTCAGCGTCGTGAAGGTGATGCAGTTCCCCGCCGGCGACTGCACGCCGATCTCAAGCCAGCGTTCGCTTCCCTCGAAATTGCTGAGGCCGAAGTCGAGTTCGGCGGTGAAGAGACCATCGACCACATTGATCGAGCAGACCGTGATTGTCGGAAAGAACGGGAGTCCGCCGACGGGCTGGGTGAAGAGAAGGAATCGCAGCGACACCGTCCCGTTGATGGGCCCGTTGGCATCGCGAAGCTGCCCCTGATACGTGAAGGTCGTGTCGAGCGGCGTGACGCCGGCGGACGCGTCGCGAGCGAGCGTGGAGGCGCCGAGCAGGAACGCGACGGTGCACGCGGCGACCGACGCGAATCCTCGCCCGCTCCTGATGGACGCGCGGACGCCTTGGAATCGTGACGGTCCGCTCGAAAGACTCGATCGAACTTCCGGCGAAACAGGACTCAATGCCATTGCCTGCATTCCTCTCCCCACCGTGCGCGGTGGGCTTGGTGTTGTTGGCCCAGAACGCACGCCAGCCGCGTACCGCGCTGGCGCGCGACTTCCCACCGGAGAGCGTAGTGCAGCACGCGCGCGCCCACTTGACGTTGAGAAAACTTGACCGGAGCGCTCCGTGGGCTCCCCCGGTCCTCAGCTACTCTCCCCACTTCGCCCCGCACCCCGAGAGTGACTCATGCCCATCAAGGCCTTTGCCGCACGGTCCGCAACCTCGCCTCTCGGTCCCTTCTCGATCGAGCGGCGCGAGCCGCTCCCGCGAGACGTTGAGATCGACATCCTCTATTGCGGCGTCTGCCACAGCGATCTGCACTCGGCACGCAACGAGTGGGGTTTCTCGGTATTCCCGATGGTGCCGGGCCATGAGATCCTCGGTCGCGTCACCCGCGTGGGCAAGGATGTCACGCGGTTCAAGGTGGGCGATCTCGCCGCGGTCGGATGTCTGGTCGACTCCTGCCGCACCTGCTCGAGCTGCAAGGGTGGTCTCGAGCAGTTCTGTCTCGGGACCGGCGCCGACGGCGCCATCTTCACCTACGGCGGACTCGACAAGCACTCCCCCGTCCCCGGCGGGACGACTCACGGCGGCTACTCCGAGCGCATCGTCTGCACCGAGCACTTCGTCCTCAAGGTGCCGGCGAATCTCGATCCGGCGCGGGCGGCGCCGCTGCTCTGCGCCGGAATCACGACCTACTCGCCGCTGCGGCGGTGGGGCGCCGGCAAGGGCAGGAAGGTCGGCATCGTGGGGCTCGGCGGGCTCGGTCACCTGGGCGTGAAGTTCGCCCATGCCTTCGGCGCCCATGTCGTTCTCTTCACGACCTCGGAGAGCAAGGTCGCCGACGGCACGCGACTCGGTGCGGACGAGGTGGTCATCTCCAAGGACGCCAGTCAGATGGCCCGACACGCATCGAGTTTCGATCTGATCCTCGACACGGTCTCCGCCGATCATGACATGAACGCGTATCTGGCGCTCCTCAAGCTCGATGCCACCTTGGCGGTGGTTGGCGTCCCCTCCAATCCGCAGGCGATCAGCATGTTCAGCCTCATCATGCCGCGCCGCACGCTGGTCGGGTCGCTCATCGGCGGTCTCCCGGAGACCCAGGAGATGCTCGACTTCTGCGGCACGCACGGAGTCATGTGCGACATCGAGATGATCCGCATGCAGCAGATCAACGAGGCCTACGAGCGCATGCTCCGCAGCGACGTCAAGTACCGCTTCGTGATCGACATGGCGTCGCTGAAGGGTTGAAGCGAGATCGGGTGCGGGAGGTGGCGCATCGACCTCCGACAACCCCAAGCCAGGTGCGTCACTCACTTCGGGCGCGGTCCCGCGGTCGGCGAACCGCGGGGTGATCCGCGCCAGGCGAGCCTGCGAGGCTCGCCCGCATCCGAAGTCGAAGAGGCATTGGCGACATGGCGGAGTATTGGAGGGTGCCTCCCCCGCCGTCGGTCCCGGCGACGCCGGCACCGCGCCGGGTGGCGCGTGCATCGCCCCCATCCGCCCGATACGCTGAGCGACTGCTCCGCCGACCGGCGGGGCGACCGCGTGGAGCGTGTGCACGCGTGGGAGATTCCGATTGCGACCCTTGAGGAGAGTGCTCCAATGCAGTCCTTGTGCCAAGCGACCTTGACCGTCGCCATCGTCTTCACCTCGTCCGCTTCGCTCTTCGCCGGAGCCGCCGAGCCGCTTCAGGTCTACCGGGGGCCCGTCGACGCACTCGACGTGATGGGTGGCGTGGTCTCGGGGCAGGTGATCGTCCGCGTCGCCGCGGGCGTCGAACCGCGCCTGAGCAGTGCCGGCTGGACCTTCGCCCCGAGGGGAGTGGCGCTCGACGATCGTCAGATCGAACTCGCGATGCGTCTCCGCGGCGCCTCCGAGCGAAGCGCCGTGCAGCCGTTTCTCAGCCGCGTGCCCTCCAAGCCCGACGTCGCCGCCCGGCACGGGCTCGACCGGGCGTTCGTGGTCACACTTGAGGCGGGCGTCGATCCTCGCGCGGTGATGGTCGATCTGGCCGAATTCACCGGACCCGGCAGGGCAATCGAGCGCGTCGAGGCAATTGGAATCGGCGGCATCCTGACGATTCCGAACGACGCCTCATTCGGCCTTCAGTACGGACTGCGCAACACCGGTCAGACGGTCCAGGGGCAGGCGGGTGTCGCCGGAGCCGGACTCGAAACGCCCGACGCCTGGTCACTCGAGACCGGCAGCGCCGATGTCGTCATCGCCGTCATCGACACCGGCGTGAGCGCCAGCCATCCCGATCTGGTGCCGAAGCTCGTCGCGGGCTGGAACACCACTGCCAACAGCAGCAACAGCGACGACAGCTTCCTCATCTCGCACGGCTCGCACTGCGCCGGCATCGCCGCGGCGGCCAGCAACAACGGTCTCGGCATCGCCGGCGTCTCCTGGGGCGCGCGGATCATGCCGGTCAAGGTCCTCAACTTCCTCGGCGGTGGAACGGAACTCGACATCGCCGACGGCATCATGTGGGCCGCCGACCACGGCGCCGACATCGGTTCGATGTCGATTGGGTATCCCGGAGCAACCAGCGTCCTCGAGGACGCCGTGAACTACGCCGCCGATCTCGGCATGGTCCTCGTCGCGGCGACGGGCAACACCGCCGGCGCGGCGATCTCCGCTCCCGCGAAGTACCCCGCGGTGATTGCCGTCGGGGCAACCGACAACACCGACACCATCGCCAGCTTCACCTCGACCGGGCCGGAGATGAGCGTGACCGCGCCGGGCGTCGATGTCTATTCGTGCTGGGACATCCTCTTCTCGTCGAACACCTACACCTACCAGTCAGGCACGAGCATGGCCTGCCCTCACGTCGCCGGTCTCGCAGCGCTGATCCTCTCAGCGAATCCGACGCTTGATGCCCAGGGCGTCCGGCAGATCCTCGAGGCGACCGCAGTCGATCTCGGCGCACGCGGTTTCGATCCCATCTACGGCTGGGGTCGCGTCGATGCCTTCGGCGCAGTCGCCGCGGCGATTGCCTCCAACTGCGCCGTTGCCGATCTCAACTGCGATGGCGCAATCGATGGCGCCGACCTCGGCCTCCTGCTCGCCGCATGGGGACTCACCGGCCCCGGCGATCTCGATGGCAATGGAGTGGTCGACGGCGCCGATCTCGGTCTGCTGCTGGCGGCATGGGCGCCGTGAGGCCGCAGCGTGGAGTCGACGGCTGGCAGGACCAGCGCCGGACACGCGGGGGGTCGACGTGTCGATCGAGGGTCCCGCGACCTGCCGCGGATGCATCAACGGCTCAATTGCGAGGTTGTGTCGGTACCGACTGGACGGGCCAAATTCTGGCCGTAATTCGCTGGGCACGCGTACGCTCGACTGCGCTTGCCCCTGACCTGCCCTTGGTTCGATAGGGCAGACGGAGGATCCCCTGATGCATCAGACTCGCCCACTCGTCGACCATTCGATCTCGTTTCGCAGCGGCAGCACCCGTCACGATCGCGTTCTCGCGACGGCGCTTGGCCGGACTCTGACGCCGGTCGCGACGGCCGCGGCCCTCGCCCTTTCCTCGCTCGCCGGAGCCCAATCGATTGGCTCCGACGACTTCGAAGCGGCCACGCTCGGGGCGCTTCCCGACTGCCCGTGGCTCGATGTCGGACTGATCGATCCCACGCTTCCCGATCCACCGAACCCCTCGGCGATCGTCGCGAACGTGGCTGGTCCATCGGGACGTTCAAGCAAGGCCCTCCAGACCGTCGATGCCATCGCCCCGACGCAGGGCCTCTACGCCCTCGTTCCGGTGAGCTCGGTCTACACCGTCGTGGCCGATCTGCGGGTCGATCGCTACAGCGACGCCGCGGCGTTCACCACCAGCGACTGGGCGATCCAAATCGGCGTCGGCAAGCTCGACGGCTCGACCGATCTCGCCTTTACCCCGCAGGTCGGAATCTATGCCTCGTCGCTCACCCAAGGCTGGCGTCTCTATGCAGATGGCGCGGGCTCCGTAGCCTTCGCCGACATCGATCTCGAACTTCCTGCGACGCTCGGCACCTGGTATCGCGTCGAAGTCGTCCTCACCGCCGCGACCGGTTCCGTCCGCAGCCGCATCTGGGACGCCGCGACCGACACGCTGCTTGTCGACCGCACGGACGTCGTCGAGGGCTGGTCACCGTCGGATGGCGTCTTCGACCGTCTGATGGTGATCGACGGCGAGTTGAGTGCGGGCGTGACCATCTCGAACGCCGCGACGGTGGACAACGTCATCTTCAATGCGACCCCGGCGACACCGCCCGGACCCCAGGGTGACCTCAACGGCGACGGGATCGTCGACGGTGCGGATCTGGGCATTCTGCTTGCGAACTGGACGATGTGACGACGTGGATGAACTGACGGCGCACGGGCCGACGTGGCGAGCTTCACGGCCTGAACCAGAACTCATCCTCTGACTCTTCAACCGTGACCGTCGCTCCGCGAGCAGGCACGGCGTGCACCAGAGGTTGCGCCTCGTCCCCTCGGATTGACAAGCTTCAACGGAGTGGTCGAGTCAAGCGGCGCATCGGTCACGACGCCGTGGATGCGCCGTACGCGTCCGACCTCAGAATCTCGCTTCTCGGCTGACTCGGCGTCGGCTTGTGGCTTCACTTCGGCATGACCCGAAGCGATCGTGATCGAGTGCTGGCGCGCTGGAGTCGAAGCGGGCTGTCGGCCGCCGAATTCGCTCCTTCAGTCGGCGTGAGTCCGTCAACGCTCTACTCGTGGCGACACAAAGCACGGAGCTCCGCACTCGGCGACGGCCCCGAGGAGTCGTCCCGATCCAGCCCGGGGTTCTTCGAGCTCGTGTCAGCGACCGGATTGGCGGCCGACCATCGCGAGTCCGGTCTGACCCTCGAGCTTCCGCGCGGCGTCACGCTGCGCATCGACCGCGACTTCGAGACCGCCACGCTTCGCCGCGCGGTCGAGACCCTTCTGCCGCCGGCCTGACCCGATGCTCTCCCTCCCCGCATCGGTCCGCATCTTCGTGGCCATCGAGCCCTGCGACATGCGCAAGGGGTTCGACTCGCTCGCCGCAATCGTCCGGGAGCAGTTCCTCGACGACCCGCTCTTGGGGTGTTCCTTCCTGGACAGGTGTTCCTTCCCGGGTGTTCCTTCCCGGATGTTCCTTCCTGGATGTTCCTTCCTGGACACGCACGTTCGCGGTGATTCCTCCGCAATCCCGGGTGT
>Ga0163152_10003033_pt1 | contig 22517 bp, 18 predicted proteins | sample OliLakLV19MP8IB2_FD_148635 | JGI IMG/M metagenome (GOLD analysis project Ga0163152, IMG submission 148635) | Freshwater microbial mat bacterial communities from Lake Vanda, McMurdo Dry Valleys, Antarctica - Oligotrophic Lake LV.19.MP8.IB-2 | ecosystem: Environmental > Aquatic > Freshwater >...
AGGATGAAGAACCTCCTGTGGTCGAAGGCGACGTGAGTCCATACGGAAGAGCCGGATGGTGGAAATCTCCTTGTCCGGATCTGGTGGGGGCCACGGGAGGGCGACCTCCCGTGGCTACCCGACCAGTGGGAATCGAGCGGACGCGGGCGGGAGTCGAGGGACATCGCGGTGATCTCCCCCACCCCCCGGCCCCCTCCCGGTGGGAGGGGGAGGTCTGGCTCCCGACCGCGTCGCAGCGATCGCGACGAGACGCGACCGACTGAGCTGCGACGCCCGGCGACCGAGCCTCGCCCTCAGGCCACCCCCTTCTAACCCGCCGCTGTTCGCCCGTGCTCGACGCTGTTACGCCCGCGGCCAGGACATCGCGTAAGCAAGGGCCGCCGCCGCGCGACCCGGGAAACGAACCGCGTCAGAGGCCAGCGGGAGTCAGCGTCAACATGGTGACTTCGGGTCGACAGAGGAAGCGCGCACGCACGATGCTCGTGCCGATGCCGCGGCTCACGTACATGCGCGAGCCACTCTGCTCGTACCAGCCGTCTTCGTACCGACCGGAGCCGGGAGGGAGAACGATCGGGCCCCACAACGGAAGCCAGCCCTGGCCGCCGTGCGTGTGGCCGGCGATCGCGAGTGGTGCATGGCCGGCCACTCGATCGAACAAGCCGGGTTCGTGCATCAGCACGAGCACCGCGCCACTCGACGAGGATGCGAGCACGCGCGCTGGATCGGGATGACCGCCGAGCGTGTCGTCGAGCCCGGCGAGCACGAGGTCGCCGCGCACGCGCGCGGTCTCGTCGCGCAGGAAGATCGCGCCGGCTGCGCGATACGCCTCGGCGCCCGCGTCGGGGCCGCCGCGCCAGTAGTCCCAGTTGCCGGGAACTGCCCACACACCGAGTGGTGCGGACAGCTTCGCGACGAACGCTGCCGCATCGCGCGGAGTCCCGCGGCCGTGCGCGAGATCGCCAGGCAACAGGATCAGGTCCGGCTTCTCGCGCTCGACGATCGCCAGTACCCGCCGCTCGAGCCTGCCGATCTCCTTCGTGTGCAGATCGGCGAGCACCGCGACTCTCACCGGCGCCGTGAGTCCCGCGAGTGTTGCGTCGTGCTTCACGAGCTTCGGCCACGACGGCTCGATGAAGAATGCGTCGAACGCAGCGACGGCCGCGAGCACCGGAACGATGACCGCGCGGAGCAACCCGCGACGCGAGAGCCATCGAGGAACAGAGCGACGCTCGCTCACAACTCGAGCAGCCCCTCCGGCGGATCGATGACGACGACGCGGCGCTCGTGCTCGAAGCGGAGCACGATCTGCGGCACCGATGGAATGCGGTGCTGTTTGCCATCCGCGGCAGCGACCACCAGCAGTCCGTTCCCGCCGCCCTCCTCCATGCCGACGAGCTTGCCGACCATCGCACCGCCGGCGGTCTCAACCGCGTAGCCGATCAGGTCCACGACGTACGCCTCGCCCTTCTTCGGCTTGGGCAGCGACGCTCGCTCCACGTCGACGGACTTCCCGCGAACCGCCTCCGCGTCGTTCCGGTTGAGCACGCGCTCCAGCTTCACGAGCAGGTTCTTCGACGTCGTACGCACGGCGAGGACGCGTCGTGCAGCCGACGCGTCCTCGCCTCCGATCCGGACCGACGTCCCCTTCGACAGGGCGTCGGACTGCGGATCGAACGTCTCGATTTCAATTTCGCCCGCGATGCCGTGCGCTCTCCGGACGAAGCCGACGCGCACCCACCCCGGGTCCGGCGGTGAATCAGGCAGCTTTCGCGGCCTTCTTCGCACGGTCGAGGATCTGCGCGACCGTCTCGGACGGCATCGCGCCCGACTTGAGCCACTTGTCGATCTTCGGCTGGTCGAGCTTCACCTCGACCTCTTTGCCCTTATGGACGGGGTGGTAGGTCCCGACGATCTCGAGAAAGCGGCCATCGCGCGCCGACGACTCGTCGGCGACGACGATGCGGTAGTAGGGGTTCTTGTGGTTGCCGACGCGGGCAAGACGGATCTTCGCTGCCATGTTGTTCGTTCCTTGCGTGTGAAAACTTCAGCCCCCCGGGAATCCGGGGAACAGTCCCTTCAATGCTCCAAATCCACCTTTGCTCAATTTCTTCATGACCTGCTGCGCGCCGTCGAATTGCTTGATCAGCGCGTTCACGTCCTGAACCGTCGTTCCCGAGCCCGCGGCGATGCGCTTGCGGCGGCTGCCGTTCAGCAGCGAATGCGACCGGCGCTCGCGCGGCGTCATCGAATGGATGATCGCCTCGAACTTCTTCAACTGATCTTCCGCCGCGCCGAAGTCCTTCATCGCGGACTTCACCGCGCCCATGCCGGGGAGCATGCCCATGACGCTCTCGAGAGAGCCGAGCTTCTTCATCGCCTTCATCTGCTCGAGAAAATCCTCGAGCGTGAATTCGGCGTTCTTGAGCTTGCGAACCTGCTCGGCGGCCTTCTTCTCGTCGACCGGCCCCATCGAATCCTGGGCCTTCTCGATGAGCGTGAGCATGTCGCCCATCCCGAGGATCCGCTGCGCCATGCGATCCGGGTGGAACACCTCGAGGCCGTCGAGCTTCTCGCCGACGCCGACGAACTTGATCGGCTTGCCCGTGACGGCCTTGATCGAGAGCGCCGCACCACCGCGCGCGTCGCCGTCGAGCTTGGTCAGGACGACGCCCGTGAGTCCCAGGCGCTGGTCGAACTTCGTCGCCGTGTTGACCGCGTCCTGGCCGGTCATCGCGTCGGCAACGAGCAGGATCTCGCGCGGCTTCACCGCGGTCTTGATGTTCTCGACCTCGGCCATCATCTCGTCGTCGATCGCGAGACGGCCGGCGGTGTCGATGAGGACGATGTCGTAGTTGAGTTTGCCCGCGTGTTCGACCGCGATCCGCGCGATGTCGACGGGGTTCATCGACGTCGTCGACGGATACACGTCGATCTCGAGCTGATTTCCGAGCGTGCGGAGCTGATCGATGGCGGCCGGGCGATACACGTCGGCGGGCACGAGCAACACGCGGCGACCACGGGACTTGAGCAGCTTGCCGAGCTTGCCCGTCGTCGTCGTCTTGCCCGAACCCTGCAGACCGACCATCAGGATCGGGATCGGCGGTGCGGCTTTCAGGTCGAGGTCGGCGGCCTCGCCGCCCATCAAGTCCTTGAGCTCGTCGTAGAAAATCTGGATGAACTGCTGCCCGGGCGTGAGCGATTTCCACACCTCGGCGCCGAGCGCTTTTTGCTTCACGCGCTCGACGAGCTCCTTCACCACCTTGAAGTTGACGTCCGCCTCCAGCAAGGAGTTGCGCACGTCCTTCAGGGCGTCCTGGATGTTGGACTCCCGGATCTTTCCTTGACCCGAGAGGTTCCGGACGACGCCGGAGAGTTTGTCTGAGAGGGTGTCGAGCATGCGTGCTTACAAAGCGCGGAAACCTACACGCCGCTCGCGCCGGGGTCAAGCTCGGGCGGATGCAACCCCGCGTCCCCGCTTGGCGATTCAGGACGCGGCCCAGGACCGGATCGACGCGGCGAGATCCTCGCGACGCGAGACCTCGTTGGCCGCGCCGATCGCGATGGCCGCGCCCGGCATGCCCGGCACGACGGCGGTGTCGGGCGATTCCACGAGCACCCGCCCGCCCGCTTCTCTCAACGCCAGCGCGCCCTTGGCGCCGTCGGTGCCCATGCCCGTCAGGATCACGCCCAGCGCTGCGCCCCCGAGTGCCGCCGCACTGGCGAAGAGCTTGTCCACACTCGGGGTCCAGGGCTCCCCGTTCGCCGCGGTCACGAGCGAGACCACGCCGCGGGCGGTGATGGCGAGACTGATGTGATGGCCGCCCGGGCAAACGGTGATCCGGCCCGCGCGCAGGAGCTCGCCCGGCGTCGCCTCGCCAGCCGGGAGACGGCCGCGGCGGGCGATCCGTTGGGCGAACGCGTGCGTGAAACCCGGCGGCATGTGCACCGCGATGACGATCGCCGCGCCGAAGCGATCGGGGAGGCTCTTCAACACGTCGAGCAGTGTCCCGGGGCCACCCGTCGACGCGCCGATGACGACCACGCGCGTCGCGGCCGGCGCCTCGACGCCGTCGACATCGTCGAGGTGCAGACGGCGGGTCGGCGTGTGTTCGGAGTCGAACGCACGAAGCTGGGGACGTCCGGTGCGCAGGACCTCCACGCGCGGGACGAGCGCGGCGCCGATCTGCTCGAGCTCGACGCTCGCTTCGGCAGCCGGCTTCGCGATGAAGTCGAACGCTCCGAGCTCGAGCGCCTTTACCGCGTTCTCCGCTTTTGCCTGGCCCGACACCACGATCACCGCGGGCGGCGACGGAATCGCGCTCAGTCCCCGGAGCACGCCGAAGCCGTCGAGCTCGGGCATGTCGAGGTCGAGCAGGAGGAGGTGCGGCGCCGTGCGCTTCACCTCGCGCAGAGCGGCGAGTCCGTCGCCGACGGCGCCGGTCACTTCCACACCGGGAATCGCAGTGACGATCCGGGCGAGCGTGCGCCGCGCGAACGCACTGTCGTCCGCGATGAGAATGCGGAACGCCTGGAGCGCGGGCCGGCGATACACGACGTCGCGCTGCAGCTGCACGAGCTCGAAGGCCTGGCTGACGGTGGCCATGGTTTCCGCGTGCCCGAGCAGCAGCCAGCCGCCGGGCTCGAGCCGCTCGAGGAAGCGATCCGCGAGGAACTTCTTCGCGACGGTCGAAAAGTAGATGAGCACGTTGCGGCACACGATCACGTCGAACGGACCCTTCGGCCCGTCTCCCGCCGCGAGGTTGGCCGCTTCGATCTTCACGTGCGCGCGCACGGCGTCGCTCACGCGCCAGCGCCGCGGCCCCTGCGAGATCCCCGTGAAGTGACGCTCGAGCATCGCGGCCGGAAGCTTCCGCACCGCGCCGTCGTCGTACTCGCCGCGCAGCGCCGACGCGAGCGCCGTCGCCGCGACGTCGCTTGCGTGCACCTCGATCTCCCACCCCGTGAGCATCGGGTGGTCCATGGCGAGCATCGCGAGCGTGTAGGGCTCCTCGCCGCTCGCGCACCCCGCACTCCAGAGACGAAGGGACTTTCTCGCGCCGGCTGCGTTCTTCGCTTTGACGATCGCGGGGATGATCTCCTGCGCGAACGCCTCGAGCTGGTAGCCCTCACGGAAGAAATAGGTCTCGCGCGTGGTGAGCAGGTCCGCCGCCTGGCGGAGCTCCTCTTCCCGAGCGGGGCCACGGGTCAGGCGCAGGACGTACTCGGAGAACGACGTGAGGGAGAGCTCGGCGAGACGCCGGCGCAGCCGCCCTTCCATCGCGACCTTCGACTCCGGACCGAGCTCCCAGCCGAAGACGTCACCGAGCAGGGAACGCAATCGCTCCGCGTCCTCTTCGGAGAGACGCGGGGGCACATCCGGGATCACGAAAGACCGAGCTCCTTGCGCTTGCTCTGCAGGACTTCCTCGAGCACTTCCTGGATGTAGTCGCGCTCGCGGCGGATGTCCGCGGGCACCTTCTCGTCGTAGAAGTCGCGGCCGTCCTTGATGTCGCCCTTCATCACCTCGAAGAACGTGCCGGACTTCACGGCGTCGGGGATGCGATCCGCGTTGTAGAGCAGGATGTCGCCGACGATGAGCTTCGCGAGGCGCCTCGCCTTCTCGTGCTCGCCGTTCGCGCCGTTCGGAGCGGGAATGACGACGCCCGCGCGGCCCTTCGCGATGTCGTCCGCCGGCAAGGGACGCGGCCCGAGACCGGGCTTCGTCGCGCTGTTGTCGGGCGCACGCGGGCTCGATCCGCCGCTGAGCAGGCGATCGAGCTCGTCGTCCATGGGGACCTTTGCTTCCGCGAGCGACTTCTCGTCGTCGTCGCCGCTGATCGACTCCGTCGCGCTGAAGGAATTCCCTCCGCCGCCGCCCGTACCCGGCACGGCGATCAGGGCGTCCGACTCGTCTTCGATCGCGCCGGTGATTATTCCCTTCCCGGCTGCGGGACCTTTGAGCACCGTCGGCGTGCCGGCGGAGCCCGAGGCGGGCATCACGCCGCCGGGAGATCGCGAGTCGCCCGCGTCCTCGAGCGCCGCCTTCAAGTCGTCGCCGCCGTCGAGCTCGAAGGCGCTGCTCCCGCCGCCGTTCGACGGCCGTGGCGCGGGGGCGTCCATCTCGAACTCCGACATCCGAATGACGTCGTCGCGACCCGACGACGCGGGCGCGACGGGCGCCGGCTTCGGGCGCGAATCGGACTTCGCGTCGGGCGCCGCACGCGGTGGCTGCGGAATCGCGGCGCTGTCGCCACGCAGGAGCTTCTCGAGCTCGTCGGCGTCCGTCTCCGCGGCGAGCTTCGCGTCCTCGGCGTCGGTCCTCCACACCTCGGGAACCGAGCCGCCGGAGGACGGCAGATCCATCGGGCCTTCCCGCGGCGCGCGTCCCGTCGGCTCGTCACGCGGCGCCTCGCGAGGCACGGCGATGTCGGCGATATCGCCGTCGTCATCCTCGAGGATTCCGCCCAGAAGTGAGTCTTCGTCCGGCTCGACCCGCGCAGCGGCCCTGACTTCTTCGGAGCCCTCGGGCAGGACTTCGTCGTCCTCGAGCGTGGGCTTCGAAGGCTCGAGGCCTTCGCTCGACGCCATCTGCATCAACGTGCGGAGGAGCTCGTCGTCGTCGGACTCGCGGCTGCTCTTCTCTTCCGGCGGGTCTTCGGAGGTGTTTTCGGACTTGTCGTCCGGATCTTCGCGCCGGGTCTCGAGCGAGTCCGAATCCTCGAGCATGTTCGCGAGCAGGTCGTCGTCCTCCTCGAGCGCGGGGCCGCTCCCCGTGTTGAGCAGGTCGTCGACGTCGCGGAGCGCAATCGGCGTCTCCGCCTCCGCCGCCGGCGACGCCTCTCCCGACCCCGTGTTCTGGAAAGCGGAGTCTTCGAACAGGTCCTTGAAGTCGTCCTCGCCGACCGCAGCCCGCGAGACGCTGTTCGGCTCCGCGGGACGCGCGACCGCGGGCGCCGTCGTCGGCGTCGGCGGGACTGGCGCCGGCTCGGCCACGCGACGCGCGGCGGTCTGAGGGGTCGACGCCGCGGGACGCGACGCCGTCGCGTCGTTGCGACCGCGCAGGAGGCGACGCACCTTCGGAAGCAGCTCGAGCTCCATGTTGCGCGGCTCGACGAAATCGTCGGGTGCGTTCGCGAGCGTGGGCTGGCTCGCGAAGCGTTTGCGATCGTAGATCGACGCGACGAGAAGGAACCGCACGGCCGGTGCATCGGGAAGCGCGCGAACCTCGGCGCAGAGCTGAAATCCGAATTTCTTCGGGAGGCCGGCCTCGAGGATCGCGATGAGCGGAGGGCGATCGACGATCACCTTCATCGCCTGGTCGCCGTCGTGAACCACCTCGACGTCGAAGCCCTCCTCCTCGAGGAGTGCGCGCACGACATCGCCGAACGCGTGACTGTCGTGCGCGACGAGCACACGCGGCGATGCGCCCTCGACGTCCTCCTCCAGCAGCCTGCGCGACGCGTTGCCGCTCGACGGCGTCGACGTCTTGCCGGCGTTCGTCGAGCCCGAGCTGGGCTTCGAGGCGCCGTTGCCGGCCAACGGCCTCACGAGGAACACCTCGTCGCAGAGCGGACACTGGGTCTTCGCGCCGTCGACGGCTTTGGCGTCGTCGACGTCGACGGAAGAGCGGCAGATCGGGCACTGAGTCGTCATCGCGCGACCAGGTCCTCCTTCCGCATCCGGAACGAGTCGAGCGTCAGCTTCTCCTCCGACGACAGGAGTCCGGGCGCGTCGAGCCACACGAGCAGACGGCCCTGGTGGGGGACGACACCGGCGATGACCGAACGCAATGCGCCCTCGGCCGCTGGGAGGACCTCTCCCCGCGGCACGCGCACGATCTCGCTCGCTCCGTCGACTTCGAACGCCACGACCTTGTCGGCGCTACGCGCAGACTCTCCCGCGGTCCCGGACGAGGACCGGACCGCACAAATGACCAGGCGTTGTGCGCCGCGCCCTTGGGTTTCGGTTTCCGCCGCTGGCGGCGTCTTCATTGTTTCCATGGGCTTCGCCCCCGGACCCCCACCCTCGGCGAAACGCCGCCTCGGGCTGTCCGCAGGCGCGACCTGGAACCTCGTCTTCAAGTCTATCACCGGGATCGCAACCCCTCGGAAGTTGATGACGCCGGAGACGAACGCCGGGAGGTTCGGGACTCGCACGAGCGCGGGCGGGCGAATCACTTCCTTCACGGACGCGAGCTCGAGCGCGAACTCGAGGTCCGCGACCCGGATCGCCAGGAGCTCCAGCACCGAGGAGGCCGAGCGCTGCGTCACTCGTGCCTCCGCGCCGGAGCGGCCTGCTCGGGCGACACGTTCGCGACGCGCGTGTGGTTGAGAAGAACGAAGAGTTCCTGGCCTTTCCGCGCGACGCCGGTGACGTATTCGGCGCGCGGACCGTGAACCGTCGGCGGCACGGGACCGAGAGACTCGTCGGGAACCGAGACGACCTCGCGCACCTCGTCGACCAGGAGACCGACAGGGTTCTCCTTCCGCGAAACGAGCAGGATTCGCTCTGCGGGCTCGATGCGGCCTTCGACATCGAGGTCGAGAAGCCGTCCTACATGGAAGATCGGGACGACGTTGCCGCGCAGCATCATGACGCCGAGCACCCAGGGCGGAGAGAACGGCACGGGCGTGATCGCCGTCGGCCGTGTCACCTCGAGAATGCCGCGGAGATCGACGGCGTAATGCTCGTCACCGAGACGGAACGTGAGGAACTCGCGCTGGCCCGCGCGGATCTGCACGAGGTCGCCGTAGTCGCGGCGATAGATCTCCTCGGTGGCGCTCTCGTAGTGCGCGAGGCTGCCGAACGGGATCTCGCCCGACTTCTCGCCGCCGTTGTCGCCGTTGCCCCCCTTGCCCCGTTTGGCGCCGCTCACGCGCGCACCTCGCCGGGCTTGACCGGACGGATGCCGACGGAGGAGTTCACGACGCCCGCGACGTCGAGCACGAGCACCGGGCGGTTGTTCCCGAGGTTCGTCGCGCCCATGATCCCTTCCACTTGCGTCAGCGGCGCGCCGAGCGGCTTCACGACGACGTCTTGCTGCACGCCGAGCGAGTCGACCACGAGCCCGATTCGGTATTGCGCGAGGCCGACGACGACCACGTGCACGCGCGTCGCCGGCGCGTCGAGCGAAAAATCGTCGTGCCCGAAGAAACGGTCGAGACGCACGAGCGGCAGCGTCACCTCGCGAAGCGGAAGCACGTCGCGGCCCTCGACGGTCCGGATCTCCGTCGTCTTGGGCGACACGCATTCGAGAACGGACGCGAGCGGGATCGCGTAGGTTTGTCCGGCCACGCCGACGAGCAGCGCTTTCATCGTCGCCAGAGTCAGCGGCAGGGTGATCGTGAATTTCGTGCCCCGGCCCTTCTCGGACGTGGTGTCGATGATGCCGTTGAGCTTCATGATGTTGTTGCGCACGACGTCCATGCCGACGCCGCGGCCGGAGACTTCGCTGACGGTTTCTTTCGTCGAGAATCCCGGCGCGTAGATGAGGTCGAAGAGCTCGTCCTGCGAAGGCCTCGCCTCGCGCGAGAGCAGGCCCTTTTCGATCGCCTTCTCGCGGATCCGCTCGGTGTCGAGGCCGCGTCCGTCGTCCGACACCTCGATCGAGACGTGGTTGCCCTTCGGCTGCGCGACGATTCGCAGCGTGCCGCGCTCGGGCTTCCCCGCGTCGAGACGCGTCGATGGGTCCTCGATGCCGTGATCCACCGCGTTTCGCACGATGTGGATGAGCGGATCGGAGAGCTCGTCGATCATCACCTTGTCGATCTCGGTCTCGGCGCCCACGATCTCGAGCTCGACTTCCTTGCCGTTCTCGCGCGAGAGGTTGCGCACGACGCGCGTGAGCTTCGAGAACAACATCTCGAGCGGGAGCATGCGCACTTGCATGATCCCCTTCTGCAGCTCGTCGAGGCGCCGCGAGAGCTGGCGGTTCGCCTTGTAGATCTCGAGCGTCGTGCCCTTGAAGCCGGTCTCGGATTTCAGCTTGTCCGCGACCTGTCCGATCGCGTTCTTCGCCGTGACCAGCTCGCCGACGAGGTTCATCAGCGCGTCGACGCGTTCGATGTTCACGCGCAGCGTCGTCGAGCCGACCGCGCTGCCGCCGCCCGCGACGATCACTTCCTCGCGGCGCGCGGGCGGAGCCTCGCGCGGAACCGAGCGGCGATCGCGCCCCGTGCGCCGGTCACTGCCGTCGCGGCGATCCTCGGTTTCGTCGGACGGCGGTGCGAGCGGATCGGCGGGCGCGCGGCGATCACCGCCCGGCGCAGGCGGCGTCGACGCCGAGAATGCGATGCGCGGTATCGGAGCCGGTCCCGCAACGTCTCCCTGGCTCGCCAGGGCCTGCCAGTCGATCTCCGGCGCGGCAAGCGCCGACGCGGGGGTGTCCGGCAAGGACGGCATGCCGAAACCGCTGAAGCCGTCGAACGTGCCGCTCCCGGCGCCGCCAAGCGCCCCGCCACCGCCGCCGGCGCTTGCGCCGCCCGGGCTCTCTTCGCGGACGCTGACCGGCGAGATCTTCGCGTCGGGAACCGCGACCGCCACCAGCAACACGGACGGATCTTTGGTGCTGGTGACGAGGAGGCCGAAGCCCATCTTGTCCGCTTCGGACAAATCGCCGGCCATCGTGGTGATCACTTCGCCGTAGTGCTTCAGGCGTTCCTTCACCGCGGGCAGATCCGTGTCGAACGTATCGAACGGAAACGTCACCTCGATCTTCCACGGCTTCTCGCCGCGACCGAGCGCTTCGGAGAGCCGATGCTCTTCGTAGTCCGAGAGGAGCTTCGCGATCTCCGGGTCGATGCTCTTCTTCGGCCCGCTCTCCTTTGGGATCGAGCTCACGAGACCGAGCAGCTTCACGGTCGCGACCTGCGCGGAGCTCGCTTCGCGCTCGGGCTCGCCGTCCTTGATGCCGTCGACCATGCGCGCGAGCACTTCGGTCGCTTCGAGCAACACGTCGAGCACGTGCGCCTTCACCGGGATGCGGCCCATGCGAACACCGTCGAGCACACTCTCGAGCTTGTGCGCGACCTGGCTCACGCTCGTGAAACCGAGCATGCCGGCGAGACCCTTGAGCGAATGCGCCCCTCGAAAAATGCGATTGACGAGATCCGCGTCATTGGGCGCGCCCTCGAGCCGCACGAGATCGCCCGCGACCGCGTCGAGAATCTCGCGCGCCTCGCCGTGGAACTCGTCGAGGTCCTCCGACACCGGCTAGTCCTTCCTCTCGAGCTCGGCGATCCGCGCTTCGAGCTCCGCGCGATCGAGCGCCATGCCGGCCTGTCCAAGGATCACTTCGAGATTCGTCACGTCGGGCAGCATCGTCTTCGACGGCAACATGTCGCCGTAGAGAAGCGCCGCAAGGCGTCCCTGGCAGAAGACAGGCCCGAGGAAAACTTCCTCCGGCGTGATGCCGCCGAGCGACATCGTCAGGTGCCCTTCCCACTCGGTCGTGCCGGGCTTCGAGCGGATCGGCTGCCGCGCCTGCACGGCCTGGTTCACGCCGGGATGTCCCGCGAGCGGGAAGCGGATCTTGCGAACGGCGTCGTCCGCATCGACGCCGGGAGCGAGCTCGATGCCGAACTGTCCGAAGCCCGTGAGCTCTTTTTTCAAGTTGGGCGTGAACAGGATCGCGCGCGTGAGCATCTCGGCGCCGAAGCGCAACACGTGAAGCAGGATCTCCGGACGCGACGTCGGACCGGACAAGCCCGCAATCGTCTCGCGCCATAGCGACTCCATACGCGCAGCGGGATCGGTCATGCCGAAGTCGGGGATGTCCTCCACCTCCTCGGCCTTCTTCTCGATCTCCTGAACGTCCCAGCCGCCCTCTTCGACGGAGGGACCACCGGTGTCGAGCGCTTCGGGAATATCCGCTTCCGGCGTCAACCACTCCGGATGTGGCCGGTGCTCGTCGACGGCCGCGAGTACCGCCTCGACGAACGGCTTCCGGATCGCTTCGTCCTTGAGCTCGCTGCGAAGCGGCCGCGGGATGATCGCCACGACGCCGGCCGCTTCCGCTTTCGCGCGAACGTCCTCGCCCGCTTCGCCGAGCAAGATCGACGGAATTCCCGCGGCGCTCGCGATCGCGACGAGGTCGAGTCCACCCAGCATCCCGCTGTCGCCGCGCTTCAGGAGCAGGTCGATGATCACGAGCGGCTTCTGGGCATCGGCGGCGACGCGCTCGAGCATCTCCGTGCCGGAAGGGAGACCGCGGACGACGTGAACGACGTACCCCGCTTCGCGAAGGGGAACCGCGAGCGCGACGCCGGTGAGCTGGCCCTCTTCGTCGACGAGCACCACGTGCCCGGTCAGCACGCGCTCGAGGCTCGGTGCCGACGCGGCCGTCGCGGCCGCGCTGTTGCCCATCTCGAGCATCACCGAGAGCACTTCGGAATCGAGCAGCGTCTCCGCTTCCATCAACGCGGACTCGCCGGCGCCTGGCGCGGACCAGTCGATTTCGCCGGCAGGCTCGACGTCGGCGTTCGTCGGCTCCTCGAGGTCGGGGTGATCCGTCAACGGCGGTGCGTGGGGATCGTCATTCGCGAACGCATCGGACGACGTCGGCTCGGGCGTGTTCGCGTCGGAGTCGTCCGCGTCCGCGAAGAGCTCGGCCTCACCAAGCGCAGACGGCATGGGTGCCGCGACATCGAGGCGATCCTCGCGCGCGACGACAGGCGGCTCGGCCTCGTCCTCGCCGAGATCGCCGCTGGCCTGCTCGAAGACCGGCGCCGGGCCTGCGGTATCGCCGGTCGGCGTCGGCTCATCGGACAGGATGCCGGGCGCGTCGTCCCCGAACGCATCCGACGTCACGGGCTCGACGGGATCGGCCCAATCGCCCGTGTCGTCGGACAGCGCGGCGGCGACGTCGCCAGGAACGTCCTCAGGAACGTCCTCAGGAACGTCCTCAGGAACGTCCTCAGGAACGTCCTGGGGCTGCGCGTCGGTGGTGATCGGAATCTGGATCTCGTCGCCGGAGATCGGCGAGTCGGCGAGTGGTTCCGCGACGTCGTCGGTCTCCGCGACCGCGGGCATCTCGGGCGCGGCCGAGGGCGTGCGGCCCGCCACCGCGCCGGGTCGCACGACAGCGCTCTCGGCCGTTCCCTGCTCCGCGGGAGATTCCGACGTCGGCGCGGTGAGGTCGGGCTCCGTGTCATTTCCCGGCACAGCCGCCGCCGGTATTGGCGGCGCCACCGGCGCGAGCGTGGACGTCGGCGGCGGAAGCGTCGCGGCCTTCGACTTCCGCGTGTGATCCGGGTCCTGGACCTTCGCGGCCTGAGCGTCGATGGTCTTCGCGAGCTCCGTGGGAACGTTGAGCGACGACGGATCGACACCCTGGTCGAGGAGGAACGCGCGCGAAGCCGCCGAGTCGCGATCCTCCGCGTCGGCCGGTAGCCCCTCGAGGATCAGCTCCCACGAGCCGGCCTTCCACACCGACATCGTGCGCAACACCATCTCGAGATGCGCGATCAACGCCGCTTCGACGCGCTCGATCGGGACGCCTGCACGCTGTGCCCCCTCCGCGAGCATTCCCGGCGAGTACTGCGCGGTCTGGGCGGCGTAGTCGAGCGCACCCTGCGCGTCCTCGGGAGAGCACAGCGCCGCGTCGACGAGCGCATCGCCCGTCCCCTTGAACCCGCCCGCGCGATAGATCGCGCCGCCCACGAGCCGTCCTTCCGAGAGCACGACTTCCCCACGTGCCGCGCCGTCGGGTCCGGAGTGACGGATGCGGAGCACGCCCGTCCGCGATTCGCGGACGAGCCAGGAGAGCACGTCCGCGAAGCTCGACGTATGGAGACTGCCCGCGAGGGCGCTGCTCAAGCCGCCCCTCCGGGCATGCGACCTTCGCGGCTAACCGCAAGGTTTTCCACGGTTTTTAAGGATACGGCTCCGCGTCCATCACCCGCAAGCGAAAACATTCTCGACGCACACCTCCCCGGCCTCGCACGTACAACCCCCGACGATCGGTGATACGTACCCACGCGTTGGCCGCGAAGGTACCAGGACCCCGCGCACGCCCCTCCGCTGCAACCGCACCGGCGGCGCCGTCGCCGCTTCGCTTGCGACTCCGCACGAAGATCGCCGGCGCCGTACTTCTCGTCGCGACGATCGTCGTGGTGCCGCTCGCGTGGAACTCGTGGCGCACGAGCCTCGCCGTCGGCGAGCAGGTCGAAGCGCGCGTGAGCAGCCTCGCGGAAGTCTTCGGCCAGCTCTTCGCGACCTCGGTCCTCGCCGGCGAGGACGCGAACTGGCAGCAGCTTCAGCAAGTCATCGAGTCGGTGCAGCGCGAGGACGGCGACGGCTTCTATGCGTTCATCCTCGTGCAAGGCGGCGGCGAAAGTGGCGAAGAGAGCGGATACGAAGTCGTCGGCGCGTTCAATCGCGACGTGCTGAACGCGACCTACGCAGCGAAGGTCCGCGCGATCGACGATCGACGCGCCTCGTTCGAGAGTTCCGACACCGGGCTGCGCATCGCGCAGGCGGAGCGCGAGGCGGTGTCGAGCTCCGCTGCAGACAGCGAGGCAAAAGCGGCGGCCGACGCGTCCGCCGCCCGGGCGATCACCGCGCTTCGGGCGGAAACGCGCGAGCGCTTCAAGGCACTCAACGCCGCGAAGCGCGAGCTCTACTCCGAGATCCTCGCGGAGCCCGCGCGCTCGCCGGGCCTGCGAGTGTACCGCGCGCTCATCCACGACTGCCGCGACACCGGGCGCTGCCCAACGGAGGCGGCCGCGCTCGACGCACGCAAGGCAGCGACGGTGCTCGTGGGCATCGCGTGGACGCCGTTCGCGCGGGAACAGTGGCGCGGGAGTATCGGACTCGCGACGGTCATCGGGGTCGCGTTCCTCACCGGCGTCGCGGGCGCGTTCCTCCTCGCGCGCAGCGTCACGCGCCCCGTCCAGACGCTGATCGACGCGATGAAAGAGGTGGAACGCGGTCACCTCGGCGGACGCGTCGCCGAAACGCGGGGCGACGAGATCGGCGTGCTCGCACACAGCTTCAACGTGATGACCGACGGACTCGAGGAGCGCGAGCGCCTGCGCCGCGAACGAGAGGTGCTCGTCCACACCGTCGCGGAAGAGGAGAAGCGCAACCGCGAGCTCGCCGCGAAGAACGCGCAGATCCGCCGCTTCCTCTCGGGGCTCGCGTCGACGCAGGTCGCGCAACAGTTCCTCGAGGAACGCCCGCAACTGGATTTCCACGGGACCACCGAGGAAGCGACGATCCTTTTCGCCGACATCCGCGGCTTCACCACGATGTGCGAGCGCCTCGAGTCGGAGGAGATCTTCGGCATGCTCAACGACTACTTCCCGCGCATGCGGGCGGTGATCGATCGCTGGGGCGGCTGCATCCTGAAGTTCATGGGCGACGCCCTCATGGTCGCGTGGAACGTCCCCTCGCGTCAGGACTACTCCGCGCTGCGTGCGGTGTTCGCCGGGATCGACATGCAGCGCGAGATCCTGAAGATGAATCGCGAGCGCGAAGCCGCCGGCAAGAGCCCGATCAACGTCGGCATCGGCGTGAACACGGGCGAGCTGATGGTCGGCAACGTCGGCAGCGAGGAGCGCTTCGACTACACGGTCATCGGCGACGCGGTGAACACCGCGCAGCGCATCGAGTCGATCACGCCGGCGCAGCACCTCCACATCTCCGAAACCACGTGGAAGCTCGTGCAGGAATACGTGGACGCAGTGGCCGGCGAGTCGGTCCACCTGAAGGGGAAGGAGAAGCCCGTGAAGATCTTCGCCGTCGTCCGCAAGAAGAAGGGTGTCGCCAACCCTTTGGAGCCCTCCACCGCATGAAACTCGAACCTCGCAGCGCCCTTCTCTTCTGCGCGACACTGGCGACGCTGGTCGCCGGGTGCGAGCCGCCCACGCCTCCGACCACCGAGCGGATCATCCGCATCCAGATCGAGGGCTGCGAAGACGCGACTCCGCTGCCGATCGTGGCGACGCCCGTCGCCGTCGAGACGCCGACGACGGTCGCGGTGGCCGCCACCGACACCGAGATTCCAGCCGAGACGCCCGCCGTCATGCAGCCGCGCGTCGAGCGCACCCCTCCGCCTCCGCTGCGCACGGCGGCCGTTCTCGCCGCGGAGTTCGCTTTGGAGCGCGAGGGGTATCTCTCCACACTCGCGGAGGCCAAGCTCCATCCGCTCGACGTGCCGGAAGCGACGATGAACCTCCGCAAGGCCGACGACCTGCTCCGCGCCAAGAACCCCGACGAAGCGCTGCGGTATCTGCAGGTCGCGAAGCTCGACGTGCAGAGCATCCGGATGAACGAAGACTTCGTCGGAAGGAAGCTGAAGAGGGTCGAGGCGCGCGTCGACGCCTTGCGTCCGACGCTCGGGAAACCGGCGGAGAGGAAGGCCGACGAGCTGCTCGACAAGGCGGACTCGTCGTTCATGAACAACTCGTTCCGGGCGACCAACGCCACCCTCTACGAGCTCGAGCAGGCGCTCGACCGGCGCGCGGACGCCTTGAAGAAGCTACCCGGACGCTGAAAGACCGGGAACAACGGGAAGAGCCCGCGGGATCCAATGCTAGAGTGATTTTTCGCTCCAGCACCCTCCTCCGCCATGGCCTTCCGCTCCGTTTCGATCGAACGCGCAGCCGCGCGAATGAGCCGGCGGATCTCCTTGCTGGAGAGGCTGTCCGAGGAGGAATTCCTTCCGGAAGTCCGCGCGTATCTATGTGACGCGCTGCCGGTCGACCTGCTCTATCGGGCCGCCGGCGCACTCGGTACCGAGCGGGACCAGGACACCGCGCGTTTGCGGCGCCTGCTCGACCGCGTGTTCAAAGACGTGCGGGCCGCAAAAGCGGCGCTCCAATCGCGACTGACGCGCGGCTCCGTCGAGGACGAGTGGCTCGCGGAGAAGCTCGAGGAGTTCGACCGCATCTCGCGCGGGCGCATCGCGCTGCCGCAGGAGGCCGTCGAGACGCTCCACGGATTGCTCGGGCGCATCGCCGAGCGTTGCTCGAAGGAGCATCGCGAGGAGACCGAGACCACCATCGCGAAGTGGATCGTGACGGACTATCGCGGCGGCAACACGGGCTGGCGTTTCTCGGAGGATTTCGAGGAAGCCATGGCCGAAGCCGGGCGCGTGGATCGCCAGCGCCGCGTGAAGCCGTGGGGCGCGTTGCAGCGGCTCGTTGCGGGGCTGCGGGTCCTCGATCCCGACATCGACCGCGCGGTTCCGCCGGGTGCGCCGCTCTCCGAACGCCGGCTGCGCGCGTTCGTGAAGACGTTCGCGGATCCGAAGGACATGGCGCGGACGGACCCGTCGTCGGACGCGCTGAAGCCGATCGCGTCGTCGCGCGGCGAGGCGCTGCGCGACCTCCTGCGCGTGCACAACTACCTCCTCGACCAGCTCGAACGCGCCGCGTCCGCCGGCGAAGCGCTCGCCGCGTACCGGCGCCGCCTGCGGCTCGCGGGCGCCGGTGCATCGCTGCCGGCGGCCACGCTGAACGGAAGCGGCCCTGCGAAGCCGGCGGCGACCGCGCGACCCGACGACCCCGCCACCGCGATCTCGCAGGACCTCCTGCGCTTCCTCTTCGACGCGGGCTTCGTGCCGGTGACGGCGGCGACGCTCGCCAGGCTCACGGAAGCCGAACCGCTCGCCGGCGCCGCCGATGTGTTGCCGCTCGCGATCGTGACCGCGCCGCGCGCGAACGCGTCCGCGGATCACCCCATCTTCGAGCAGGCCCGCGCGGAGGTCGCCCAGATCATGCGGCGCACCGGCGCCGTGGGCGGCTACGTGGTGGCGCTCGACGGCCATGGATTCGAGCTGCCCACCGAGCTGGAATCTCCGGAAGGCATCATCTCCGTCTTCCGTCTCTAACCTCCTCACCCTGAGCGAGGCCGCGGCAGTTTGCGGCCGAGTCGAAGGGCTTGTGGCGATCACCGCCTTTCGACTCGCTTCGCTCGCTCAGGGTGAGGATTGGGCAGCCGACATCTGTTACGTTGATCGGGTGAAACTTCGCGTCGCGACGATGGTGGAGGACACGGGAGCCGAGGGCCCCGGCCGCCGCTTCGCAATGTGGGTTCAGGGCTGCACGATTCGCTGTGCGCAGTGTTGCAACCCGCAGATGTTCCCCGTCGAGGGCGGCACCGAGCACGACACCGAAGCGCTCGCGACGTTGACTGCCGCGCAGCCGGGTCTCGAGGGCGTGAGCGTCCTCGGCGGCGAGCCGTTCGAACAGCCGGAGGCGCTCGCGGATCTCTGCGCGCGCGTGCAGGCCGCCGGCCTCACCGTGATGATCTACACCGGCTACACGCTCGCCGAGTTGCGCGCGCGGAACGACGCCGCCACCGAGGCCGCGCTCGCCGCGACGGACCTCCTCGTCGACGGACGCTTCGTGCAGGAGCTCTACGAGACCGGCCGTCGCTGGATCGGCTCGAAAAACCAGGTGCTGCACTTCCTCTCGACGCGCTACTCGCCCGACGACCCGCGTTTCAAGGAAGCGAACACGGTCGAAGTCCGCATCAAGAACGGCGAAGTGATCGTTACCGGCTGGCCGACGGTCGGCCGCCCGCTCGTGCGCAAGAGCCCGTAAGGCTTTACGCCGCGGAGGTGCCGGTGCGGCCGTAGCGATCCTCGAGACGGACCACGTCGTCGAGGTGGTTCGTCGACGCTTCGAGGATGTCGACGTCGGTCTCGGCGGTCATGCGGTGCTTGCGCCCCGGGAGGATCCGGCGCGACTCGCCGGGGCCGAGGTGCAGCTGCTGCATCTCGCCGCGATCGTCCTCGAGCTCGAGCAGCAGCATCCCGCTCTGCACGAAGACGGTCTCGTCCTTCACCTTGTGGTACTGGAGCGAGAGCGCGTGGCCCTGCTTCACGTGGAGAAGCTTGCCCACATACCCGGGCGTGGCGGCCCAGATGATCTCGTGGCCCCAGGGTTTTTCTACGCGTCGGACGTCGTTCATAGAGACCTCACTCATTCACTGAAAGCGACGACCATGGGTTTGGTGCCGGGTTCGGCGGCGGCAACCTTGGTGGCGGCACTTTCTGCCACGGCCCGGGTCGCGTATTTGCCGACGCGCACGCGGTGGACGGTGCCCTTCCCCGGCACTTTCGCGGTCACGGTGTATGCCTCGAAGCCGCGCTTTTTCAACGAGGCCTCCAGCGCTGTCGCCTGCGCGAGCTCGTTGTACGCGATCACCTGCAACGTGAACGCCGCCTTGGTTCCGTCGGTGCTCGCGGTGGCAGCCGTCGGTGCGGGCGCCGGCGTCTTCGCGGTCAGCGTGTTGCTCGGGGTCGGCCCAGGGACGGCCTCCGTGGACTTCGGCGTCGCGGTCGCAACCGCCGGCGTGGGCGTCGCCTTGGGCGGCGTTCCGGTGATCGTACCGGTGAGCGACTGGTCGGCGCCGGGCTTGTCGAGCTCCCAGATCGCCTTGAGCGGGATCTCGGGCTCTTCGGTCGCCTTGGGCTGCGCGTCGCCGAGACGATCCTCGATGCGCTGCGGCGTCGGGCGCTCGTCGGGAAGCATGACGGGCGCGTTTGCGAGCTGTGTTCCCGCGTCGGGGCGCTGCGTGCGGCCGACGACGATGCCGAGCACGAACACCAGCGCGCTGTACGCGGCGAGCCCCGCGAACAGGAAGAACACGCGGTTGCTGTCGAGCTTGAACTCGAAGCGGTCTTTCACTTTGCCGGCGTCACGCACGTCGTCATTCCCCTTCTTCTTTGGGTGCCGCCGCCATCTGCTCGGGCGCCGACACTCCGCACAGCTTGAGTCCGTTCGCGAGCACCGTCCGGATCGCGTCGCACAGCGCGAGCCGCGCGGCCGTCAGGCGCGCATCGCCCGACACGATCTTGTGCTCCGGTTTTCCGCTCGCGTCTTTCTTCGAGTAATACCCGTGAAACGCACGCACGAGCTCCTGCAGATACGCGGGCAGCCGGTGCGGCTCGCGCTTCCCGGCCGCCGCCGCCACTTCCTCGGGGAATCGCGCGAGCCGCTTGATCAGATCGCGCTCCATCGGCGCCGTCAATGCCGCAAGTGCGGCCTCGTCGAGCGCGGGCGTGATGCCCGGCGCCTCTTCCCGCGCCTTTCGGAACACCTGGCAAACGCGGGCGTGTCCGTATTGCACGTAGAAGACGGGGTTGTCGTTGGACTGCGTCTTCGCGAGATCGAGATCGAAGTCGTAGTTCGAGTCCGACGAGCGGACGAGCATGAGGTATCGCGCCGCGTCGGAACCGACCTCGTCGATCACTTCTTGCAGCGTGACGAACGAGCCTGAGCGCTTCGACATCTTCACTTCCACGCCGCCGCGCATGAGCCGGACCATCTGGATCAGGATCACGTGGAAGTGCTTCTTCGCGTCGAAGCCCAGCGCTTCGAGCGCGGCCCGCATGCGCGGGATGTAGCCGTGGTGATCGGCGCCCCAAACGTTGATGAGCATCTCGAAGCCGCGCTGCAGCTTGTCCCGGTGGTACGCAATGTCGGGCGTGATGTAGGTCCAGTTGCCGCCCGATTTGCGGAGCACGCGGTCCTTGTCGTCGCCGTACGCGGTCGCCTTGAACCAGAGCGCGTCGTCCTTCTCGTAGAGCACCGGCTGCAGGTCCGGCTTGTCCTTCGAGCCGACGTCGGCACGCACCGTCGACAGATCCTCGATCGTCTTGTCGACGAGCTTCGCGTCGTGAAGGCTTCTCTCCGAGTAGAAGCGATCGAAGCGCACGCCGTACGCGGCGAGCGTCTTTTTCTGCTCCTCGAGGATGATCGGGTACGCGAAGTCCCTCCCCGCGTCGACCGCCGCCTGCGGCGGCTCGGGGATCCCGCCCTCGTCCGTCGCGCCGTCGAGCCACCTCTCGCCGTCCCGCGTGCGGAACGCCGCCGCGAGCTCCTTCACGTACTCGCCGTAGTAGAGGCCGCCGAAGCGCACCCACAAGCGCTGCGGCCCGGGCGCGAGCTTCGCGGTGAGCTCGAGCTTCTTCACCTGGATGTCGCCGAGGAGCGCGGGCGTTCCGAGGCTCCCCTTCATCTGGGCAAGGACGGCGTCGGTCTCGAGGAACGTCTTCTCGGGCTTGAGCTCGACCTTCACGTCCGGGAGGTCGACGACGAGGGACGCGTGCGCGGCCGCGGGCGCCGCGGCGATCAGCGGCGCGAAGATCGCGCGGACATCCTTGTCGAGCGTGAGCGAGGGGAACGCGGTGCGTCCCGCGGATTCCGCGTAGCGATACCAGATGCTCCGGCCCAGGTTGTTCATCTGGGTGCCGAGGTCGTTGATGTAGAACTCGCGGCTGACCGCGTGACCCGACGCCGCGAGCAGGTTCGCCGTGGTGTCGGCGACCGCGGCGTTCCGGGCGTGACCGACGTGCAGCGGGCCGGTCGGGTTGGCGCTGACATATTCCACGAGGACCTTCGTCCCCTTTCCGACCTCGCTGGTTCCGAATCGCTCGCGTTTTGCGAGGATGTCGGCCAGCTGGCGGATCCAGAACCCGTCGGCGAGCGTGAGGTTGATGTGCCCGGGCCCGGCGATCTCGATCTTCGCGAAAAGCGGGTTCGCGCGGAGGAGGTCGGCGATCTTCGTCGCGATCGCGACGGGCCCGCCGGCGCCCGGAAGGCGCTTGTTGAGCACCAGCGCGACCGGCGTGGTGAAGTCGCCGAACTCGGGATTTTTGGGAGGACCGAGGGCGAGGTCGGCGGTTTCACCCGGCGCGACCTTCGACACGGCGTCTTGAAGCAACACTTCCACGGCGGACGCGATCATGAGGTTTTGCGCGACGTTAGCACATCGTCTCTCAGGCGCTTCTGGAGCGGATCTCTCACCCGGGTTTTCGGCGAGCGGCAATCCATGCCTATGCATGGATTCACCTGCGCGCGAGCGGTCGCATCTCCCGGATTCTGGAACCCCCACGCGTGTCCCATCCGGTGCGACGCCGGCGAATTTCCCCCGTCGTGGCGTGGACTCACGCGCGGCACATCGCTTGCGCTGGGTGGTCGCACCATGCGGTTCCTCCTGTCCCTGCTCCTCGTGCTCGTAGCCGTCCCGGCCGGCGCCGCATCCATCTGCAAGACGAACGGGAGTGGCCTCAACCTCCGATCGAGCGGATCGATCCATGCGCGCCGTCAGGCCACCCTCCCCGCCGGCTCGTCGTTCGACGTGGTCGGCCGCTCGTCGAACGGCCAGTGGCTCCGCGTGAACGCCGGCGGACGGACGGGATGGGTCTACGGCGGCTACGTCTGCGGACCCGCCTCGTCGTCCAACGGCCCGACCAGCATCGCCGGCGCGTCCGGCGCGTCCGGCGCCGGCAGCGGCGGTTCGTCGGCCGGTTCGGGCCCCCGCTCCTCGCCCGGTTCCTTCCCCGATTCGGCGTCGCCCGATTCGGCCTCGACCGACTCGGCCTCGACCGACTCGGCGTTGCCCGACTCGGCGTCGCCTGGATCGTCATCGCCCGCAAGCGCGGCCGACTCCGCCGCCTCGTCGCCCGGCGTCACCGCGTCCGCCGCCGAGTGCGCGGCCCCACGACCCGAGCCCGCCGCGATCGATCCGCTCGAGGGCGTCGATCCCTTCTGCGAGTCCTGCGT
>Ga0163152_10003035_pt1 | contig 22504 bp, 19 predicted proteins | sample OliLakLV19MP8IB2_FD_148635 | JGI IMG/M metagenome (GOLD analysis project Ga0163152, IMG submission 148635) | Freshwater microbial mat bacterial communities from Lake Vanda, McMurdo Dry Valleys, Antarctica - Oligotrophic Lake LV.19.MP8.IB-2 | ecosystem: Environmental > Aquatic > Freshwater >...
GTGCCCGCTGCTCGCGCGTACGCGAGCAGCGTGAGGTGAAACAGCGAGTAGGACGCGACCGTGAGAGCGAGCGCGGCGGCGAGCGGCGCGGGCCTCACGTCGCGCAGCACCGCGAGGAACTCGCGGGCATCGCCGAACGCGAATGCGAGCGCGGCCACCAGGAAAACGCCGATGGCGGCCGGCGCCGCCCAACGAATCCACCCGCGTCGCTCCACGCGCGGGAGCATCGCATACCGGCCGGAGCGGTCGCGCGGGAGTGTTGACCGCAGTTGACCGGTTTTCGGGGCACCCCTATTGTGGCCGGCCGCTCTGACCCTTCCCCGAGGGAATTCGCCATGCGCCCCGTCTCGTTGATCGCCGTTTCGATGTTCGTTTCGCTCTCTGCTTTCGGGCAGGCCGCTCCCCGCGGCACGCCCGCGCTCGCTACGCTCGCTGATTCGGAAGGGCAGGAGCCCACGCCGGTCGAGCCGACCGTGCCGCCGGCCGTCGAGGCGCCGACGCCAATCGACGATCCTGCGAGCGAGAAGCGCGTGCTCTTCGAGACCGCGATGGCGGACTACGCCGGCAACCGCTGCGAAGAGGCGATGGGTCCGCTCAAGACGCTCGTCGCCGCCGGCTATCACGGCTCCGACTCGGCGATGGCGCTGCGCGCCTGCTACGACAAGCTCTACGGAATCGAAGGCTCGGTGACGAAGCTCCGCGCCGAAATCGCCGCGAACCCCGACGACCCGGTCGCGCACAGCAACCTCGGCGTGTTTCTCATGTTCCAACAGCAGTGGGACGAAGCGCAGAAGGAAGTCATCAAGGCGCTCGCGCTCAATCCGAAGGACATCGACGCGAAGCTCAACCTCGCGTGGTGGTACGCGCAGGTCGGTCAGTCCCGCGCCGCGGTGCGCGAGCACGAGGCGATCCTCGTTCTCGAGCCTGGCAACAAGCGCTCCCTCATCGAGCTCTGCACGCTCCTCGCGGAGCGCGAGAACGATCCCAAACGCGCGCTTCCCTACTGCGAGGCGCACGCGTCCGGCATGGAGACGAACGAGATCGCCGGCGTCACGCTCGGCCTCGTTCGCATGCGGGTCGGCGATCTCGAGGGCGCCGAAAAGGCGTTCCTCCGCGTCGTCGAAGCGGATCCGGCGGCGCGCACGGCGACGCTCTCGCTCGGCCACCTGCGCCAGTACCGCGGCGACTTCGACGGAGCGCAGGCCGCGTTCGAGAAGGTGCTCGTGGCGGAGCCGAAGAACGAGGAGGCGCGACTCGCACTCGCGCGTCTCTTCCAGGCGAAAAAGGATTTCGGATCCGCGATCACGAACTACAAGGCCGCGTACAAGGAGTCGCAGTCGGGCATGGCACTCGGCGGCCTCGCGAAGGCGTATCTGCAGAAGTACTTCCTGCTCGTGATCGGCGGACTCCTGGCGGCGATGGGGCTCCTGCTCTGGCGCTACCTCAACGTGCGCGTTCCCGAGCCGCCGACGCCCGCGAACGCGGTCTAACGATCAGCGCAATTCGTCGCGGCGGCAGGCGAGCTGAACGGCGCTCGGTTGCCGCCGCTCGCGCTGATCAGCGCAATTCGTCGCGGCGGCAGGCGAGCTGAACGGCGCTCGGTTGCCGCCGCTCGCGCTGATCAGCCGACGAGCACGCGATCGCCGAAGCGGTCGCGCAGCAGCTTCTGGCCGCGCTCTCCGAGCGCGTTGCCGCGAAGGTCGAGCCATCCGATCGAGCGAAGGTGCGGCGAGTTCGCGAGCGCGTGCGCTCCGGTCTCGCCAATGCCGCATGCAGATACGTCGAGGCGCGCGAGCCGCTCACTCCACGGCGACTCGCCGATCGCGGCGGCGCCCTCGTCACCGAGCGCGTTTTTCGCGAGCGAAAGCTCGGTCACCGCGGGAAGCGTGCCTTCGACGAGCCGGCGCGCGGACGCGCCGCCGAGCTCGCTCGACGACAGATCCAGTCGAGCGAGCACCGGGAACCGGCCGTCGTTCGCGAGCGCATGAATCCCGCGAGCCGTCGGCCGGTTGCCGGCGAAGCGCAGCCCCTGAAGCGACGCGGACGCGCCCGCCCACGACGCGAGGCGCGCGAGGGCGTCCCCCTCGAGAGCGTTGTCGGAAACGTCGAGCACGGCGATCCCGGTGAGGAACGACTCGAGATATTCGAAGCCGGTCGCCGAGAGGAGGCTGGAGCGGATCGCCAGCTCCTCCAGCTTCGCCGGCCGATCGACCCGCTGGAGGGCTCGCGCGACGTACGCGCCGCGAGGCTCCTTTAGCGGCGGCACGAGCGAATACACGATGTGAACGGCGTCGTCGACGTGGAGCGCGCGAACGGGAAGGAGCCGGAGGATGCCTCGGAAGAGTCCTGGCAGCTCGCGCCAGCCGGTGTCGTTGTCGCGAAGGACCAGCCTCGCGGTGTGAACGCCGCCGAGGGTTTTCGCCTCGCGGAGGTCGCCGTTCACGTCGCGGATGCGCGCGGCGAGGTTCTCGACTCGCAGCTCGAGCACGCCGTCCTGTATGGAGCCCAGCTGCATCCCGCGAAGAGCGTAGCGCAGCGCTTGCCACGGCACGGGGGTGCTGGATATGTTCCGTTGGTTTTCCCCTCGCCCCTCGCACCATCAGGAGTCGCCGATGTCCGGACATTCACGTTGGGCAAACATCAAGCGCACCAAGGGCGCCGCGGACGCGAAGCGCGGCGCGGCCTTCACGAAGCTCGTGAAGGAGATCACCGTCGCCGCACGCATCGGCGGCGGAAAGATCGACGGCAATCCCCGCTTGCGCCTGGCGGTCGACAAGGCGAAGGCCGCGACGATGCCGAAGGACAACATCGACCGCGCCATCAAGAAGGGCACGGGCGAGCTCGAGGGCGAGCAGCTCATCGAGATCCTCTACGAAGGTTACGGATCGAACGGCGTCGCGCTGATGCTCGAGGCGACGACCGACAACAAGAACCGCACCGTCGCCGATCTCCGCAACATCCTGGAGAAGGCGGGCGGCTCGCTCGGTACCACCGGCGCCGTCGCGTGGAAGTTCACCCGGAAGGGGCGCATCGCGGTCCCCGTGAAGTCGATCACCGAAGACAAGCTCACCGAGGCGGTCATCGAGGCCGGCGGCGAGGACGTCCAGAACGCGGGCGACGTGTTCTACGTGCTCTGCACGATGGAAGACTTCAACACCGTGCGCGACAACCTCGAGAAGGCCAAGATCCAGGTCACCGAGGCCGAGCTCGCCTACATCCCGAACCAGCCGACGAAGCTCGTGGGCCACGAGGCGGAAAAGTTCCTGCGCCTGATGGACCAGCTCGACGAGAACGAAGACGTCCAGAAGGTCCATGCGGACGCCGAGATCTCCGACGAGGAACTGACGCGTATCGCGGCTCTCTGAAGTCCGATACACTTGACGCGTGCCGCTGCGCGTCCTCGGAATCGACCCCGGCTCCCAGGTGATGGGCTTCGGGGTCGTCGAGTCATCGGGTTCTTCGCTCGTCCTGGTCGAGGGCGGCTGCGTGGTGACGAAGGCCGGCGATCCGTTCGAGCAGCGGCTCGCGACGCTGCACGAAGCGCTTTGTCGCCTGATCGAGCGCACGCAGCCGGAGCACGCGGCGGTCGAGACAATCTTCTTCGCGAAGAACGTGAAGAGCGCGGTCCAGCTTGGACACGCCCGCGGCGTCGCGCTGCTGGCGGCTGCGCAGGCGGGGCTGCCCGTTCACGAATACGCGCCGGCCGAAGTGAAGCGCGCGGTGACCGGCGCGGGCGGGGCGGAGAAGGAGCAGGTCGCCCACATGGTGAAGCTGCTGCTCGGGCCGACCTTCGCGAAGCTCGCGACGACGCGGCTCGATGCGACGGACGCGTGCGCCGTCGCGATCTGCCACGCCAACACCTGGCGCACGAAATCCCGTGTCGTCGGCGCCTGAACGCGATAGGCTTTCGGTAGTTTGATCGCCCGTCTGACAGGAGTGATCCACGCCATCGATTCCGACCGTTTGCTGGTCGATGTCGGCGGCGTCGGCTACGAGGTGTTCGTTTCGGGGAGCTCCTTCTCCGCGCTGCCGGGAGCCGGCGCCGTCGGCACCCTCGAGATCCACTCGCACGTCCGTGAGGACCAGTTCACGCTCTTCGGCTTCGCGACGCGCGAAGAGAAGGCGATGTTCCTGCGCTTGCTGACGGTCACGGGCATCGGCCCGAAGGTCGCGCTCTCGATCCTTTCGGGGATGAGCGTGCGCGATCTGGCAGGCGCGATCGCGCGGGCCGACGTGAAGCGCCTCACGCAGATCTCCCACGTGGGCAAGAAGCTCGCGGAGCGGATCGTCGTCGAGCTCAAGGACAAGATCGGCAACGTCGTCGACCTGCCCGTCTCGTCGCTCGCGCCCAACGCGCCGATCCAATTGCGCCTGTCCGGGCCGCAGGACGAGGCGCTCTCCGCGCTGATGAACCTCGGCTACAAACGCGCCGAAGCGGAAGCCGCGCTCGGCGAACTGCCGACCGGCGTGAGCGATGTCGGCGAGATCGTTCGCCGCGCGCTCAAGGGGCTCGCCGCGCGGTTGGCGAGGTAAGCGGTGTCGTCGAACCCCGAGCTGCGTGAAGTCGCCGCGACGGCCACCCCGGCCGACGAGCACCTCGGGCTCTCGCTGCGCCCGCGCAACTTCGCCGAGTACATCGGGCAGACGAAGGCGAAGGAGAACCTCGAGGTCTTCATCAAGGCCGCGAAGCAGCGCGGCGAACCGCTCGATCACCTGTTGTTCTATGGCCCGCCCGGCCTCGGCAAGACCTCGCTCGCGTACGTGATCGCGGCGGAGCTCGGCGTGCAGATCCGCGCGACGAGTGGCCCCGTCATCGAGCGCGCCGGCGACCTCGCCGCGATCCTCACCAACCTCGAGGCGCGCGACGTCCTCTTCATCGACGAGATCCATCGCATGAACCGCGCGGTCGAGGAGGTCCTCTATCCCGCGATGGAGGATCGCAAGCTCGACCTGGTCATCGGCGCGGGTCCCGGTGCGCGCACGGTGAAGATCGACCTGCAGCCGTTCACGATGATCGCGGCGACGACGCGCTATGGGCTGCTCTCGTCGCCACTGCGCAACCGCTTCGGCGTGGTGAGCCGCCTCGAGTATTACGGCGCCGGCGAGCTCAAGACGATCGTGCTGCGCGCCGCGAAGATCCTCTCGGTGAAGGTCACCGACGACGGCGCCTCCGAGATCGCGGCACGCAGTCGCGGCACGCCGCGCATCGCGAACCGCCTGCTCGCCCGCGCGCGAGATTTCGCGCAGGTCGAAGGCACCGGCACGGTCGATCGCGCGATGGCGAAGATCGCGCTCGCGCGCCTCGAAGTGGACGATGTCGGCTTCGACAAGATGGACCGTCGCATCCTGCAGATCCTCATCGATCGCTTCGGCGGCGGACCCGTCGGCATCGAGACGATCGCCGCGAGCCTCTCCGAAGATCGCGACACGATCGAGGACGTCTACGAGCCGTTCCTGCTGCAGGAGGGCTACCTGCAGCGCACGCCGCGTGGCCGCATGGCGACGCGACGCGCGTACGAACACCTCGGCCTGCCGGTCCCGACCGACCGCGGCCAGGGCGATATCTTCGACTGACCGACGCGGTATCCTTCTGGCGGAGGCGGCCATGGGGAAGCGGCTCTTGGTTTGCGCGGTAACGGCGTGGGTCTTCGCCGGCTGCGGTGGTGGCGGCGGCAAGAAATCCTCCTCCGTGGAGATCGTGTCGCCCGGTGCGCTCTCCTACACAAACGGGACGATCTCGATCGAGGTCGAGACGCGCGGCGGCAGCGGCCCCGTGCGCCTCTATCGGGACGGCACCATCGTGCTCGCCGATCTTCCGAGCGCGCCCTACGTCTACGCGTGGGACACGACCTCGGTCATCGAAGGCACACACACCATCGAAGCAAGCTTCAAGGGCGAGCGGAGCGCCGGCGTGGCGGTCGTCATCGATCGCACCGCGCCTCGCGTCATCGAGCGATACCCCGGACACGGCGCCGACGACGCGGCGGCCGACGGCGCGATCCGCGTGCGCTTCTCGGAGCCGCTCGGTACGGACTCGTCCATCACGACGTCCGTCGCGCTCGACGCGGGCGGCGTCGCCGTTCCCGCAACGCTCTCCTCGGTCGGGCTCGACCTCTCGATCACGCCGGTCGATCCGCTCCCGGCGCCGGCGACCGCACACGTCGTTCTCTCGCCGGCCGGCGGCACGTCGCTGCGCGATCGCGCCGGCAACCCGCTCGCGATGGACGAGTGGACTTTCGAAGTGCCGGTCTGGCAGCCGCTCTCCGATCGTCTCGACGTCGAGCCCGGCGCCGCCGCGTATGGCTCCGTCGTCGCCGTCGACTCGCAGGGCCGCACCGTCGTCGCGTGGTACGAGACGACCGACGACCCCTACGTCTATCCGGGCGCCGTGTATCACCTCTACGTTCGCCGCTGGAACGGCGCGTCGTGGGATCCGCTCGGCAGCGTCGTGAACGTGGATACCGCCTGCAGCATCATCCTCGTCTCGCTCGCGATCGACGCGTCCGATCGCCCGATCGTCGCGTTCTACGAGGAGCAGGATCCCGGCGTGAACAGCGGCGATGTCTACGTGCGCCGATGGGAGGGCAGCGCGTGGCAGACGCTCGGAAGCGGTCCGCTCGACATCACGGCGAGCGACGACTCGCGACAGACCGCGCTCGCGATTGCGCCCGACGGGCAGCCGACGGTCTCGTTCCTGAGCATCGGCGGCACCACGACGATGCACGTGTTCCACTGGAGCGGAACGGCGTGGCAGGAGTACGGCACGGGACTTCCCGTGACCTACTTCTGGGCGCCGAAGGCGCTCGCGGTCGCGCCCGACGGGCTCCCCGTCGTCGCGCATGTCGACGTGTCGGGCGATCTCCGCGTCGCGCGCTGGAACGGCGCCGCGTGGGCCAACGCCGGCGGTCCGATAGAAGCCGTCGCGGGGACGACGACCGCCGCGCCCGCGCTCGTCGTCGACGCGGACGACGCGCCGATCGTCGCGTGGCACGAGGTCGACCCGGCGCCAATCGGCGGTCGCGAGAACGTGTATGTCGCGCGCTTCGACGCCGTCGGCGGCTCGTGGTCGCGCCTCGGCGATTCACTCGACGCGTACCTCCCGCATCGCGCGTGGTATCCGGATCTCGCGCTTGCGGCAGACGGCGTCTCTCCCGTCGTCGGCTGGACGGAATATGACGGGCTGCATTCCGACGGATATGCCGCTCGGTGGACAGGCACGCACTGGCGCCACGCGGGCGGTGAGCTCGGCGGCGACGGCATCGTGAACGTCGTCGCGGTCGCGGTGGATCCGCTCAGCGATCGCACCATCGCGTCGTGGAACGACTATGGCGTGCCGGAATACGGCGACGCCGACGTGCACGTCGCGCGGTTCAACGCGGACTTCGAGACGCTCTCCGGTCTCCCGGGCGCGCTCGAGAACGCGAACTGTCTCGACGCGTTTCCAACCGGCGCTCCGCCCGCAACGCTCGCGGGCATCGGCTGCTTCGTCGGGTCGCCGACGCCGAACGCCGCGGCCGCGGGACTCGTGCCCTACGATCTCAACTCGCCGCTGTGGTCCGACGACGCGCTCAAGCGCCGCTGGCTGTTGCTTCCTCCGGCTGGCGAGATCGGCTGGGAAGCCGCGGGCGCGTGGACGTTTCCCGACGGCACGCTCTTCTTCAAGGAGTTCGCACTCGAGCGCGTGAAGGGCGATCCCGGCACGCGCTTCCCGATCGAGACGCGTGTGCTCGTCATTCGCGACGCGGCGACCGTCGAGGGCTACAGCTACAAGTGGCGCGACGACGGCTCGAACGCCGACCTGCTGCCGGACGCGCCGTTGCTCGATAGCTACGAGTACTTCGACGCGGGCGTGCTCGTCGTCGACACGCACACGTTCCCGAGCCGCGCGCAGTGCAACGCGTGCCACAGCGCGATCGCCGGATTCATCCTCGGCCCGACGACGCCCAACATGAACCGGCCGTTCGACTACGGTCACACCGTCGAGAACCAGCTCCGCGCGTTCCAGAGCGCGGGCCTCTTCGGCGCGAGCCTGCCGGCGGGCCAGGACGACCCCGGCACGCTGGAGAGCCAGCCGCGCACGCTGGAGATGGCGCAGCCGCTCGAGGCGCGAGCGAAGTCGTACTTCGCCGCGAACTGCGCGCACTGCCATCGCGTCGGCGGCGTCACGAGCGCGCTCTTCGAGTGGGAGCGCACGCTCCCGAACATGGCGATCTGCGACGACATCGTGCCGGCGGACCCGGTGAGCTCGTTCCTCTACCAGCGCATCGTCGCCGTTCCCGGTGGCGCGCCGTCGCCGATGCCGCCGCTCGCGCGCCGCGCGGTCGATCCCATCGCGGAGTCCGTCGTGTTCGACTGGATCTCCGCGATGAGCGCCTGCCCGTAAAGCCCCGCTACTTCTCGGCGAAGGTGAAACCCTTTTTCTCGGCCTGCTCGCGGATCGAGCGCTTCAGCACCTGGTCGAGCGAGTCGGCGCCGCCCTTTGCCTGCTTCTTTGTTTCCGCCTGGATGTACTTCTCGCGCTCAGCGGAGAGCGACGCGATCTCTTTCTGGATCGCCTCGCGCTCCTTCGACTTCGTCGCGACGTGTTTCTCGCGCTCCTCGACGGTCATCGACTGCATCTCTTCGGGAAGCTCGGCCTTGTCCATCTTCGCGACGTCCTTGCCGCCCTTCTTCGCGTCGACGACGTCCCACTCGGACGAGTCGTACATCGCCGTCGACTTCGTCTCTGCGCGGGCTGCGGCAACGCCGGCGCCCATCGAGGCCGCCGAGCTGTCGCCCGCCGCTTGCTCAGCGGCCTTCGCCTTGCCGGCGCGGCCGTACGCGACGTAGGTCTTGTTCAGCTTGCCCGAGAGCTCGGCGAGCTTCGTGTCGAACGGCGTCGATGCGATGCGAACGCCCTTCGCCTGGTCGATGACCGCGAACTTTCCGTCCGCCGCTTTCGCGATCGCCGCGTAGCCCGCCGCGTTCGCGTCGCTCTCGGAGCCGCAGAAGATCGTGTTCACGACGATGCCCTTCGAGATCGTCGCCTTTGCGACAGCGAGCGTGTCGAACTTCGGATCCTGGGTCGCGGCCTCGTTGCCGGCGACGAAGAGAATCTTCAGCGTGTCCTTCGACTCGTCCCACGCGAGCTCTTCGGTCGCCGCCTTCGTCACGCGCGCGACGTATTCGGTGCCGCCGTTCGTGGTGAGTCCCGAGAGCACCTTGTAGAGCGCGTCGAGATCGCCGGTGAACGCGACCTGCTGCTTCACCCAGCCGGTTTCGCTGGAGAGGCGGTCGTCGCCGTAGGTGTAGAGCGCGACGCGAAGCTTGGGCGTGGGCTTCGCGCGGGAGAGCTCGTTCACGACGTCCCAGAGGCGGGCCTTCGCGGAGTTGATCAGGCCGTCCATGCTGTTGGAGACGTCGAGCGCGAGAACGAGGTCGATCTTGCGGGGCTCTTCTTTCGCGACCTCGGGGGTCACCGGCGCCTCGGCGGCGACGGCGGGCGCGGCGAGGAAGAGAGAAAAAGCGAGGCAGAGCGCGGACGTGCGAAACATGGATCCTCCGGGAGGTGGGGCGAGTGGTCTTCGGACAGCCTTCCCCAGCGTCGGTTCCCGTGCCACCCAAGTCGCGCCCGTGCGACCTCGCGCGTGGCGCGCTTGGGAACGGTCGCGGTACGATGAAGCCAGGAGCCCACATGCGAACTCGCGAAGACGTGATGAAGGACCTGATCGCGGAAGTGCTCGACGACACCGGCACGCTCGATTCGGCGACGCGCCGCGCGGCGGCGGCCGGAGCGACCGATGCGTTGAACGGGCTCGCTGCCAAGATTCACGGCGGCGCGTATCGCGTGACCGACGAAGACATCGCCAATGCGCGCAAGACCGGGCTCTCCGAAGACCAGGTGTTCGAAGCGGTCGTTTCGTCGTCGCTGGGCGCCGCGAAGAAGCGGTTCGACGCGGCGATGACCGCGCTCGCCGCGGCCGTACCGCAGAAAAAGTCGGCGGGAGGCACGCGATGATGCGCCTCGATCGCGTCCGCACCGGACATCGCTTCAAGCAGAAGATGCTGCTCACGATGATCAAGCTGTTCGGACGGCGCGAGCCGCCCGACGTGATCAAGACGCTGCTCTATCGGCCGGAGTACTTCGGCAATCGTTTCTCCGAGCTTTGCCAGCTCACGCTGCGCGGCCCGTCGTCGTGGTCGATCGGCGAGCGCGAGCTCTTCGCGGGCTTCGTCTCGCGAATGAACCAATGTGTGTTCTGAACGAAGGCCCACGGCGCGGTCGCGTCGAAGGCCTTCGATGAGAAGAAGACGAAGCAAGTGCTCGACGACTGGCGCACGGCGGACGTCGAGCCGCGCCTGAAAGCGATGCTCGGCTTTCTCGAGAAGCTCACGCTCCAGCCCGACACGATCGGCCCCGCCGACGTCGAGGCGCTGCGCGCGGCGGGCGTCGACGACGACGCGTACCGCGACGCCGTGTATGTCGCGTTCCTCTTCAACACGATCACGCGGATCGCGGACTCGCTCGGGTGGGACATCCCCGAGGACGCGGGCTTCGAGGCGAGCGCGACCATGCTGCTCTCGCGAGGATACGTGCTGCAGAAGGCCTCGCCTCGGCGCGCTGCCGGATAGGATCCACGAACGAGGACGCTGGCGGCCCGGCCGCGCGGGACCAAGAGGGAGTCATGTCCTTTCTGGAATCGCTGAGTCAGTGGTGGTCGGTGTCGCGTTCGTCGGTCGACGATCTCGCGCGGGCCGTGACCGTGGAGCTCGAAGTGATCGCCGCCTACGACCGGGTGATCCCGCATGTCGGTCATCCCGGCACCGCCGATCAGCTCGCGCAGTTCCGCAACGAGCACGCGAAGAACCTCTCCGCGCTGAAGTCGTGGAAGCGCCTCGTGCGGCGCCTGCCGCGGCGGACTCGCGAGAAGCGCGACGAGTCCCCCAGCAAGGGCTTCGCCGGCCTGCTCGCCGCGACCGACGACACCGAGGGCGCGCTTCGCGAAGTGCGCGCGGTCGAGGAGCTCGCGCAGCGCGGTTGGGCGGGGCTTTCGGGCTTCCTTCCGGAGCGCGTCGGCAAACTCGTCGAGCGCATTCGCGAAGACGAGAAGAGGCACCTGCGTTTCCTCGACCGGCTGATCCAGTCGCGCGTGTGGAACCTCGAGGAGCACGTCCCCGATTAGGACGTTCCGGACGAGAGCAGAGTTCGCGCCGCGTCGACGGCCTCGACGGTGCCCGCGAGCGCGAGCACATCGCCGGCGCGCAGCCGCTCTTCCGCCGTCGGCACGACGATCCCGTCGCCGTCGCGTGAGAGCGCGAGGACGGTGGCGCCGGTGCGTCCGCGGAGGCCGAGCTCGGCGAGAGTCTTGCCGACGGCCGCGTGCGCGGCTTCGAGGCGGAACGGCACCGGCTCGCCGAGCCCGGGGAGGAGCTGCTGCACGGGCACGAGCGTCGGCGCCTCGGTCGCGTGAGTGCCGCCGCGAGCGTGCTGCGCGAGCGCGGCCACGATCACCTGGGCGCCGGCGCGCACGTGGCCTTCGAGATTCGCGGCACGACGCCAGAACGGGATCGCAAGGATCGCAAGGAAGAGCAGGAGGATCGCGGCCCCCGGAACGCCGGGAAGGAACGGCTGCGTGATCGCGACGAGCGGCGTCCCGACGAGAAGGAGGATCAGGAGCTGCAGGGTGACGAGGAGCGCGCGGCGCGGCGCGTCGGCGAGGTCGACGCGGCCTTCTGCGCTACGCGGAAGCGCGGAGTCCGCGAGGAGCGCGCCGAGTCTGCGTGAGAGACGCACGACGCCGTAGCCGAAAGGCGCGCTGAGCAGGACGACGCCGACGACGATCAGCACGATCGCGAGCGGGCCGCGGACGCCAGCGCGCTCGTCGAGGAGCGTGACGAGGCGGGGCCGCGCGATCGACGCGCCGATGACGATCGCGCCAAGCAGGAATGCGTCGAACACGAGCAGCCGGCCGACGCGCCGCATGGTGTTCGCCGCGGAATCCGGCGGCGCGGTGCGGATGCGCATCACCCACGTGCCGTAGAGCGCGGCGAACGTCTGCAGCCGGTGAGGGAGGTGACGATCGAGGCGATCCGCGACCGGGCCCGACGCGCGGATGAGATACGGCGTGGTGAGCGCGGTGATCGCGGAAACGGCGACCGCGATCGGGTAGAGGAAATTGCGGGTCGCGCCGAGCGTCACGCCGAGCCCGGCGATGATGAACGAGAACTCGCCGATCTGCGCGAGGCTCATGCCGGACTGCACGGCGACTCGCGGCGTGCTGCCCGTGAGGAACGCGCCGGCACTGACCGCCGCGATCTTGCCGAGGATCACGACGGTCGCGAGCACCGCGACGGGGACCCAGTGCTGCGCGATGAGCGCGGGATCGATGAGCATGCCGACGGACACGAAGAAGATCGCGGCGAAGACATCGCGCACGGGCTCGATGCGGTGCTCGATCTCTTTGCCCTCGCCGGATTCGGCGACGAGCGAGCCCGCGAGGAACGCGCCGAGAGCGACGGAGTAGCCGAGCGCCTGCGCGAGAAGCGCAATCGCGAAGCAGAAACCGACGGCCGCGACGACGGTCGTCTCGGGACGTTTCAATCGCAGGATCGCGCGCACGCCGCGCGGGACGACGAGCATGCCGACGGCGACCATGCCCGCGAGAAACGCGGCGAGCCGGCCGACCGTCGTCGCGAGGTCCATCGGCGAGAGGCCGCGGCCGGTCGCGACGGCGGTGAGGCCCGCCATGAGGAGGATCGCGATGAGGTCTTCTGCGACGAGGATGCCGATGACGAGATCGCGCTGGCGTCCGGCAATGCCGCGCTCGGCAAACGCCTTCACGACGATCGTCGTCGACGCGATCGCGACGATCGCGCCGGTGAAGAGCGACTCCGGCACCGTCCATCCGAACGCGCGGCCGGCGACGAAGCCCACCCACGTCATGAAGCTGCACTCGATGACCGCGGTGAGCCCCGCGCTCGAGCCGACTTCGGCGAGACGTCCGAGGCGAAACTCCAGTCCCACCGAAAACATCAGCAGGATGACGCCGAGCTCGGAGAGCGTCTGCACGATCTCGGGGTCCGCGACGAGAGGCACCGGCACGTGCGGACCGACGATGACGCCGGCGAGCAGATAGCCGAGCACGACCGGCTGCCGCAGCCGCTGAAAGAGGACGGTCGTGATCGCCGCGACGCCGAGAACGACCGTCAGCGCCTGCAGGAACTCGTGCGCCGAATGCACTCATCGCTTGTCTCGTACGGGCGCGCCGCGCGCAAGGTACTCTCGTTGCGTGGCACGGTGTCACGGATGCAGGCACGACATGCCCGACGAGCGCAGGCTCGCGGGCGCGCGGCGATTCGGGCCGAGGGGCCTGAACCATCGCGAATCGTCGCTCTGGGCGTGTCCGTCGTGCCTGACGTGGAGGTGGCCCGCGTGATCGAGCGCCTTCGCGGCCACCCCGACGACGCGCAGACGTTCGTCGACGAGATGCGTGCGCACGACACGCACGTGTTTCTGCTGCGGGTCCCGGAGGTCTTTGCCTTCGCACGCGCCGCGATCGGTAGCGAGGTGCGACCGGCGAGCGATGTCTTCGGATTCCGCGTCGTGGCTGATCGTGACGAGGGACGCCGCGCTATTTTCCGGCGGAGCCCGACCCGATCGTGGGACCGGAGTACGGGTTCAACGACTCGTGGTGGATGCCGCCGGATCCTCGCACCGAGCCGTACGTCCGTCTGCCGGCCACCCGCCAGAGCGACCCGCTTGCACGCATTGAAGTGATCGCGCGTTTCGACGTGATCGGCGTGCGCGGCCCGTTCTTCGAGATCGTCCCCCGGCGATCCGCATGGATGCGCGAGGGGCGGCTCCGCTGCCTGCGTGCCACGCTCGACCTCATCCGGTAGCGCTTTGATCCCGGCCCGCCATCCGGTAGGGTGCGCGGCTCGCTGTAAGCCCCCGTGATCGAAGCCGTCGTCCAGCAGCTGGGATCGTCGAAACCCGGAGCTCCGGGGGCCGCCCCACGCGTGCAGCTCGTCGGGTTGAAGGGCGCCGCTCGTGCGCTCGCCGTGGCCGAGTGGCTCGTGCGCGAGAAGCGGCCCGCGCTCGTCGTGCTGCCGACGGACAAGGCGGCCGATGCGTTCCACCGCGACCTCGCGTTTTTCCTCGGCGTCGACGACACGGACGCGCCGGCTGCGTCGGGCAAACACGCGGACCTCGTGCGCTACGGCGAGGACGACTTCCATCCCTACGAAGCCGCGTCGCCGGATCCGGATGCGGCCGCGGGCCGCGTCGAGGCGCTGTATCGGCTGGCACATCCCGATCGCCCGGTCGCGGTGATCGCGTCGGCGCGTGCGCTCGCGCGGCGCACGGTGCCGATGAAGGCGCTCGAGCGGGCCGTCGAGCTGATCCAGGTCAACGAGGATCTGGATCGCGACGCGTTCCTCGTGCGCCTCGCGGCGGCCGGCTACGCGCGCGTGTCGGTCGTGGAGGATCGCGGCACGTTCGCCGTGCGCGGCGCGATTCTCGACGTGTGGCCGCCGCTGCAGGTGCGCCCGATTCGCATCGAGATGTTCGGCGACACCGTCGAGTCGATCCGTTCGTTCGACGTGTCGAGCCAGCGAGGCCGCGATCCCGTGCACGAAGCGGTGATCTTGCCCGTGCGCGAGGTGTTCTTCGGCGCCGATCAGATCGCCGCCGCGAAGAAGATGCTGGAGCCGTTCGCGAGCCCGCGTGCGGCGGAATCTCTCGCGGCCATCGAGCGGCGCTTCGCGTTCAGCGGCATCGAGGCGCTCATCCCGTGGCTCTTCGACGGCGTGCTCGAAACCGCGATCGACTACCTGCCGCCGCGCGCCGGAATCTTCCGCATCGATCCGCTGGAGATCGAGCGGGAGCTGGCGACCCTTACCCTCGAAGCGCAGCTCGGCGCGGAGAAGGCGCTGCACGAGAACCGCGCGGTTCCCGCGGCAAACCTGCTCTACGCCGACGCGAAGACGCTGTTCGATCGCGGCACGCATCCGCAGGTGGATCTGTCGGACGTGGAGATGGCGGGCTCGCCCGCGATCCGCGTGGCAATGGCGGCGACGTCCATCATCCGGCAGGACATCGCCGCCGCCGGCACCGAGAAGATGCTCGAGCCGCTCGCGCTCCGCTTGAAGCGGCTGCAGGGCGAGCGCACCAAGGCGGTCTTCGTGTGCCACGCGCCGTCGCAGGCCGAGCGGCTGCTGTTCCTGCTCTCGAAATACCGCGTGAACATGCAGCTCTTCGAGGATCGCCAGGCGGGCGCGCTGCTCGTCGAGCCGAAGAGCGCGCTGCGGCAGGCGACCGAAGAAGTGACCGTGCTCCTCGGCGATATCAGCGCGGGGTTCGAGTCGTCCGACTGGGGACTCGCGGTCATTTCCGAGGCGGACGTCTTCGGCGAGCGCGGCGGGCGTCGCCGCAAGGCGAAGGCCTTCGCCGACGCGAAGGCGATCCAGGCGATCAGCGATCTCAAGTCCGGCGATCTCGTCGTCCACAAGGACTACGGCATCGCCATCTTCAAATCCATTGTGAGAGTTGAATCAACGGCCCCGACCCGCGAAAAGCTCGCGTGGCTGCCGGGTAGCGGCAGCGGTCCGCCGCCGCCGCCTGTCGACTTCGTGTGGCTCGAGTATCTGGGCGGCGACAAGCTCTACGTCCCCGTCTACAAGATGAACCTCGTCCAGAAGTACACGGTGGGCGAGGGCGAGTCGGTCACGCTCGATAAGCTCGGCGGGACGGGCTGGGAGAGCCGCAAGAAGAAGGTCAGCGCGGCCGTCGCGCGCATGGCGAAGGAGCTGCTCGATCTCTACGCGCGTCGCGCGGTTGCCGCGCGGCCGGCGTTCGGCGTGCATCCGGAAGTCGCGCAGTTCGAAGCGCAGTTCGAGCACGACGAGACCGAGGACCAGCTCGCCGCGATCGAGTCGGTGCACGCGGATCTTTCGTCGCCGAAGCCGATGGACCGGCTCGTGTGCGGCGACGTCGGCTTCGGCAAGACGGAGGTCGCGCTGCGAGCGGCCGCCCGCGTCGCCCTCGACGGCAAGCAGGTCGCGGTGCTCGTGCCGACCACGATCCTCGCGCAGCAGCACGCGCGCACGTTCGCACGCCGCTTCAAAGATACGCCGGTGCGCGTGGAGACGCTCTCGCGCTTCGTCGATCCGGTTGCGTCGAAGAAAGTGATCCTCGATCTCGGCGAGGGGAAGGTCGACGTGCTCGTCGGCACGCATCGGCTCCTCGGCAAGGAAGTGAAGTTCAAGGACCTCGGCCTCGTGATCATCGACGAGGAACACCGCTTCGGCGTGAAGCAGAAGGAGAAGTTGAAAGAGCTTCGCTCGAACGTGGACGTGCTCGCGCTCTCCGCGACGCCGATCCCGCGCACGCTGCATATGAGCATGAGCGGACTGCGCGACCTCTCGCTCATCGAGACGCCGCCGGAGGATCGGCTTCCCGTGCGCACGTTCGTGACGCGCATCGACGGCGGCACCGTGCGCGAGGCGATCGTCCGCGAGATGCAGCGTGGCGGGCAGGTCTACGTGGTGCACAACCGCATCCAGAACATCGGCGGCGTCGCCTCGTGGGTCCAGAAGTGCGTGCCCGAAGCGCGCATCGCGATCGGCCACGGGCAGATGAACGCGGACGACCTCGAGAAGGTGATGGTCGACTTCGTCGACAAACGGTACGACGTGCTCGTGTCGACGGCGATCGTCGAGAGCGGTCTCGACATCCCGAGCGCGAACACGATGATCATCAATCGCGCGGATCGCTTCGGTCTCGCGCAGCTCTACCAGCTGCGCGGTCGCGTCGGCCGCTCGGCGCTGAAGGCGTTCTGCTACCTGCTGATCCCGCCAGGAGATGGCGCGGTTACGGCCGACGCGCTCGAGCGCCTGTCGGCGATGCAGGAATACTCGGAGCTCGGCAGCGGCTTCCGCGTCGCGCAGCGCGACCTCGAGATCCGTGGCGCCGGAAACCTGCTCGGCGAGAACCAGAGCGGCTTCATCAACGCGGTGGGCTTCGACCTCTATCTCTCGATGCTGAAGAAGGCGATCGACGAGCTGAAGGGCCAGGAGCCGAGCGAGCCGGAGCTCGAGCCGGAGATCAACCTCAAGATCGCGGCGCTCATCCCCGAGACCTACATCACCGATCCGCGCTTTCGGGTCGGCTTCTACCGGCGCCTGTCGGCGGCTCGCGACGAAGCGGAGATCGCCGGCGTGCGCGACGAGCTGCGCGACCGTTTCGGCGTGCCCCCGCCCGACGTCGAGAACCTCGTCGAAATCCTCAAGCTTCGCCGCACCCTCCAGCGGCTGGGCATCAGCGACATGGGTTTCGACGGCAAGGATCTGGTCCTGACGTTCGCCCCCAAGACCAAGGTGAACCCCGAACGCCTGGTCCGGATGGTGGCGAAAGAACCCAAGAAATACCGCCTCACCCCGGACGACCGGTTCCGGTCGCGGGTTGTAGACCGGGTGACGGTGGTCCAGGACGCCAAGACCCTGCTGGCCCTGCTCTCGTAACCTTGCCTGGAGCCCCTGAACCGTGTAGGAAATCGCCCTTTGCTGCACAGGGTTCCATCAACCGTAGAAAGGCCTTCCTGATCATGAAGAAGCTGAGCCCTTCCTTCACGCGCGCAGCGCGCGGCCTGCCGCGGGGAGCGGTCGCCACGTTCTTCCTCGGCTCCGCGGTCCTCGCTGGCTGCGGCACGTCCTCCACGTCGACCGACGCGTCCGGCCTCCCTCGCATCGAGGTGAAGCCCTACCAGGTAGCGACGGGCGGCACGTCCCTCGCCAGCGTGAACGGCGCGGAAATCTCTTCGACCGAGCTCGATGATCGCGTCAATCGCTCGACCTTCCAGAACCCGTCGGAAGTCACCGTCGAGAAGAAGAAGGAGTTCCTCGACGAGCTGATCTCGAACGAGGTCCTCTACCAGGAAGCCAAGAACAAGGGCTACGACAAGCACGCGCGCGTGAAGATGATGATGGTCTCGCTCCTCCAGCGCGACGCGCTCGGGACGACCACCGACGCGGCGACGATCTCGGACGCCGACACGAAGAAGTACTACGACACGCACCACGACGAATACGTGATCCCCGAGAAGGTGCGTGCGCGCCGGATCGTGATCGCGTTCGGAGCCGACAAGGCCGCGTCGAAGAAGAAGGCGGACGAGATCCGCAAGCAGGCCGCGGGCAAGCCGGACGAGTTCGGCAAGGTCGCGATGGAGTCGTCCGAGGGCCCGGAGAAGCAGCGCCAGGGCGAGCTCGGCTACTTCCCGTCGACGGGCCGCCCCGGCCTCGACCAGAAGATCGTCAGCACGGCGTTCGGCCTGAAGAACGGCGAAGTCGGCCAGGTGTTCGAGACGCCCGAAGGCTGGAACATCGTGAAGGTCGAGAACCGCGCGCCTCGCAGCGAGCGTTCGTACGATCAGGTGAAGAAGTCGATCGAGCGCAAGCTGATGACCGAGCGCCGCAAGGCGATGCTCGACAACTACATCGCTGAGCTGAAGAACGGCGCGAAGGTCCAGGTCAACGACTCGAACCTCGCGGCCTACGTCCCCACCATCCAGCCGAAGCCCCAGCTGAACCCGGGAATGATGCCCGGCATGCCCGGCGGCCACCCCGACATCATGGGCGGCGGCGGACAGCAGCCGAACCAGCCGATCAACATCCAGCCGCGCGGCCAGGTTCCTCCCGCCGGCCACGGCGAAGACGACGGTCACGGGCACTGACGTGAGCGCCCGCCGCCTCCTCTTCGCGGCCGCGCTGTTCGCGGCGGCACTTCCGTTGTCGTGCCGGAAGGGCGGAGGGGAGAAGGGCAGCACGCTGTCCGGAAACGAAGTGGTGCTTCGCGTCGGCGAGCGCACGATCACTCTTCGGGAGTTCTTCGAGGACTACGATCGCGCGAAGCTCGAGCGGGGGATCACCGGTGACCCGCAGGCCGCCGAGGCGCTGAAGAACGCGCTCGTGAGCGAGACCATCAAGCGCGAGCTGATCCTCAAGCGCGCGCGAGAGAAGAGCATCTCCGTGCAGGCCGAAGAGGTGGCCGCGGAGATCGGGCGCATTCGCGTGCACTACCCCGGCGACTCCTTCCGCGAGATGCTCGCGGAGCAATACGTCGCGTACGACGAGTGGATCGAGCGCCAGAAGGTGCGGCTGCTCGTGGAGAAGACCGTCGACGAGGAGCTCGTGAACAAGCTCGCGATCTCCGAAGAAGAGGCGCGAGCGTGGTTCGCCGCGCATCCGGAGCTCGCGGTGGAGCCGGCGAAGGTGCGCGTGCTGCAGATCCTCGTGAGCACGGAAGAAGAAGCGAAGCTCATCCGCTCGCGCATCGCGAAGGGCGAAGACTTCGCCTCGCTCGCGCGTGAGCGCTCCGTCAGCCCCGAGGGGGTCACCGGCGGCGAGATGGGCGTGTTCTCGGTCGGCGAAGTGCCCGAGATGATGAACGTGGTGTTCACGCTCCCCGTGAATTCGCTCTCGGACGTCGTGCAGAGCGAATACGGCTTCCACCTCTTCAAGGTGACGGAGACGTCGCCCGGGCGCACGCTCGACTACGAGGCGATGAAGCCGAAGGTGACCGCGGCGGTTCGTGCCTCGAAGGTCGACGCCGCGTTCCCCGCCTGGCTGCAATCCCTCGCCGACGGCGTCAAGGTCGAGCGCAACGACAGTATCCTCGCGGCCATCGAGTGATCCCCATGAAGAGACTCGTTCCGGTTCTCGCGGTTCTTGCGATCGGCGCTTCGGCGCACGCGGCAGTCGACACCGTCGATCGCATCGTCGCCGTCGTGAACGACGAGATCATCCTGCTCTCCGAGCTGGCCGTGTTCTCCGGGCCGTTCGAGGAGCGCGCCGCGCAGGAGGCGCCGGATCCCGTCGGCCGCGCGCTCGCGCGCCGCGAAGTTCGCCAGAAGATCCTCGACGAGATGGTCGGCGACCGCCTCGTTTCGAGCGAAGCGCAGATCCTCGGGCTCAGCGTGACCGAGCGCGAAGTGGACGCCGAGATCGCCCGCATCAAGCGCGAGAATAGCATCGACGACGCCGCGCTCCGCAAGCAGCTCGCGGCGCAGGGCATGGACGAGAAGATGCTGCGCGAGCAGCTTCGCCGGATCCGCCTGCGGCAGAAGGTCACGGAAGTTCGTGTGCAGCCGCGCGTCTCCGTGGGTGACGGCGAAGTGCGCCGCTACTACGAAGACAACTTCAAGAACGACGACAAGGTGCGCGTGCGGATGATCTCCAAGAAGATCCCGCAGGCTGCGTCGAACGCCGAGGTCGCGAAGCTGCAGGTGAAGCTGCGCGGGTTGCGCGAGAAGGTGCTCGCGGGCGAGGACTTCGGCGAGATGGCGAAGACCGAGACCGAGGGATCGAACCCGGGCGGCGGCGGCGACATCGGCTGGTTCGTGCGCGGCGACGTCGCGCAGGAGATCGAAGAGACCGCGTTCGCGCTCGAGAAGGGCCAGACGAGCGAGCCGTTCGCGTTCGGCGGCGCGGTCCACATCCTCCAGGTGACCGATCGCGAGGCGCTGCCTCCGAAGCCGTACGCCGAGGTCGAAGCTCGCATCCGGAACGTCCTCCTCGGCCGCGCCGGCGAGAAGGAATACCAGCGATGGGTGAACGAGCTTCGTCAGAAGGCGTTCATCGAGCTTCGCCTCGACGGCCCCGTTCCTCCCGAGTGAGCGGCAGCGTGGCAGAGCGGCCGATCGCGGTGACGATGGGCGACCCGGCCGGGATCGGCCCCGAGGTCGTCGCGAAAGCCGTGGCGAAGGTCGGCTCGCGCGGTCTCGTCGTCGTGGGCGATGCGAACCTGCTCGCGCGCACGGCGAAGAAGCTGGGCCTGAAGAAGGCGTCCGTCGACGTGCACCACGTCGACGCGAAGGAGTCGGACGGCGGCGTGGGTTTCGTCGCGCTCGCGCACGAGCTCGCGACGGCGGGCTTCGTCTCCGCGATCGTCACGGCGCCGATGCGCAAGCTCGCGCCGTGGACCAAAGGCGGCGCCGCTCCCGGCCACACCGAGCTCCTCTCCGAGTGGACGCACACCGACCCGACGGCGACGCTGATGATGGTCTCCGAGCGGCTGAAGATCTCATTGGTCACCAACCATCTCCCGCTCTCGGCCGTTCCCAAGGCCGTCACGCGCGAGGCGGTCGTGCTCGCGGGGCAGCGCACGCATCGCGCGCTCGTCGATTGGTTCGGCGTGGCGGCGCCGCGCATCGTCGTGCTCGGGCTCAACCCGCATGCGGGCGAGGGCGGCAAGATCGGCTCCGAGGAGCGGCTCGTGATTGCGCCGGCGGTCGCGGCGCTGCGCAAGTCCGGCGTCGACGCGGTGGGCCCGCTCCCGGCGGACTCCGCGGTCTTCCTCGCGGCAGAGGGGCGCTGGGACGCGGTGGTCGCCATGTACCACGACCAGGGGCTGATCCCCGCGAAGCTCGCCGGGTTCGGCGGCGCGGTGAACGTCTCGCTGGGGTTGCCGTATGTGCGCACGTCCGTCGACCACGGCACGGCCTACGACATCGCCGGCAAGGGGATCGCGGATCCCGCGTCGCTTCTCGCGGCGCTGAAGCTGGCGCGCCGCCTTGTCCGTGGCTAGATCGACCGCCATGAAGCCCAGGATCAAGTTCGGGACGGATGGCTGGCGCGGCGTCATCGCCGACGATTTCACCTTCGAGCGCGTGCGCCTCGTCGCCGCGGCAGTCGCGGAGGTACTCGAGGAGAGCGGCGCCGCCGGCAAGACGATCGTCGTCGGATGGGACCGGCGGTTCCTCTCCGCAGAGTTCGCGCGGGCGGTCTCGGAAGTCTTCGCGGGCGCCGGGTTCACGGTGCACCTCGCGTCGGGCTACGCGCCGACGCCGGCGGTTTCTTACGCGGTGAAGCAGCGCGGTGCGGCCGCGGGCGTCGTGATCACGGCGAGCCACAATCCGGCGCGGTGGAACGGCTTCAAGCTGAAGGAGAGCTTCGGCGGCTCCGCGCGTCCCGACACGACGGGGGCGGTCGAGCGCGTCATCGCGCGCATGCTGGAGACGCCGAAGGCGCTCCCGCGCATGTCGCTGGAAGAGGGCGAGCGGACAGGCCGCATCGTGAAGAGCGACCTCGTCGAGGGCTACGTCGGCGCGCTCGAGAAGCTCGCCGACCTGAAGGCGATCGCGCGCTCGGGATTTCGCGTGGTCGTCGACCCGATCCACGGATCGGGCTCGGGGATCCTCGCGCGGTTGCTCGCGGGCGCGGGCGTCGACGTGGCCGAAGTGCGGGCCGACGAGAACCCGTGTTTCGGCGGCGTGAACCCGGAGCCGATCGACGAGAACCTCGGCGCGTTGCGCTCGCACCTCGCGAAGCTGCGCAACCAGGGCGGCGCACCGACGATCGGGGTGGCGCTCGACGGCGACGCGGACCGCGTCGGCGCGGTCGACGAGAAGGGGATGTTCTTCGACTCGCACCGCATCTTCTCGACGCTCTTGCGCCACCTGCACGACGTCCGCGGATTGACCGGCAAGGTCGCGCAGACCGTCTCGTCGACCGTGATGGTCCGCCGCGAGAC
>Ga0163152_10003038_pt1 | contig 22476 bp, 19 predicted proteins | sample OliLakLV19MP8IB2_FD_148635 | JGI IMG/M metagenome (GOLD analysis project Ga0163152, IMG submission 148635) | Freshwater microbial mat bacterial communities from Lake Vanda, McMurdo Dry Valleys, Antarctica - Oligotrophic Lake LV.19.MP8.IB-2 | ecosystem: Environmental > Aquatic > Freshwater >...
AAAATAAGGGGATTCTTCCCATGGTAAGTAAGCCTATTGCTACTTTATCTACAGCAAAAAATTCCCCAAAGAAACAGGGATTTTCTCTCAAGCGATTCTTCTCTTCCTTCCTTCCATTTGTCGCCCCCAAGCCAACAAAGAGGGAGCAGGCTAAGAATCTTGAAGTAGAGATTAAGCAAGGGCGAAAACTGATGAGAAAATTGGAAAAGAATCTGGAAAAATCGGAGAATTTATTGCCCCTTACAAGTTTTAACGCTTCTTTCTCCGAAGAGAAACCGACCACAGTTCCTGTCCCGCAGCCAGTTGTTGCTAAGCCTGAGGCGGCAACATTGCCGATTGTTCCTCCGAAGGCGGTAACTCCTATTGTTCCGGTTCTTCCTGTAGTTCCTGAGAAAGTTGTTATCACTCAGCCAAAAGCCCCCGTCGTTGCTCCTAAAACTGAGCCGGTGAAACCGTCGGTAATCGTAAAGCCCCCAATCAAAGCGGCGTCTTCGAATAAAATTCTCGATAAAAATGCGTTGAAAATACCTGACCTGAAGTCTTTGAATGTTCCTGCAATACCAGAATTTGCTGCTCTAAATGGACTTCTTGCTTCTGCGGCAATACTCAAGGTGGCAAAGCCCCAGGTAAAGGTGGCAGGTCCTTTTGCTTTCTTTGGGCGTTTGATTTCTATGATCGGGCATGTCATCGGCTTACGAAAAAATGAACGAGTAAAGCCGGCTTCAGCCGTTCCCCAAATTATTGCAGAAAAGAAGCCTGAAACCCCAGTTGTTACTGCCTCACGCGTGGCGTCTACTCCTGTGCCTCCTGTATTGAAGACGATTGCGCCTGTTTCAAAGGTTGCGGCTCCCCTGATACCAAAATCTAAGATCATTGCACCTGCTCCCAAAGTCTCGACACCCGCTGTACCGGCACCCAAAGTCGCTGCGCCCGCTCTGGCTCCAGTTGTACCTGCCGCTGTAGTCAAAGAAATATCGACCAAGCCGCTTACATTTAGCGAAGGGAAGATTCTACCGAAGGATACTCAGCAGGTCGATAAAGCTGAGTCAGAACATTCAGGAGTGAACGTACTTTCGGCATTGCTTGAAAAATTTATGGGAGGAGAGAAGAAGGAAAAAACGCCGGTGACTGTCGAAGAAAAAAAACTGGCAGAGGAAAAACGTTTGCTCGAGGAGCGCAAGAAGAAGGAAGAGGAGATGCGTCGTATGGAGATGAAAAAGAAGGATGCGGAAAAAGCAGCTCCTCCTGGCAAGCTAACGGAACGTCAGAAATACAAAAACAGTGCATGGGCAGAATTTCTCGGTGCGGTGAAGTATTTCGGCATGGGCAAGGAAAGGCTGAATATCATTCAGAACCTTGCAACCATGTTGAACGCGGGCTTGCCGCTCATAGACTCCTTGAAAACCTTGAAGATGGAAATGCGCGTGAAGCCTGCCAAAAATTTAATTCAGACCATCGTGGATGCGGTGGAAAATGGCAGCCCGCTCTGGCGCGCCATGGAGGCGCAGCACTTCTTTTCGGCACATGCCATCGCTCTTATCCGTATTGGAGAGGAAGCTGGAAGTCTTGCGGAAAATATGCAGTACCTTGCTGCACAGATGGAAAAAGATGCCGAGCTGAAGGCCAAGGTAAAGATGGCCATGATCTATCCGATCATCGTGCTCACACTCATGTTCTTTATCGTCATGGGTCTTGGTATGTTCGTGCTGCCAAACCTTATCCAGGTGCTCTTTTCGCTCAATGTAAAGTTGCCGTTCATTACGCGCATGGTTATCGCGTTCACCAATGGATTCACCACCCACGGCGCCACAGTCATTCCGTCCGTATTTGGCGGCGTCATCTTTCTCATTCTCCTCACAAAATTCACGAGATTCAAAGTGCTCGTGCAATGGATCATGTTCCATATCCCCGGCATTGGGCAGCTCGCAAGGGAAGCCACTCTTGCGCGTTTCGGCGTCATCTTAGGCGGACTGTTGCAAGCGGGAGTTCCGCTAGTGGAAGCCCTGCGTTCGTTGGCAGAAGTCACGCCGACCGTGGCCTACCGGAATTTTTACTTCAAGATGCTCGAGCACATCAACGTCGGAGATTCCTTCGCAAAAACGTTCGCACTTATCAAAGGAAGCGAAAAAATCCTGCCAATTTCCGTCCAGCAGCTGGTGATTACCGGAGAACGCACGGGCACGCTCGCGAAGATTATGTTAAAGGTCGCCGATATCTACGATAAAAAAGCCAATGATACCGCGCAAAAACTGCCGGTCATTCTGGAGCCGATGCTGCTTCTGTTTATTGGAGGATTGGTAGGAACAATCGCCTTTGCAATCATCATCCCAATCTACTCCATTGTGGGAAATGTGAGTCATTGATGAGTTGGATGTTTCGTTCCAGGTAACCAAGCAACCAAATAACTCATCACGGACTTGCTTGGAACGATAACTCGGTAAATGAGAATGCCCAGAGTGGTTACTTGGTTACTTGGATTGTGCGTGAATCGAAACCTCCAACCGCTTGTTTGTTCTTGAATCTTCATAGAGTAGAATCCTTCCGAACACACTCCCCGGTGTTTCTTCTCCTCACCTGTATGAAGTTCCGCCCTGCCGCTTCCATGATCGAGATGTTGATCGTTGTCAGCATTATCGTCACGATCACCAGTCTCTCCATCCCGCTGTATCGGAAGTATCAAGTGCGAAACGATTTGGCGCTGTCTTTGAATCAGGTGACGCAGGGCTTGGAGCGCGCTCGGCGTAATGCGCAGGATAATAAGAATGACACGGTGTGGAGCTTCTACATTCCGCGAGGAGAACTGGGGCCGGGTGATGTGTATCCTTTCCCTGATCCTTTGCGAGTGGAAAAGTATCCAATGCCTTCGACAATCGCCGTGAACGGATTTCCCCTTTTTGTGACCTATTCGCGCATAGAGGGGACGCCGCATGCGACAGGCAGTATTGTGCTGAAATCGATTGAAGGAGACGAGGGCCGCATCTCTATCACCGTTGCAGTTGATAAACAGATTGTCGCGAGTAATCCGAGTGAACCGGTCACTATCTGTCACTATCCAACTCCCTATGATCCGCTTACGCGGTATACCTTGACGGTGCTCTCTGAGGCAGTGGCACAGACGCATTATCAACATGGCGATACGTTTGGGCCTTGCCCGTCACAGGGCTCCAGTTCATCTAGTTCTTCGGAGGCGTCTTCTAGCTCATCTGCTCCATCGGGGGGCGACGGATCGGGTATATCTTCGCTTTGCATGACATCCTTCATTGTTGATGCGGACAAGCTGATAACCTTTCAGAAGTCGACGGCGGTGACTTTCAGAAATCTCGCGGCGAAAATCACGTTTGGTCCTGGGGGCCCTCCTGTTTCTATGTACGTTTGTTACTCCAGAAATCCAACGGCATCCAGTCCCAGCTTTGGCGGGCTCTATGGCGCAAATGGAAACTGCAAAAGAACCGGTAACGCATACGGAATTGCCGTGGAGCCAGATGGCACTGATACGACTGTTAATGATTTTGAGCTCAACGAGAAGCTCGCCTTGCGCGTCCGAGGCATGTACAAGAAAAATGGATCTCTGGCTTTCCATGAGGTGTATGACTCCTACCCGCCAAGCGCAAATGACGACCATATCGATCTCTATCGCAACGGCGATTCGTTGCTGTCCTATCCCTCATTCGGACAACAAGAGACCCTGAAAGAGCTACTGATCAGGAAAGGGTATTTCAATGAGAATACGGATAAAGTCTCCATTGGCGCATGTGAAATACTTATGGTGACGGAGATGAGCGATCCCACCTCTCAGTCCGCGGACTTCCAGGATGATGTGATGTTGATGACGGCTCCGTGATTCCCGAAAGAGAAGGCCCAGAGGATTCAGCCGTTCGAAGCCCTGAGGCCCTCAGGCCCGAATGGGAGGAGAAGATTACAGAAGAAATATCTAAAGAAGTTCGCAAGCGAGCCTCTTTATCTTCTGAATCCTTTGAATCTTTTTTACGGAAGCATATCGCAATGTAATCGAAAAGGATTGCAAGAGATTTTCTCGTTTCTGAGTCGCGTAAGCGGCTTCGTGAGCCGCAAGCTGCTACAATTTTTTTCGCTTTCAGTGAAATCTCCCCTGCGACTTTTACAGGCACGCAAACGTCCTGGATTTCTCCTCGTAGAAGTCTTACTCGGTCTTGCCGTGTTCTCTCTTTTTATCGCAGCGGTTGGACTTACCTTTGTGAACAGCAACATATCCAGCCAACACGGAGGCAACATCACGCGCGCAAATTTTTTCGCACGCAAAGGTATTGAAGTTGCTCGCAGCATCCGCGATGAATTGGGAATCGATGCACTCACGCCGGGAACGTGGGGATATGTGTTGGATGCCGGAGGTCACTGGCGCCTCTCGGGAGGCAGTTCTCTTGAAGAAGGATACACCACCAAACTGACACTTGTGCGTGCAGGTGAGCATCGAGTAATTGCCATGGCTGTCACGACATGGTCACTTTTGCCAAGCCGAGATAGCGAGGTTATTTTGCGGACGGAACTTACAGATCTGGACGGTATTAATAATACTATCCGCAACTGGAGCGCCGCTTCTTTGTCTGGAAGTTGTTTGCCCGGAGTCGGTGCCTGTGCCGCGTTGCCCGCGAATGCCATGCTCGATGAAATCAGCGTGGGTGGAAGATACGCATTTGTCTCCGCCGATGTCAGCGCGGGTGGCCCCGCAGGTCTCTACATTTTTGATATCAGCAATGCGGCAGCCCCTGAGTTTATTCGCACCTTTTCCCTCGGCGTTGGCATCAGCGGCGGAGATCTGGGCGTTCGGGGTGATACGCTCTACATTTTGACCAATGATCCTGACAACGAGATTCAGGCCTACGATATTGAAAATCCCCTCAATCCCATCCTCCTGACATCCTATAATTTACCCGGAGCGGGAGTGGCGACTGCGCTCTCCTTCAACGGCGATCATCTCTATGTTGGCGTGACGGGCGTGCCCGAACCACCACCTCCTCCTCCAGACTCACCAGCACCGCCCGGACCTCCGGCTCCCCCCCCACCTCCTGATGATCCGCTTTGTGTGGATCCCAGTGAAATGAGCACCATTGTTGCGCATGTGGATCCTATGACCAGAGAACCTGTGGATGGCGATGCAAATTGCCAATTGTTGACAGACAATTGTTACACCAGTTGTGTCTATACTAATGGCAGCTGTACCTGCACCGGACGCAAGTGCAATTCCGCTGCCGAGTGTGGATGGACGCCGGGCAACACCGAGGGCCTGAATGCTCCCGAGTGCTCTTGTAGCGTTACCTGTACTTGCTCTTGGGGAGAGAAATGCGCGGAAATGTCGTACAATTGGGGGCTCAGTATCAGTGGCGTTTCGGGAACGTTCGTTGCCGAAGGAGCTCCGACTGATTGCGATGTATTTAATGGAGAACAAGTACTCTTTTCCTCAGGATGTGAATGGGACGATCTGGATGGTCCCATTCTTGGTAACTGGGACATGCAATACAATTCGGTAACAGGAAGGATGGAACTTTGGGCAACAGACCCGTATACAATCGCATTGTATCAATCCAGCACAAGTTTCAGCTGCACCGGTTCGATAACCTTCGATCTCATCAACAGTCCGGGTGAATGCTCTGGTTGGCCTGCGCAAATCATAGCGAGCACTCTTGATCCTCAAACGGTGGAAGGCTGCGGCTCATGAGCGCCTTCTCTTTTTTAGTTACTCATTCCTTGTCCCGCATACTGCAGTTACCATTCATGCGAATCCTCCTCCTCCCACACCGGCGTCCTCGAGTCATCATTCTGGGAGTGTTGTCACTCGTCAGCATTCTTTGGATGGCCCGCTTTTTCATGCCAACTCTGCGAGCGTCTGTTTCTATCCAGTCACTAGTATCATTTGTGGTACCTGTCGCACATGCGCAGTATTGCACCCAAACCACCGTAGACTCAGATTGTCCCCCTCGTGACATGCAAGGCTGCCCGCCCATAAATTATATTTGTGTGAATAATGAATGCGTGCTTGACGGCCAGGTTTGTCCGCCGAGCTGTTACAATCTGGGCGAAGTATGCGCGGTTCCTGCCGACTGTTGCAGCGGTACTTGCAATGGGGGACTCTGCTCAAATGTCGCATCTTCCAGCGCTGCATCCTCCGCGCAATCTTCTGCTTCTTCCGAAGCGCCGCTGGCCTGTTTCGCTCTGGGCGAAGTATGCGCGGTTCCTGCCGACTGTTGCAGCGGTACTTGCAATGGGGGACTCTGCGAAGTCGCACCCGCATCTTCCAGCGCCGCATCCTCCGCAGCGCCGCCAGCCTGTTTCGCTCTGGGTGAAGTATGTGCGGATCCTGCCGACTGCTGCAGTAATACTTGCAATGGCGGACTCTGCGAAGATATGCCTCAATCCTCCAGTGCCGTAGCGCAATCTTCAGATGATCCATTTGCGCCTCCGTCTCCACCCGATCCATTCGTCTGCACGTCTGAGGCCTGGCCCTACGTTGAATATACAATTCCCTATGTCGTGCGTCCCGGCGGAGTAAATACGAACGATTCCACGGTGAAATGTGTGGATGAATGTTCGGAGACGAACCCGCAGCGTCATGACCAATGTACGCCCGGTTTGTATGCTCCTTTCTGTGTCCGTGCGCCGAATAATGCCAATGTCATTGCGGGGGAAACGGAAACGGATTATCTCTTAAGCCATCTCTTCGGCAATAACAGTCTCTGGAATCCCGATTCCGACTGCAGCGGTAAATGCTCGCCCGCGCCCGGACAGACGTCCGTTCTTTGCGACGGCAATCAATCGCCGTTCTTGTACAACGCATTGGTTTGGGAGCCCAATTGCTCCAATGGCGTTTGTCAGCAGCCTTCTTTTTCGGCCCAGGATGCGGGCAATCCCGCCGTCCTTTGTGCGTCAGATATTCGCATGACGCAATGTGCCAAGGAAAATGATAACACGGCGTATGCGTTTATTCCTGATGGATACGAATGCAATACGGATCTCCAATGTTATCACGGTAGCAATAGGCCGGGATGGCGTCCGTATGGATCAGTCTGTCTCTCCAATGGATATGCGACGGTTTGTACGCCGGACATGGGCGCGGCTTCCAGCGCATCGTCCGATGCTTGTATTGCTCTCGATCAAGTGTGCACCTTTCAGCTTGGAGCGAATCCCTGCTGCTCAGGTATGACCTGTATAGGAACGTGCGAAGCAACAGAAACGGTAGGTGCCACGGATGATTTCTTTTCCTTTGATATTTCTAATCGTAATCACATCAATTATCTCGATAGCATCTGGACGGGTGGCGCGAACAAAATTTCACTCTCTGGAACTGCCGCCTATCTTGCAAGCCCCAAAGATGATGCGGAAATGATCGTAGTGAATATTACGAATCCAGCTGCCATGTTCAAGAAAGGAGAATTTGACTTAGCAGACAGTCGTGACGGACTTGCTATCCATCGTACGGGATCGGCGGCATTGCTTGGGCGGTCCAATGTAACCGCAGGAGCTCCTGATAATGTGGATGACGTTGCCCTCACCCATGTGCCAGGCAATATTGTGCCACCCGTTGGAGCAACGGTGTATTTTCACACAGCGAGTGGCGGAGTAATGGATGTCGATACGGATGAACAGGGGATCTACGGCTTTCTGGCGCTTAAATGGTGGAAACGTCCGCTTGAGATTGTGTGCTTGAAAGATAAACTTCAACCGGTACAACCAGTCACTTTTTATCCAACAGCTGACTTTGGTCAATCAATGGCGGGACGCGGACTTTTTTATGACATCCCCAGCCAGCGTTTGTATCTTTCGACGGAAAAAGGTTTGTATATTTTCACGCCCGCCTCCGGAGTACCAACATGCCTATGATCCTGTCGCGTTACCGTTCCGGCTACGTCTTCCTGGTCAGCGTGCTTTTTATTGGGACCATCGCGCTTGCGACAACCGTATCTCTTCTCTTGCTTGGGTCCGCGGCGGAACGCAGTAGTTTTACCGAGACGCAGTCCCAGCAAGCGCTGGAATGGGCAAGTACCTGTATCGAGCGAGCGCTTCTGATGATGAGGGTAAATCCGACGTTGGAATACACCGGCGACAACATCATGACGTTTCCGGGGCTCACCGGGCGTTGCTATGTGTTTGTCGATGGGACTGGCAATGATGAACGCCAGATCTGTGCTATTGGTGAAGTAGATACATTCGAAGGCAGCGTGGCCCGCCGATTAGTCGCGGATTTTGAAACTCTTTTTCCGCTCAGTGTTGATTCCTGGAAAGAAGTGGCCAGTCATCCGTTATGTGATGCACTGCCATGAAAGAAAACAAGATGACGTGTTCGTGTGCTCGATAATCATGCCCAATTCCTTCTTCCATCATCGGCGTCCCGGCGTCACCTTTGTGGAGGTGCTCCTGTTCGTCGCTATTCTTTCGATGGTCGCCGGCCTTGTGATGCCACTGCTGTTCAACGCCACAGAGAATCGATTACTACAGGAAACCATTGGGATTGTGGAAGGCAACGGCGTCCAGATTTTGCAGAAGATCGGACAGGAAGTCCGGCAAGCGGAGCGTATTTTGGATCCTGCGCCCAATATTACGAAGTCGGTTCTTCTCCTCCAAACGGCTTCAGGAACCACCAATCCGACCATGTTTGGTGTCAGCAGCGGAATACTGCTTATGGTCCACAGAAATGAGAAACAGACAATCAGTTCTTCTCAGGTGGCTGTGGAAGATTTTCATATTCGCAATACATCTGCATCTGATTCGCGGCAGAGCGTGTACGTCACTTTCAAATTAATTCGTACCATCAGACTGTCCGCGCCGCATTTTTATACGAAGAACTTTGAAGCGCTCATCACTCTCTATCCCACCGATATTCTTCGCGGCGGGGAGTGCAATGATATTGCTCCCGCATGTGAAGGATTGGGTATTTATGCGTGGCGCGTGTGCGACTCGCCTGCGTGTAGCAGTTGCCCGACTCAGCGGATCAGTGTCGTGTGCCAATAATTGAATCCACAGGTGATCCTTTGGAGAAGAGCGTCAAGCTGAATCGGAAATCTTGCAAAAAGAAATTGTTATACTGCGCTCCAATCAGCGGACATCTCCGCTGTCCCTTGTTTTCTTTTTTTCTCCCCTCTCTTTTATGAATCTCCGTTCCGCACTGCGGAGGAGTCGATCTGGGTTCACCCTTATCGAACTGCTCCTCGTGATTGGCATCATTGCCATTCTCGCCGCTATCGTCATCGTTGCTATCAACCCGACGAAGCAGCTCGGTTCCGCTCGCAACGCGCAGCGTCACAGCGATGTGAACACCATCATCAATGGTGTGTACCAGTATGCAATCGACAAGAACCAATTGCCTTCGAGCATTCTTATCCGCAACGGCGTCAACGGCACTGGCTCGATGGTCATCTGTAAGTCTAACTATATCCCGACTGGAAATGAGTGTACGAACCTCAGTGTGCTTACAGGCGTCTACCTCGTCGGTATGCCTGTCGATCCTGCTGGCAAGTTCGCAGCAATCGGCACCGGTTACACGGGTTACTACATCTTCCAGGAGTCGATCCCTGGTCAGACCAGTGGTGGTCGCGTGACCGTTACTGCTCCGATGGGTGCCACGGAAGTTGTCGCAGAAAACATCCGCGTCAGCCGTTAATCGAGAAATTGGCTTAGGTAAAGCAAAAACCCCTCCTCTGGAGGGGTTTTTTATTGTCCGAGAAACAGGTGCTTCTGTGCGAGATGCACATTGATAAGCAGAGAGATTTTTGCTATAATAAGAGCGAAAAACAAACACTCATGCCCGATACAAATTCTAACAAATCTTCCGTGCCCTTGGCGACAGCGCCTGTTATGACGGCCCCGCAAGTGCGGACGTCGATCCTTCGCCGCATGGTGTGGGAATCATTGCTAGTATCCGCGTTCAGTATCGCGCTGCTGACGGGTTTGTCATTCGTCGTGGCACGTTCGCTTATCACGCAGAGATTGTTCGCGCAGCTCAGCACAATGGCCAGCACGCGCGAAGATTTTATTGAGGAATCCATGCAGACGAATCGCATTCGCACGGGGCTCATTGCGAGTCGCGTGGAAGTGCGCAGGGGACTTTCGGGCGAACCGGAACAATTTGATTTTCTTTACGAGAGTCTGCGCAAGGAATTCAAGACCATGCAAGGCATGCGCATTTTCGATACGAAGAATGAAACCGTGCGTCAGTACGGCGATGCGAGTCCGATTTCATTCGTCATGCCGACTGCAACAACGCTGATCGCTTCCATCGACCGCAAGGCCGGATGGCAGGCCGTGGATGTGTATTCTCCGGTGCGCGGTGCAAGCGGCGCTATCATCGGAACACTTTCGATGCGTTTTGATATCGATGCGGTTCTGAGCTCGATCTTCAATGACTTGTCGCTCGGCAAGACTGCAGAGGTGACGCTGGGTCGTGCGCAGGGAGGAGAAGTGTTTGTCATCCAGCATTCCAATCCGGACGTCGCCTTGAAGACCTTTTCCATTGGTGTTATCACGCAGGAACATGTGGCGAATGCGCCCGTGACGCACTCAGTGCAGAATCGCGAGGATACGAGTATGGGTATCGATGAGACGGGCAAACAAGTCATGAGCTCGTATCGTTTCATTCCGTCCCTGAACATGGGATTGGTGCTGAAAGTACAGACCGTTGAAGCTTTTGCGGGGGTCCGCAGACTTGGACTGTCGCTCGCAGCGATGGGCATTTTCCTCATCGCACTCTCGGGTGTCTTTGCTTTTTACTTCGCAAGACATCTTACCGCTCCAATTCTCCGACTCGCACAGACGATGAAAGGACTTGCTCCTGGCAATTGGAATTTCCAGCGCTCGGTGTATACGGGCGATGAAGTGGAAGTGCTCGATCACGTCGTGGCAGATCTCACATCGCGTCTGAAAACTACCTACGAAAATCTGGAAGGCCAGGTGCAAGAACGTACTGCGGAATTGCGCAATCAATATGCGCAGGACCGCGCCATTCTCGATAGCATTCCGTATGGAGTGCTCTCCGTTGATCCGAAGGGCCGCGTGACGGCTGCCAATCCCGCGGCGGGCAAATTGCTCGGCTTGAATGCCATGGATCTCGCCGGTAAAGAATGCGTCGCACTCATTCCGCTCATCAATAAGGATCACAAAACTCAATTTGAGGGCGAGAAGCATCCTCTTCTTCAGTGCCTCAAAGATCGCACGCCTTTCTATTCTTCCTCCGCGATGCACCTGGGCATTTTGCGCAAAGACGAAACCGTGCTCCCGACCATGCTCTCCGTCACGCCGTTGGTGCAAGGCGAGGAACTGCTGGGCGGTATCGTGGTGTTTATGGATATGACCGAGGAACGTCAGATCGATTACATGAAATCGGAATTTATTTCCTTGGCTTCGCATCAATTGCGCACGCCTCTCTCTTCCATTCTGTGGTATTTGGAACTCTTCGATTCTGAAAGAGTAAAGGTGCCGCCGGATCAGGAAGGATACATTCGTGAGATCGAGAAGTCGGCTCGCCGCATGGAAAAACTCCTGGAAACGCTGATCAGAGTTGCTCGTCTCGATGAAGGAACCATCGCCGTGGAGAAGCAGGAATTGAATATAGGCACGGCTTTGCGCCAGATCATCGAAGAAATGAAGAGCACCGCAAAGGAAACCAAAATTGCCACTGCGATTCACATCCCCAAGCATGCCATCCATGTGACGACCGATCCGGTATTGCTGGGAGTCGTCATGCAAAACCTCTTCACGAATGCCGCCAAGTACTCGCGCCCAGGCAGTCAGATCGAAATCGATCTCACCGAGGAAAAGGACCATGTAATTATTTCCGTCAAAGATCAGGGCTTGGGTATCCCAAAGAAAGATCAAAGTCGCATCTTCCAGAAATTCTTCCGCGCCGCAAACGTCCGCACTATTCAAGCCAACGGCACAGGTCTCGGTCTCTATATCACAAAGACCGTCATGGACAGCATTGGTGGCAAAATCTGGTTTGAAAGTGAAGAAAAGAAAGGAACGACTTTCTTCATTCAGTTGCAGAAGAAGGAAAAGAAGGCGTGAGGTGGGATTCGGGATTCGGAGTTCGGGATTCGGGTTTTTATCTTTGTTGCTGGTTAGCTAGTTCCTGGTTGCTGGTTCAGCCATTTTTTCTAGGCTTGTACTCGGCTAAAATGCCGAACCAGTAACCAGCCAACAAGCAACTAGCAACCAATCAACCAGCAACCAGCAACAAAAAAGAGGCTTTGGCCTCTTTTTTGGTATCGCTCTTTTCTACGCCGGGTTCTGTACGTCACGTCACATACATGAGACGTGAGTGATGATCATCTCTCTATGACACACACTTGCGCGTGGTCTGTAGCGGAGGGGAAGTCGGTGAGACGGACCCATCTCATATTCCGACGACCCAATTCCTCCTTGCATCGCCTAGAGTTTGCCGTGACCGCTTTTGAAGGCGGAAAACCCCGTACTCGGGGACGTTTCACTCTCCCTTGCGGGAGCTCGTCTCTGTGGCACTGGTCCGTACGCGTCTTTACCTGATATATGACGCGCAGGTGGACGTTATCCACTAGGTGTTCCGGTGATGCCCGGACGTTCCTCCCACCTTCGCTCGTAAGAGCTCCGGCGGGCGATCATCAAAAGAGCGATAGGACATCATTACTCATGTTCTGGGCTTGTGCAAGCGTTAAGTCGGGTTTTTTTAGTCGTTTCTTCCCTAGGAGAAGCCTTTCAAAGGCTTTCATGAATCGCTAGCATCCAGGCACGCCGCTTTAGCTTCCCCCTCCGCTCTGCGGAGCTACAGTGGACAGGTCCCTCATCATTCGATCTTTCAGTTGTATTTGTCATCATCCTTGCCGCTTTAGCTCAGTTGGTAGAGCAACTCACTTGTAATGAGTAGGTCCGGGGTTCGAATCCCCGAAGCGGCTCCAGCCTTCGCTTCTGTGCGCAGAAGCTACGGCTGGCTAGCCAGCTCTCTCATAATCTGCGACGAAGGCTGTCGGCCGTAGCCTTCCCTCATCAAAAGAACATCGACAGAGAACTTCATCGAAGAGAACAATGATGGGCGAAGGCTGACTATTTCAAATACGTTCGTCGCTTCTGTGCGCAGAAGCTACGGCTGGCTAGCCAGCTCTCCTTTATCTACGACGAAGGCTGCCTCGTTAATATTTGACTACATTTGTTCCAATTGCAGCAATTAGGGTTACACATTCAACCCTAGAGTGAGGACATGAAATCTTCCTCAACTTTCCGTTTCGCTGCCATGAAAGCATCCATCGTCGAACAGGTTCTCTCCGGTCAGAGCTCCGTTTCCTCCGCCGCCAGAACAGTGAAGGTAAGCAGGAAGACGCTGTATCAATGGATGGGGAAGTACAAAGCATTCGGAGTCGACGGTCTTATTGCCGGAAGGACAGGACCGAAGAGCGGAAAGACATGGAACAGAACGAAGCTGGAGACGGAGGCTTTCATTCTCGATCTGATGCGAAAGAATCCGGACAGCAATATCTACGACCTGTCCCTCATGCTCCCGCAGGAGCACAGAGTCGCTCCCTGCACGATCTTCCGCATCTATCGGCGTCAGTACCAATTGTCTGTTGCTACGCGTCTGCCACGAAAGAAGCCTCAGCTCTATATCAAGGAGGTTGTGGGACAAGAGATCCAGATGGATTGCTCCTTCCCGTGGGGTTATGGCACAAAGATCGTCAGCTTCGATTGCGTCGATGATCGTTCACGGTTCGCATTGGCGCGCATCTACGAAAGGCATACGCAGGACAACGCTATTGCCTTCCTCCATCATGTCATCGCCCATGCGCCCTTCGTCATACGTGCAATCCGAACAGACTGCGGAAGGGAGTTTGGCACACGGTTCTCAATTGCCTGCGCTCTCGCTGGTATAACCCACATTCGCAACGAACCCTATCACCCGCAGCAGAACGGCAAGGTGGAGAAGTTCCATGATGTGTACAAGCAACGGTGTTTTTACACCCGTCTTTCCCCGTTTGCCTCTCTCGATGAACATAACTATATCGTTTGGCAGTGGCTAGGCTGGTACAACTACGAGAAAACCCATTCCGGGCTGGGAATGGACAGAAGAACCCCGGCAGCCGTAGTCTACGAATGTCTCACCCAGGAGAGTGTTACCTCAATGCTGCAACCTAACAAAAATTGACAAAAATATAAATTTACATAAAATAATTACAATGCGTGTCACTCCATTTGAACTCAAGATAGTTCACGGTCATCCCCTTACAGATGATGGACTTAAAGTATGCGAGGCAGTCTCTGTGAATAGCAAAATGAAAACGACGCAGGAGCTTGAAAATATTCTCATTCTTGGAGATTTAAGAACGATTATTCTCCTGAAGAGATATGACATTAGTCAGGCATTTATGAATGAGGTGTCAAATGATGCATTCGACGAACATGAACCATCACAAAATGATTGGCATCTTCGATGGAACGAATCCGGAGGAACGATTGCCACGAATGCGATGCCGCATATTCACGAATATGCGAACTGTCATGCTGCCCCGGAGGCATCGGAATGCTCTACTGCTTTCTTTGTACGAGGAGCGGTAATAGAGGCGGTACGCGCATTGGCGACAGATCGAAAATATCCCATCGATTTGCGCAGCCAATTAGCCAACGCTGTCGCAAGAGCGGAGGAAGGTGATGTCGATGCATTCTTTGAATCATTGCATGCCATTCATCCGACGCGCGAGGGTTGGTTGCCGATACTTACATTGGTGCAGGAAATGCAGAAACGTATCCGAGCAGTAGGAGGTATGTATGAAGTAAGTCGTGAAAAGGACGGCTACGGAATAGTGGCAATCCCTCCTCTCAGTGTGCATGGTCGAACAGCAGCCGATCATATGGTTCGCCAAGAACGCACGGCATGGCGATACTTTGGGAATGCAGTGGATAGAAAATCATAAATCAACTCTTCATTGTTTCCATACGCTGAGTCACCACTCCGAGATCCGCCTGTAAAAGTTGTAACAGCATCCTTCCTGCCCACCATAACTTCAGCGTAGTAGGGTCGATACTGCCATCGATATGCCGCCAGGATCGTTATCTTCATAGTGGCTCTTTTGGTGTACACTTGCATCATGTCGCAAGAAGAAATCATCCAGCACTGGCGACAAGGGGCGCATGACGCATTGGCCGCAGCACATCTGCTCCACAAAAACGGGTTCTATGAGTCTGCGCTTTTTCATTGCCATTTAGCTTCCTTAATCGACCATACTCTTGCAAAAAGTGACATGAAGGCGCTGCAAGAACTTTCGGGATTTGTCGTCGATGCGCGGTATAGCGACCCATACTGGGTAGAGGAAGAGGCAACGGTAGAAAATTCGGAGCGATGGATCATCGCGAGTGACCATATTCTTTTCTTACTTCTTCATGAAGAACATCTGTAAGCCTCCCACGAGAGATCAAGGCATTGCCATTGCACGTCGCATGAAACAGCGACTGAAAGATGGCGGAGTCCCCGTGGTGAACGTGTATCTTTTTGGTTCTCTTGCTACGCGCAAATCACATGGAGGGAGCGATGTCGACATCGCCGTCATTTATGAGCCTTTTGCGGACACTCGTTCAAAGGAACGCAGGCAAATACGATCACTACGCGATGATTTCGATGTGCCTATGGACATTGTCTGTCTGCGGCCTGAGGATTTCCAGAATCATCTTCTGGGTATCGCCAATGAAATACGGGATCATGGGGTAGCGGTGTAATCGAATCTTCAGTTTCTCTCTTGTCCACCATAGCTTCAGCAAAGTAGAGCCGATTCTCCCCTATCGAACATCATTCCATAGTCGACCGAATACCTCGCGCAAATTCAGAGCGAGAAGTTTGTCATGGATTTCAAATAAATAATGGGGACGAGTGCGCGTCACAATCACCACAACGTGTTCGCCGTTTATCCAGAGTGTGGAAGAAATTTCTCCTTCTCCCCACCATTTCATCTGCCGACGGTTATAGCGTTTCTTCGCCATCTTCGTCTCGATGGCTGAATCATTCGTGAAGCATTGCAGCACAACCTCTTTGGAGAATTGTTGTTTCCAGTACCAGTCGATCCAGCCTTCATAGTGCTCTACAAAGCTATGATCCTGGTATCCATGCCAGATGCCATCGGTGGCCATAATACTTTCGGACCAGCGCACGCTTTGCTGATACATGTGTTGCTCCAGCTGTTCCTCGTCTTTAAATTCCAGCCGCGGCACTTCGTATCGTTCGTTCTTCATTAACGGGCGTAGAACTTCCACTGCAGTTTTCAGTAAGTGCTGCTTTTGATTCAGTTTCTCCTGTTCCCGTTGCAGCATCAAATCCATATCTTCCGGAGCGCGAATGAGAAGGTACGTTCGCTTGCCGTCTTCTTGCCGGATCATCCCCTTCTGGATGAGTTGCTTGGCCGTGGCGTAGACCGTCGTGCGATTGATGCCAGTAATGGCGGCGATGTCCACTGGCAGAATCTTTCCCTGCTTAAGAATGGTGAGATACACCTGGATTTCTTTGTTGTTCAGGCCGAGCTGCTGGAGAACTTTTTCAACCACCGTGGAAAGTATAGCGATTTGTTAGAAAATTATCAACACATAACTATCTAAATTTTGATCTTAATGATCAATTAAAGGAATAATAAGAAATTCACCCTCATTTTGTTAAGACAAGATTAAATATATCTATACAATTAAATATACATTCTGCAAGTGCAGGATGCACGCTCCTTCACATCAATGCGATCTCTCCCTCTCACTGTTCCCGAGAGAATGATGAGAGGGAGAGATATGTGGTCTACAACACTTTTTACAAAGGGGTACGTCATGAGTCATTCACTGCTGCTGTCCGCATTGGTTCTGAAGTTGCACGAGGTCTACTTCGAACGCAAGAAGGCAAAACGTCTTGCTGAGGGGCGAGACAAGGAGGCAACCCTTCGGCGTCTTGAGAAGAAGGTCGCAGACCTGTGCCGGCCCTACTGGGGCGATCTGCAACCTCATCCCAAAGAAGGGAAGGTGCACTTCATCTTGGGGCACAATGTGCACAATGCTCCGTGCATGGAAGGAGAACGATTTATGGAGGTGAATGAGTTGCTCAATATCCCCCAGACAATCTGTTTCCTGAAAGCAATAGAGGATCTCAGACCAAAAAATCTCTGGAGTCGTGATGAGTGCACTCTTGCCGGGCTCAAGGAATGGCAGCTTATCAACGGCAAAGAGGAGCCGTGTTACATACACACGGCCTTCACGTTGTCCGGAAAGAGGCATATGTTCGAATGCTGGCACACGATTCCGCGTTGCGATCTGAGCAGTACTAATGGAGGTACGGGTTCCTGGTGGTGGGTATACTGTCAGGAACCATCAATTGTCCAACTCTTCATTGAGGCACTGGTGCCTAAAACGCATCAAATGTTCAAAAATGAAGAGGGGGCGACGTACTGGTTGCCGTAGACCACCGCATACGCTTCAAAACCTACGAAAGGAGGTGATGATGTGAAGGAAAGCCCTGGCAGTAATGTCGGGGCTTTTTTAAAAGTTCCAAGAACATCCTTCCTGCCCACCATAGCTACAGCATAGGTTGGTCGATCCCCCAGAAAAATAAAAGTAATTGCATTCCGCTCTTCGCAAAGATCTTTTTCGGATAGATTTTTACAGCATTCCTCAGGCCCCCATTCGATGAAACATGTAGAATTGCCGTATGTCGCTTCCTGAAACTCTTTCTGAAAAGTACATCCAAGAACATTGTCCGCATTGCGATCCTGCGGCTGATGCTTTTACCGATCTCCTTCGGGAAACGGAGCATTTCCGTATTGTCTGCGATTATCATTCCATTATCGAAGGACACATCCTCATTATTCCGAAGCAACATCTTTCCTGCGTCGGTGAGTATCCGAAAGAATTGTTTGAGGAATTCATTGAGCACTACGAAACCGTTTTGGCGTTCCTACAGAAACACTATGGCGGCGTGAGCACGTTTGAGCATGGGAAAATCGGCCAGACGGTCTTCCATTCGCATGTTCATTTCTTGCCGTACACAGGAGATCCCACTTCTATTGTTCCCGAGGGGAAGGATCACCTCGTCGCCTTGCCGTCATTCGTAGAATTACAACGCTTGTACGCGCAGTACGGCCGCTATCTCTTCTTCTCGATCGGCGATCTCGCTTGGGTCGTTGATCCCCTGCTTGCCGCCCCAAGGTTTTTCCGCGATCGATTCGCATCTGCCCTGGGCAGACCTGAACGCGGTAATTGGAAGGAGATGCATATGGATGCTCAGCTTATGGCTGCGGCACGCAAAGATAATGCGAAGGTGAAGGCTCTCTGGGAACAAGAAAAAATGCACTGAATTTCCGCCTCGAAGACAAGACAAAAATAACTTTTTATGTTATAATAAAGAAGATGCACAAATACCCACATCTCTGTCTCTTACTTCTTAGCTTCGTCCTCGCCTACGCGCTCTTTCATATAGGTGCGCTTGATTGGATGGGACACTTGCAGGGATACGGCTACGTCTCGATTTTCCTGGGTGGAGCGCTCTTTAGCTTTGGCTTTACGACACCCTTTGCCATCGCCATTTTTGTGGAGATGGCGTCGCACACGCATCCACTTCTTGCGGCACCCATTGCCGGAGCCGGAGCGCTGCTCTCGGATTTTCTTATCTTTGATATCATTCGCTTCTCGGTATTTCATGACGAGCTCAGTCGGCTTCGGTCTTCGCGTCTTATCAGAAAATTGCACGCGCTTATCCGCCACGAAAGTATCTCCAAGCATATGCAACTCCTGCTGCTCTGGGCATTCGCTGGCATGATCATCGCTTCCCCGTTGCCCGATGAACTTGGTGTTTCCTTGGTGAGCGGTATTTCCCAAATCAAACCAAGACAGTTCGCCGTTGTCTGCTATCTCTGCAACACGGCGGGTATCCTCCTGATCTTGTTCGGGGCGAGGGCCCTGACGTAGCAGCGGTACACTGATCGCCTTGCTTTCCGAGGTGCGTTTTTTCAGTGAATTCCCTCTTTTCCTGCTCGCTTTTCGCACGAGTAGATGCGCTGCGCCGGGCGGGGAGGGCGACTAAGAAAGGACAATTTACGCCAGATATTCTTATCAAATCCCCGATTCGCATATTGTGAATTGTTGTGAAAAATGATATACTATTGGTGCTTTCATACACAGTTCATTATGCGCGAATTAGATAAGGTTCTCTCCAAGGGAGAAAAAATTATGTGGGAAGGATTGCCCCAAAAGCAGCCGTTTATCGCCAGCCTTTTTGTGTCGGTTGTCATCGCATCGGCCATCACGGTTGCGACGCTGGTTTTTGTGATGGATCAGATTATTGCTCTGCTCCCGCCGGCTATCGCGCCATTCGCCATTCCCCTCCTCTTACTTGGATTCTTGTGCGTCGTTTCCGGTATCAGTCTCTATGGATATTTGGTCTATCAAAATACATATTACGCGATCACGGATAAGAGAGTCATTTTGCAGTCCGGTATCATCGGTAGAGATTTTAAAACCATTGATTTTGATCGCGTGACGAACGTGGAAGTAAACGTCGGATTGATTGATAAGATTTTCGGACACAACTCCGGCAGCATTTTCATTACCACGCCGGAATCTGCGCAACTCGTGACGGTCAATGATACGAACCGCGGTGCGTTCTCCGGATCGCATACGGAAGTGCGTATTGTTCCGACCAAGCTTGCATACATTACCGATCCATACGCCGTCTTCGCCTTTTTCAAGAAGATCCCCTACGAAGCCAAGGCTAATATGTATTATCCAAATGAATTGCGGCCTTCTATGAATCCGGATAGCGATCACGTCAAGCAGGCAAAATAACAGGCCCTTCACGGAGTCCTCCATGGAGTGGTATGGTGTCCTCCATGGAGTCCCCTCTTCTCACCATCGGTGAAGCCGCAAAAATGACCGGTCGTTCTGCTAGCACCATCCGCCGCTTCATTCATTCTATTGTGGAAACAGACAAGCATCCCAATCGCTCTTCCATAGTCCCCTCTCCCGCGCAGGCGGCCTCCTTTAAGAAGAAGGGCGAAATCTTCACCTGGCGTATTCGGGAAGATGTGCTTTTGGGTGAATTCCGATCAGCCCAAGCAGAAGAGAAAAAATCGCCCTCTGGTCTGTCTCCAGATGTCCTCATGATTCTCCAGAAAGAACTCGATCTGAAAAATCGTCAGATCGAAAAGCAATGGGAAGTGATCCAAGCTCTGAATGATCGTCTGCGCGAGGGGAATATTTTGATGGGCTCGTTGCAGCAACGCTTGGTCTTGCCGGAGGCGCAGTCCCCCGTTGAGGCTGTCGCCGAGTCCCCCGCCATGAAGCCCTCCACGGAGGCCATCAAAGAGACCACTAAGAAGGCGAAAAAGAAGAGTCTCTTTCAGTGGCTGCGCGGTAAGACCAAAAAAGCGGTGAATCGCTGAAGAATGTAAGCTGCGTCAACTCCCAACAAGATCCTCAAGAGTCGCTTGTCTTTTTGTAAAATAAATTTTACATATCCTGTCTGTAGGCTTCTGAAATTTTTACTCTCAAAAGCGAGAGAATGTGTTCAAAATTTTTTGAGTAGTTTGAAGGAGCCCTGCTCATAGGGAAAAGAATAGGGGAACTCTCCATTCCTCCTCCATGGAGCCCTCCAGGAGCCTCCATGAACCCCTTCTGGAGGCATCCATGATCATAAAAAATCGGAAAATGAAGAGGGGATTTGTCTAAAAATTGCTCGGCCTCTTTTCTACGGAGCCCTTCCTATAGCGAAGGTTTTTGCTTGTGCCAGTCCATCGATTGTTCGTATGCATGCGCGGTCTTCAGGAGGACTTCTTCCCCCCATTGTGGAGCCATCAGTTGGAGGCCTATCGGGAGACCATCTTTGGAGAAGCCGCAGGGGACCGAAAGTGCGGGGATGCCGGACATCACTTGGCCATCGAGGAAGATATCTTCCAGGTACATCGCCACCGGATCATTGGCGTGGGCGCCGACTTTAAAGGCTGGGGTGGGGGAGACGGGTGACAGGATCACATCGACTTCTTTAAAGGCGTTCTCAAAGTCCTGCCTGATCAGTGTCCGGACTTTTTGAGCCTGGCGGTAATAGGCATCAAAATATCCCGCCGACAGCGCGTACGTTCCAATCATGATACGCCGCTTCACTTCCGGGCCGAAGCCTTCGCTGCGGACGCGTTCGTAGTAGTCCAACAGGTTCGCGGGGTCCTTCACAGTGTGGCCGTAGCGGATGCCGTCGTAGCGGGCCATGTTGGAGCTCACTTCGCAGGGGCAGAGCACATAGTAGGCGGCTGTGGCATATTTGCTATGAGGCAGAGAAATGTCCTTCAAGAGGGCTCCACGACCCTCCAAAACTTTTGCGGCGGCTCGCACCGCGCCCTCTACCTCGGCATTCATGCCATCGATAAAATATTCCTTCGGGATGCCAATTTTGAGGCCCTTCACATCGCCCGTCAGTGCGGAGCGATAAGAGGGGACTGGCACGTCGCCCGTCGTGCCATCCAAGGGATCTCTTCCGGCGATGGCTTCCAAGACGAGCGCCAAGTCTTCAATCGTTTTGCAGATGGGACCGATAGTATCCAGCGAGCTCGCCATACTCAGAACGCCGTAGCGACTGGTGCGGCCATACGTCGGGCGTATGCCTGTGCAGTTGCAGTAGCCGGCCGGCTGACGGATAGAACCCCCCGTGTCTGTGCCCAGTGCAAAAATACATTCATCGGCTGCGACCCCTGCCGCCGAGCCGCCGGATGATCCGCCTGCGACGTGATCGGTGTTCCAGGGGTTGCGTGTCACGCCGTAGCAGGAGGTCTCCGTGGAGGCCCCCATTGTAAATTCATCCGTATTGGTCTTTCCGATGCTTATAGCACCGGCGCGCTTGAGACGCTTGGTGGTGGTGGAGTCAAATGGAGGGATGTAATCTTTGTTTCGGAGGATGTTGGAGCATGCCGTGGTAGCCACACCCTCTTCGCAATACACATCTTTTGCGAGGTAGGGGATGCCTGAAAGCGGGTGAGAAAAGTCTCCTTTAGAATCGACTTCTTTGGCTTGCTCTAGGGCTCTCTCAAAATTCTGGTGCACCACTGCATTCAGTTTTTGATCCACCGCTTTGATGCGATCGATACAGGCTTTTGTCAGCTCCTCCGAAGAGATCTCTTTTTGGCGCAACTTCTCATGCGCCTCGGCGATGGTGAGTGACGAAAGAGACATCAATCGTGTGCGGAAGGGGTCATAATCTGATGGTCCACGATCGGCAGCGCCGTCGTCGCGAGAAGATTCTCCGGCGATGCTTGCTGCTGCGTAATCACATCGTCGCGGAATGCATTGGTGATACCGGTCACCTGCGCCGTCGCCTCCACATTCTTGGTATCCACTTCGCCCAGCATATCAACATACTGCAAAATCGAGGTCAGCTGCGGCGCAAACGTCATCGTCTCTTCCTCGGTCAGTCGCAACCGAGCAAGCTTCGCGATGTGCCGGACTTGGTCAGGAGTAAGGGAGGACATTGAGTGGGCAGTAGGATAGGAC
>Ga0163152_10003040_pt1 | contig 22467 bp, 30 predicted proteins | sample OliLakLV19MP8IB2_FD_148635 | JGI IMG/M metagenome (GOLD analysis project Ga0163152, IMG submission 148635) | Freshwater microbial mat bacterial communities from Lake Vanda, McMurdo Dry Valleys, Antarctica - Oligotrophic Lake LV.19.MP8.IB-2 | ecosystem: Environmental > Aquatic > Freshwater >...
ATCACTGTGTCCGTTAAGCTCACCGTTTCTGCAAGTGTACGACTTGCGGTTCTGATCACTGTGTCCGTTAAGCTCACCGTTTCTGCAAGTGTACGACTTTGGGTTTTGATAACCGAATCGGTCAAAGTAGTGGTTTCGGTTAAAGTGCTTGTAAAAAACTTCCCAAAAAAGGGCTTTCCGTAATGGGGTTTTATTGGGAATGTTCGGCCATGTCTCATAACTTAATGATAGCTTGCCCTATGAATTGCTTGAAATACAAATTTGCTTTTGAAAAATAGCGTTGCCGCTGGGCTGCTAGTAGGTTTAATGGCAACAAAGGCTTGAGCATGAGGTGATCCACCTCCCATATTATATGAGTGTGCTTGCGCTCCGGCTGACGTTCCAGCTTCCGAGGACACTCTTGTATTTTCATAGCTTTGGTCAGTCAGGGTAGCATCTGCCGTCTGTCCAGTTCCCATGCCAGTTATACTTGCTTCCGAGCACAGTCCACCTATTAAAAAACAACTATCTGCATCAGTTGTAATACTCATGGCAGGTGCAAATCCATTTGCAGTATCACTATCTGGTGTTCCGTTTATTGGGGTTGTTGTGTCGGCTCCTGACAAGCGATATACAGTTAGTGTTGACTCGTTTATACCACTAGCAAAGTCTGCTATTACGCTTGCGGTAGTAGCTGTTGGAGCGTTTAATCTCCAGATTTCAATTCTATTTGGCTGTCCAGTTCCTCCACTGCCTCCCGCTGCTATTACCAGGGTAAAGGCTTCGGTGGTGTTGAACTTTACACTTGCCAATGGAAGATTGTTTGTGTTGGAGTCTTGAGAAGTGCAAACGGCAATCAGTATGTCTCCTGCTGCGACTACTAATGAGGCAGCGGTTCTATCTCCACCTGAGCCTCTTTCACTAACCACCTGTTCTTTTACAATTGCCATGTGTTTAGTTTACACGTTTACTAGCCATTTGAGAAGAATTACGAAGATTAGATTTCAAGCCATAGACGACCTGAAAGTATTCTACCAATATTTACTTGCGAAACTTTATACATATCTGCTATTTTTTGCTGTGTCATTCCTGTTTTTCTGAGTTCTTTTATTTTCATAATATCTTCCTTTGTGAGTTTAGCATTAGGGTTATTTTCCCCATCATGTAAAGCTCCTCTGCCTTTGTTTTCTTTATCTCTATTGTTGTCTGCTATCGTTCCTAGCCATAAATGTTTAGGATTTATGCAAGCTGGATTGTCGCACTTATGGCAAACTGCTAAATTTTGGTCAAATTCTCCATAAGCTAAAGTATATGATAATCTATGAGCCTTAATCCATTTTTGCGGATTACGACTTAAAGATAGAAAGCCATATCCATATACTTCTCTTGCTCCTTTCCATTCCCAACATTCATCTTCTGCTTTTTTATCAACTTTCTTCCAAAAACATTCTTCTAATGAAAGTCTGCGTTTCCCAAAACTGGAACGTCTTTGACCTCTCATTCCAACTCTTGCACATCTAACAGAACAAAATCTTCTACTTTCCCAGTATGCTTTTGTTACCCTATATTTAGGTGAGAAATTGTTTTCGCAAATCTCACATTTCTTTTCCATGTGAGTATTATATTATACTTCTACCAATATAACAATATGCCTACACCTCGCATAAAACATAACAGTATGCATTAACTGCTGCTGCTGCGGTTACTCGAATCCTTAAAGCGCTATCAGCGTTTACCATAGGCTCTTGCCCTAGCGGATATTGTTTAATATATTGATTTGTTGGTGCCACTAATTGAGCATCAAACATTCTTGAGGCCGTAATTGTCCCTTCTGAAGTGCAAGTGTAACCAGTTGCGGCGGTTCCAACCGAAAAATAAGTTGTTGAAACGGGGTTGTTTGGATTATCAAATTTAACAATGTCGGCAGCGGCAGCGGCAGTGACAGTTCCGAAAACGGTGCCGGTCTCCAGTAGCTCACATTTTATCGGGGCGGCGGCGGCCGATCCGTCGAAAGAAATGCCCCACTCGCGAATTTTAAATTGTAACGCGGTGATCCCCTTCATCTGAAGCAGAGTTTTTATTACAGTACCGGTAGTAACAACGACTTGGGCGGCGGTTGTTGGTGCTGCGCCGTTAGTGAAAAGATAAAGCATAAATCAATAATAGATTGTCTGTTTAGAATTGTAAACTAGGGGGTATTAAGCGGCTTTAACTTTCCAAGTTATTTGTAGAGAATCCCCGTTTACAACGTTAATTGCGGAAAATACTTGTCGACAAAGCAGTACACCAGAAGATGCGGCGTTTAATACGCCAGATTCGGTAACTGCAACGGTTCCGGTGACTGTGTACGTAAGCACTAATTGCGCAGTGTCATTTGTTTGGGTTGTAGTAACTCGGGAAGCACTCGCGGCAGCCCTTGAAAGTCCAGAGGCGGCCGTTTCGGTTTGTAAAGTGGTATCCGCGGCGGCGGCGGCGGTTGCACCGGTTCCCACTGCAACAAAAGTAAACGCAGCTTCAGCGCCCGAACCGTTGATTCGTGAAGCAACCCCAGCGAACCCAGCATTCGTAACAAGATTGGCTATAACCCTTGAATTTCCCCAATTTCCGGTTAAATAAGGAATTCTTAAACCATAAGCGGCTAAATTGTTTAGAATACCGGCTTTAACTTTTCCGGATTTGTCAATGGGTTGGGGAATGTATTTTCTAATAAATCTTAAAATAGAAGTTCCGAGTTTATTTTCTGTAAAAAGGGGTTTAAGATTCCCGTCTCTGTCTTTTAAGACATACTCGACGTTTTCGTAAAGGCTAAACTGAGCGGTTCGTGTGGCTTTATTTTCCATTTTCGTCTCTTTCTTCTTCAACTGTAGTATCTTCATTTGAAATTTCAAATCCTTCAAGTGCTTCAATTGTTTCGTTTGCTTGCGCTTCTGCCCTGTCCTTCTCGACGTTCGCTATTGCACTCTCTGATTCAACATTATAATTATTAACATACTTTTGCAAGACCTCTTTTATGGATTCTTCGGAATCGTCAAGGTCAAAAGCTAAACTTCGGCGTTCTGTCTTTGGCTCTTCGTCGTCACTAACAATATGAAAGTCGACTATTAACTTTTCTTTGCCTTCGGCTTGGAAATACTGACGGACAGAAGAAATCACTTTCAAAGTAAACATTGAGTTAATTATTGCCTTATTAAATTAGGTTGTCAAGAAACGTTTTAACTTTTTCGGCATCGCTCGCAAAATCGACCGTGGCTTTGAAGTTCTTATAAACGTTCTGGCACAAGGTCTTATACCTTGACGGTTCAGAAAAATATCTGATTTTCTCGATTATTTCGCCCGGTGTCAGATTGTCAATATTAATACAAGTAAAGCCATCAATCATTAGTTTCTCGGCTAATTTTCCGTTGTAATAGGATTTTTTAACAATAAGTGGCTTGCCCACCGCGGCACTATTAAAAAGAATGTGTCCAAAACCGTCCCCACCGGCCTTAGTATGCCAAATAAACATTGAATCACGCATAAATTGCGCAAGTTGTTTTGAGCCGTGCGCCGCGCCATCGCGACATTGCCCGCCGAAGCTGCGAAAAGCATAGTCGCGTGTACGACCTTCAACCATTAAGAATTCTTGATAATCCGAAAAATGTTGAAAGACATTAACAAAGCTATAAATATTTTTAGCCGGCATTTCGACAATTTCTTCCGGATAAAAAATGTCCAAATCAAACTCTTGGTGGTAGCTTACGAAATTAATACCATTTGGCACCCCAGAAATTAACGCGCTTGCCATAACATTCTTAATTGATCCGTCGTCCGGAATGTTCCAAGCGTTTCCGATTTGATAAATTAATTTGGGCTTGTTTGGGTGCGCCTCTACTAATTTGCGGAAGGGGGCGATATGTTGAGGGACTGAAGCAATCACAATATCGAATTCTTGCTTCATAAACTCCGAAACCGTAATTGCTTTATTGTAGTAACCGCTGTCAATGTCTTGGCAATAATAAATCCCGGGTTCCGGATTAGGGACGCCGACCGAAAATAAATTTAGGGGGGGCGTCCCGTCCTCCGGTCTATACCCCTGATCCAACGTGAGGTATTGCGCTCTCGTTGCGGGGTGATCGTAAATAGCCCAATATGCCAGGTTAGCCCAATCCAAACCGATTGGTCGGTATATCGAGCCATTAAAACGACCTTCAAATAAAAGGATTAAGGATTGCAAAAGCGACGCGTGGTGAAAGTCGGTAAAGACTTTAAGCTGTTTCATGGTATTTTATAAAGTTCGTGGCGATTCTCTGGAAGTCCGCCTCTAGCGTTTCCGGCGGTAATAATAAGCATTTTTTTAGATAAATGACGAATTCGTCAATCTTATGATTAGGCATTTGCCCTTCAAACATCAACCGGCAATTATGGCTTAATCCGGCCATGTGGTACCAGTATTTGGACTGCACGTCCCCTATGGGTTCACCTAAATTAATTAAGTCTTTTTGAATATGGCCAAAATGATCCCAGTAAGGCGGATTAGCCGAAAAGTTTAATGATGTTTTTTTAAGTATCTCGCGCCTCATAAGCAAAAAGCACGGGTGTAAGCGGGTGCCCTCATAAACCCCGATTACTTTATTCCCGGCATTCGCTAACCTCTCCACTTCGTCCCAAAATCCGGGTTGAGGTATAAAATCTTGCTCTAAAAAGAGAATCCATTCTGAATGTAAAGAATTTCTTAAGGCGGAATGAATCGCGACATTGCGCCAATCTTCGGTTGCATTATTAAGCGGGCTTGAATAAAAACAAAGTGCGCGTTGTTCAAATAAAGAGTCCTTAACAAATTGGGCATAATCATTGCCGTGGTTTGGTTCGGTAAAAACGATCAGTATTTCATTGAAGCGCGTTCTTTCATCTTTTAAGAACTTCCGAAATAACGGAAAGTCGGTATTCTTTGGCCAAGATATGAACACGTCAGGCGGCAACATTTTAAATCCCTAATAACCTTTTATATATCATTTTTGATTTGTTTATTCTAGTTGGCGATAAAACAAATTGACTCTTAACATGAAATAAGCCCAGTCGGTAAAGCGAAGCATAGTTTGTAATATCTGGTGTTATATTTAAAGCCTTTTCGCTTTGAGTTTCAAAATGATCTACGAACATTTCCCACCAAGTTACTCGGCGCTCCCATTCCCGCCGTTCAGGTTCGGTGGTACACCACTCGTAAGGCAAACTTGTTTTTGCCCCGGGCGGGTCAATCAACCGCCTATCTAAAGCCCTATTGTGTTGGTCTCGAATCACTCCGGAAACACCAGATGATAAACTGCCAACATGAACCCACGGGGCACGCCCATCAAATAAATTTTTGTTTTCGCTGGCGTCCTCTAAGTCGTAAGTATTTGCATGGTATTGTGGCTGAGTAAAAATTCGCGCTTGCGGGATTATTGCCCTAATTTGCAAGGAAGTATTGACGAACGTATCTCCATTTATAACGGCCGCTTGCACTTCGTAATTATTTAAAGCTTCGATTTTTTCGCCTTTATACCAAGCTTTCCCCCTAAAATTGCGGTCTGTTTTTAACAGTATTTCCTTTTTAGTAAAAAAGAAGTTAGGCCAAAAGTTGCAACCTTGATCCCCATACCCTTCATAATCCAACCCCCAAATCTCTTTTGCCTTTATAGAAATTTCGGGGTGGCATGATCCACGTTTTGAGCCAACAACATCAAAATCGCCGGACTCAATAGCTTTAAAAGAATTCTCTACGTATCCTTTTCTAAAGATAAATCCGTCGTCTTCAATTAGCATAACAAGGTCTTGCTCGACTAGGTCAATGGTTCGGTCGATTCCTATGCCATGATCGGTGCGCGTATTCTCGTAGATAAAACTGATTTTAGGCCGTTCTAAACAAAGCTTGCGAATATAATCAACAACGCCTGCCTCCGCCGGGGTGTTTAGATAAATATAGAGTTTATCCACCTCATCATGCCAGACGTTGTCAAAAAAATGTAGCCAAAAGTTAAGCAAAAAGGGGTCGCCAGGGTATGGAAGAATCGCGGCACGGCTCATTTTAGATTTGCATACTTAAACCAAATCAGAATCAATTCAGGCAATGAATATTTTGTAAAAATTACCTTAATGAGTTCTTTAATTTGGGCAATGTTAACTTGCTCTAATTTTGCTTCATGACTTGTAACGTCTTTGGCAAACTCGTTTAAATTAATAGACCTGACAAGCGTTTTTAAATTAATAAAAGACATAATTCACCCCCTTTAGTAGCCTAGCTTTTCCAATAGCTGTTGGCGTTCTGCTGTAAGGATCTCTATTGTCGAGGTATTGGCTCGCACTCTTGCGCTTACTCTTTCCATTTCGTCAACGTCTAGGTTGACGATTGCGTTAAAGCCCTCACTGCATAAAATCATATTGTCGGCAGCAATGGCTAAGCCTTTGTCGTCTACACTTTTAAGGCTGCGCCAAGTGTCGTTATTCTTTTCAACTTCGACGGTTTTTTCAACGACTTTTTCAGCGACTAAGCCTTTTTCGTCTTCACTTTTTCCCGCAGCACCGAACACTACGCCGAAAAAAAACACCACCGCAATTATTGCGATTATTTTTTTGTTCATGTTCTTAATCACCGCCTTCCTTTTTTTATCCGCCTAATTTATAGCGGAATTCTTTATCTGGTTTATGCCAATTATGATCGTCTTGACGAACTTTATAAAACCCTGCAAAGCCGCGAGGTGTTGGAAAGTGGATCGGGCGAAGTGTGCCTTTGTTTACCGATTCCCTAATGACCTCCGGAATCGTGCCAAAAGGCCACGCAAAACCGTGATCGGCATTTGGGACTTGGTGCATATTCCTGTGCAAATCGTGAATAAAAAGAAAACCGCCATCTTCTAAATTATCCAGGAATCTAACCATTTCGTCAAAGCGGGTTTGAGGTTCGGTATCCAAAAGGATTAATTGAAACTTTTTATCGCCGGGGTTGTAATCTCTAACGTCCATTAACAGGTTTTCAACTTGGTGGTTAAGCCCTAATGCCTTAAAAGTCCTGTCTGCAATTTCCCATATATGGCGGTGGAACTCGATTGTGGTTATTTTGCCTTTGCGGTTTTGCTTTAAAGCCATTGCCATATAAGAGGCACCGACGCCCCAGTGCGTCCCCGTTTCTAATACAGATTCCGGTTTTAGCATTCTAGCCATCGCGTATAAGAATTCCCCAGTTTCGGTTTCAATACCGGCATCGTTAAAGCTCGAAAAAGAGGCGGGTTTTTCCGGGTCGTGTGGGTTCTCCCAATCCCCTTCGTTGTGCAAAGCCATGTCCGGGTTTAATTCCGTTAATTTTTTAGTTACGTCCATATTGTTTTTTTGTCGGCTTCAACCAACCGACTAAAATCATTAAAGCAATATTCATAATAACCGCTATCCAAAGAGTGATTGGCTTGAACCCAAAATAAGCAGCCAAAGTATTCCAAAAAAACATAGTTATAGCTGTCGAGATCAGGAAGGCACCTGTAAAAATTGCTAAAATAAAGATTCCTGAAAAGAATAGTTTCATTAATTGCATAGTTTAAGTATTTGTTCGCAATTTGTCAAGTGTGACTTTCCATAGCTTACTAATTGTCGGTTTTCCAAATAGTTTTATCGCAGTTTGGCGGCCATGTTCGCCAATAGCTCTCGCGGTGTCGTGGTGCTCCAAAAGATAAGTTATTTTGTCTTTTAATTCTTCTGGCTTATCAGACCAAAAGCCATTTGAAGCGTTGGCGATTATCTCGGGAATTTCGTACACTTTGCCGGCAATATTTAAGGAATTACCATAAGCCGGCCCTAAGCAAACCATAGGGATCCCGGTCATCATAGCCTCAATAAAATTCAAAGTATAAGACGCCGGTTGTGTCCCGGTATAAAAGTAAACCCTTGAATCCCGCATTTTCTGTTTCATTTTCTCGTAGGGCATAAAACCCCCCGACAAAGCCCCGGAAACCTCATTATTTGGGCCGAAAACGTGCATATTGGGTGTTTGCTCGGCTATTGATTTAAAAACCGTATAATTGCAATATTCGGCTCTATTCTGCATATTTTGGGCAAAAGTAATCACCTCTTTATTAATACCATTCCAGTTGCCGAACTCTTCAGGATCTTTATAAAAACGGATAACGGCATCAGCGCCAATTGTGTTGGGTATTTCGTGTTCCATAGGCGAATAACGCACTATTCTTAGCCCCTCTTGACGATATTTCCACAGCCTCTTCTCAGCTTCGGGGGTTGATTGCCCAATCGTCCGCCATATAACGGTTTTGTGTTTCATATTCTCCCAATTATTTTCGATCCATTGGGGTAAGTGCATCACAACGATAACGTCAAACTTATCAATAAATTCTTTCGGCATTTTGTCCCGATCTGGTGCCATTGATAATAATTCAGGGTCAACGATTTTATTTAGTGCTGGACGGATTGGATCAACGGGATTGAGGGGGTCTATGTAAGACCCTAGCGAGAAATAATCTATTCCAAGTTCTCCGAAAAGTTTTAATTCGTCGTATTCGAGTATTGCGTGGCAACTAAGATATAGTAATTTCATAATATTGGGTTTTCGATTATAGGCGGAATACAGATTAACTTGCTAGCGTTCAAGATTCGGTTAATATCGTTACGCGTGTAGGTGCTTGGATATTGCACGATTGTGTCGCACTTTTTACACCACCAAAATCTTTTATCGTGCGCCGGTTTTCTTTTAGCCTGGAGTGGGGAAGTCGGTATAAAATTATGAGGGTCGCGTGTCATAACCCCCCTTTTCTATCTCTTCTAGTCTTTTAGCCATGAGTTGTCCGACGGCATCAAAGCTAAATTTCTTTATCACGGTCAATTTGCCCGCAAGACCAATTTCTTTGGCTATGTCTTGGTTCTCATAAGCAAACCTCATTTTTTCCCTTAGTACCAGTAAGTCACAGTTTGCCCACTTTTGATCCGGTGTGTACCACTGCCGGTTTCTTGAGTTATCGACTAGAGGGATCAACTCATAAGGCACTAACAATGCGTCTTTCTGGTCGGTCAAGTATTCGTGAATTCCGCCGCAATCGGTTGAAATAATCGGGTGACCGGTTAACATTGCTTCCATTTGGGGAATTCCCCACCCTTCGCCTCGGTGCGCCGAAACGAAGCAATCGAAAGTGTTGTGAAACCGGTATATTTGGTGCCTGTCCATTAAGTTGGTGTAAATCTTTACTTCCGCATATCTGGGCAAGTTTAACTTTAATTTGATTTGGCGAATCATTATGGTGATCTCTTTCTTCTTCTCCGGCGTGAAGTTGTCAACGTAAGTCTTGAGGCACAATAAAACGTTTTCGTCGTTTTGGAATTCCCGATAATAAGCCTCCATCAAAGCCCCCGGGTTTTTGCGCTCCGTCCACTCAAAGATTGAATAAAATTTATATTTATCTACTTCCGGAATGATATAGGGGTCGGCTTTCGGGGCTATAATGTCGATTGCTTCCGGGATTATATATATCGGCTTCGTGACCCCCGCATTCCGCATAGACTGCTTGTTAAACTCGCTTCCCGTCCACAATTCGTCCATTAATTGCAAGTTAATAGCGAAATCAAGCGGCACTTTGTCGGTTTCCCAAAAAGCTCGACCAATGTGATACTTTTGCGGTTCCATGTACATTTTATAAACGTTGGGGGTAGTGTGTAAAATTTGGATTTTATAAGGAATATCGTTTTCTTGAAAGCCCACCGCTAAATCGCCTAATCGCCCGAAGTCGGCAATTTCCAGCGTGTATTTCGGGATTTGGGTTTTAATATTCACACCGGCCGAATGAAGCGCGGCTATATCATGCCTGCTTGCTTCACCATATCCGGAATAGTCGGTGGCCGGTGAAGTATATTTTATATTCATGTTTCTAGTTTATTTCAATGTAATTCTCGGCTTTGACCGGCTGATCTTTGCCGCAAACTTGACACTTAATATCACCTTTGTCCTTCTTGTCGCTTGTGACTAGTGCGGTGTTGGTGCAAGCTTCGCAAAAATAACGGAATTTGGGCTTTGATTCTTTGGGTTCTTCTTTTTTAGGTTCTGCAACCACGTTTTCTTCGTTTTTCATTTGTAAAATATCACCCCTGCATAATAATACCTTAAACAGATTCCATTCTTAATACATTGTGGAGAGGCTTTTGGCTTGAGGGGCTTGCCATTAAGTCTTCAAAGACCTTTTTTAAGGCTAAAGCAGTTTTTGCAAAAGTGTAGCGCTTAACATATTCAGATGCTCTTTTACCCATTTGGAGGGCTTCGTCTTGATGTTCGTAAATATAACGCATTTTTTTTCTAAGATCGGAAATATTAGAGACATACATTTTTCCCACGTCTTGGTTCTTATATTTGGAATAAAGCGCCGGGCAATATTGGATTTTACCGTCGTCACCCCGCACCGAAACTTCATACATATATTCACCATTGAAATATTCGCTTATACCGTGGGCGTTCGGCACAATTGCGGGCAATCCGGTTGCCATTGCTTCAAGTGGCGTCATTCCGAAACCTTCACCTCTTGACGGATAAACAAAACAATCGGCTTGCCCGCAAAGTTCGGCTAACTTTTGATCCGGGATTGATTCGTTAATAATCTCAACGTTGGGGTACATATGTTTGGTGATAGGCAAGGGGATTGCCCCACGTAAGGTGGTTTTTAAGACTAATTTAACCGGCTCATCTTTTCGGAACTCCTTATTGAAAGCCGTCCATACTTCGGGAAATCCTTTGCGAATATTGAATGCGTTGTAATGCAAAAAAACGAAGTCTTTGCGGGCTTGGCGCTTGTTTTCCCTTGGAATGAATTTAAAAACCTTGTCGTCATACCCTAAGGGCACAACGGTAGTCTTAAAGCCGGCTTTTTGAAATACCGATTGGCACCAGTGAGAGGGGACAATGATCAAATCGGCGGCCTCTAAATAATCTTTCCAATCGTCGGGTATTTTAGTTGATTCAAACATTGTAAAAATAACCCGGAGTGGGGTTTCCATGCGCAAAATCGAATACGGGTTGTGAAATAAGACACCCAACCGTTGCCCCTCATTGTGAATTGAAACCGGCATTCCTAACCCCCGAAGCTCCGATATAAGCCGATCAGAAGCGATACCGTAACCGTCTTTTCCACCCTGGCTAACAGTTGCCAGATAAATCCCCTTAGAAGAATCAGTCAAACTTAGCGCTTCCCGCTCCCCGGCTTCTGCAAGGCGTTCAATTTTGTAATTCTTTTCTTCGGCTTCCGATATTCTTTTAAATTGGGGGTTAGCGTCGAGTTCGGAGGCTTTTTGTGGATCGTCAACTTGAACAATCCGGCCACCCGGGTTAATGAAACAGGGCATCTAACGAATATACAACAATTGCTTAACGGTGACAACTAAGCACCAAAAAGCCCGAAGTTTGAACCCCGGGCTTAATGGCTAGAAAAATATTAGAAGCTTTCGACCTCTACGATTCTCCTTTGATCGATTATGGCTACCCCATAAAGAAGATCTAGTGTTAATTGGTGCGCGCCTATTTCGGCGTTGTACCAAAATAGCGTTCTTAACGACAAATTTACCAAATCGCTGTTGATAACTACCGCATTTCCTCCGAAACCTTGAGGTTTTGGAAGTGGGCGGGAAGCTAATACCATCGAATTCTTGGTATAAGCTAAGTTATGGTACGCAACTGGTGAACCGGTTGTTTGAACTGCTTGTGACTCATTAATCTCTAAACCATAGGTTCGGATTACTTGCCCGTCTTTAATAGAAGAACCGTCACCCCTCGCGTCGTAACGTGAGTATTTATCGGTTTCGAGTAATTTATTAAAAACAGTTGAATCAACATAGAAGTACCTTTGTTCTCCTCTTGGCACTTTCTGAACGGTAAAAAACCGTCTAATCCTCAACATTGATGCGTCAATTGTTGTTGCAGAAGTTGCGTCAAAAGTTAAAACGTTAGTAATCCCGGAATGCAAAGCAGCTATCGTATCCTCGACCGCTTCCGCAAGCGCAATTGCGCCGTCTTCGGCGTAACCATCTTGGGTGTCTTGGTTCTGAACAACTTTAGTGACGTCATCTAAAGTTATAGTGACTTCCTTATGTTTGTTCAAAGTAACTGACACATCTGTTGCAGTGGGGTTTTGCTTTGTAAAGCTGTTCCCTGCGGTTTTGTCATTTGCAATGACTGCGCCACGAACTGGAACTCTAACAACGGTACCTACGGTTGCAGTTGTCCAATCACTATCTCTTGATATTGTTCTCGCTAAGTTTAAAAACTGAGGAAAACGACCAAGTGCTTTTTGAGCAATAATGGTAGGAATAAAGACCGCGTTTGTTGTGTTGTTTAAAACATTTTCAGGCATTTGTAATTTCACCCCCTCTCAAAGTGGCATTAATAAACAAAGTAAAGTGGGGTTAAGTTCGCCGTAAGGTGGGGATTAGTGGGCTAGATCATCTTCGACAAGGCCAAGTTTTAACGCTTCGTCGATCTCTTTTTTGTGATCGGTGTAAAATTGTGCGTCTTGTAACTGGCTATGTTTAAATCTAGGCGTCCTATTGTCGCCACCGGCTGGCGGGTTTGACCCCGAACCGATATTAGGTTGTGGTACACCGTCTCTTAAGTACGGCTTGTCACTCGCTAACTGTTGAACCGCTTCGATAAGTCCGGTTATATTTCCGTCTTTATCGACTAATATTTTCGAGCGGTCGATTAGTTTTGTCGCGGCGTCCAAATCTTTAATGCCTAGTTTGGCGGCTTCCATTGCGACCTTATTGTTTACCCTCTCGGTTTGCAATTCGGATTTCGCTTTCTCGGCTTCGGACTTATGATTATTAGCTAAGGTTTCCCATTCGCCTTTTTCCTTTAAATCCTCGTCAATTTTGGTTTGCTTTTCGGCTTCTTGCGTTGCCTTCCAAGTTTCCATTTCCTTCAATTTGGTGTTTATTTCATCAAAGCGGTGCTTTGGGATCATATCACCTGAGGGGGGATTTGGTGCCTGTTGATCCGCGGGTGCCGGTGGTTTCGGGTCGTTGCCCGGTGCGGGTGGTATATTTAGTTGTGGTGCTGGTATTGGCTCGGGCATACTTCGTTTTTTGCGTCGAACGTCGACGGTATTGCTAGAGTCAATTATTAACTGCTTATTAATATTTGTCAACTATTGGCTTTTAATCGACGCACCGGGTGCGCCATACCCTTTAATTCTAAAATCATAAGCCCGGGTTTTTGTCGCAAGTTCGAGATTTATAACGTTAATGGCATGTTTGCAATTTGGGTGCAATAAACCGGCGCTTTTGGCGTCGTCGAGTGTTTTATACCCCGGGGTATTTCCTGTTAAAGACACTATTTGTCCTTCCCAAACGGCACATTCTTCGTGGCTTGAGTTATGCCGGGACACTTGAACCAAATCATAACCGTTTTGCAACATGCGGTCTTCAAGCCCACGGTTTCTTGCCTCGACCGCTTTGGTGCGAATAAGCATTTCGGAATACCTATCTAAAGTCCATGAGTGACCACCCTTATCAACCAACGCGTCAAGCCCTTGTTCTCTTAGGGTTGATTTGATAGCTTTGCCAATTGCTTTATTAGTTGAGCCTTGGATTGTGCCGGTTGCTAGTTGTTGGGTGATTTTTTCTTTTGTCGCCCGTGACATTAATAGTCTCGCACTCCGGTTAACACCGGTTAAGGATTCGCCAAAAGCTTCGGCGGTTTCGGACACTAAAGCATCAATGGCTAAATGATTGACTTTATTTAATCCGGCCGCTAATTCAACATTTGCCCCAACTGATTTTAATTGATAAGCAGCATCATCAACACCGGATTGATAATAGTCCGGTATTTCTTGTTCGATAAACCTTCCAACGTCAGCACCTAACTCGGTTAAGATGCCCTCAATCTGTGCGAGTATTGCCCGGCGATTTGCTACCCCCCAATCGGTCGCGCTCTCAATTTCGGCAACGATTTGTTTATAGGCATTTTTATACACGGTGGTAAGTCTGGCAATTTGGGTTTCATTTACTCGAACTTCAAGGGGGAAATGTGACATAGCACAATTATTTTACAACTTTTGGCGGCAATTGAGGATTAGGTTTTGCGTTAGGAGTTATATCAGGCGGCCCAACCGGTTCCCCTTCTTTATCAAATAACCCCTTCCCGATCCCTTGTGTAACCACGTTTATTTTTGATTCTTCTTGAATCTCTTTTGCTTTTTCTTCCGCCTCATCTTCGTCAAGCCCATCAATCCTAATTAAGGAATCCTTAATCGTTGAAAGTCCGCCGTCAATCCTCTTTACTTCAGTGTCTACTTGCTCGCTTTCGTCAATCGGCAATCCGTCAAACCATTTGATTTGGGGGCGGGTTGGTTCGCCTTTAAGTTTGATGTTCTTGTCGGTAACGCCAACGTTCCAAGCCTTGGCCAGTTGTTGGGCGACATAAATAAGATCTTTTAACCGCATATCGTAATAAGTCTTTTTGCGGGCGGCTTTGGCAAGCGTGCGCATGATCTTCATTTTTAAAGCCCGGCCTGAGTCGGATTGACCCTGCCCCATACCCACAACGTCCGGGGATATCTCCCCAATCATCATTAAAAACTCAACCGTTTTTTCGATCTCTTTATAGGCGTTTTCAAGGGAAGCGTCCCAAACGATGTACTCAGGCTTATTGTTTTCGCCGTCTTTGACCTCAATGACCCCTAACGCACTCTTTCTTACTTTGCCGTTTTCGTCAAGTATGCCCTCTGGCAAAGCAAGTATAGGGTCGGAATGCTTATCTAAAATGTTATCAATTTTAGTCATTCGGTTGTTTAAAGCAAAAAATAAGGTGTCAATGTCTTGGTAGTCAGATATACCCAAATAGCGGTTGCCGGTTTTCCAATTAGGGATATGAAAGAGAAGTGAGCGAGTGACACCGGTGTTTTGCATTTCCGGGATAGATTCGTCACCTAGTATCGAAAGCGGGGCTTTCGTTATGATTCTTTCATGGTCCATCTCCCAAACCTCATTAATAATTTTGCCGGGGTAGTGGATTTCCTTTCTTAAATACTTCTTCTTGTCGATGTAAAAAGTCCATGCTAACTCTTCGTATTCCGGTTTTGCCCGAACATTCCATTGATTAATCTTTGGGAAGTAAATGGTTGGGGTAATGTCTTCAATGATTATGGTGGCGAATTTGTCACCGGGGTTCCGCTTGCCAATCCTAAGCTTATAAACCGCATCACCGAAATAGGAGTTTGAAAGTGCGGATTCATAATTTTGAATATGTAAATTGTTATCCTCAATAAGCCCATCAATAAAGTCTTGGTCGCCGTCTTGGCCCGCTTTGAACTTGGGGGGTTCGGTAAATAATAAATCTGCTACAACCTTAGAAATAAACCCCGGGAAGTTTACCTTGACATACCTTAGCTTTGCATAAGCCGCATTAAAATCGCTATCATTGACCCGGACGTTAAACGCTTCAAAGTGTTGCCCTATAAACAACCTCTCGAAATATTCGTAATCGGATAATTTAAGCCTTTGGGCAAGTGTGGGGAAAACAGGGTAAAGGGTTGGGCTAGCAACCGTTGGTGCGTTACCTTGGGTTTGCTTAACGTTTCCGTCTGTCGCGGGCATTCCGCCGGGTGGTTGAGGATAATTATCATCTGCCATACTTAATAAAATATTATCCTATCCATTGTAACAATACAATCAAAAGCCTGTCGGCTTAACTGCGAAGATTCTTGGTCGGTCTCTATACATTTTAATCATTTGAATGGCTACGAATCCCCCAAACAAGGCATCATCAAATTTTCCGTCGGCGTGCTCCCTCTTTCCGTTTTCCTTTTTAACGAAAGTCTTCATTTCACCTAACGTTATCCGACTGTTGATTTTCGAGTGGGATTCTTCAAAAAGCTTTATAAAATCATCTATCATAACGTCCCGGCTTTTTGAATCAGTCCGCCACCCTAACTTCTTAGTCCGCCTAGTGGTGCGTTCGTCTATTGTGGTTGTAAAGTAGTAATGATCATAAATCTTAGATAATTCAAGTATAAAACTAAGCATATTGTTTTCAACGCCGATATACGCCCCATTAAAGAAGTTACAAACCCTTGCGGCAATTTCCGCCCCCTCATCAGGTCTAATTTTCCCGTAATATTGCGCCACCTGTTCGATGCCGTCTTTATCCCAAATATCGATATCGGTTGAGTCTGCGCCATTGCCATCTGAAGGATCAACACCAACAACGTATTTCTTCCCGGGGCTTGGTAGTTTCCAGAAGACAAAACCGAGCTTGTTTAAAGAGATGAACTCTTCGTAAATTTCCGGTCGGTTTTCCTTAACCCACTGATTGGGTATTGGGTTTCTAGGCTTAATAGAATCCACTAACTCGGCATCAAAGATATTGCCGGCACCAGATTGAAAAGCTTGCAATTTGGTTGCCGGGTATTCTTGAAAAAACAATTGCAATCCGGATAGCCCTAAGTGTGATTTGCTTGAATCCGCGGATAATTCCCGGATTTTCCAACGTCGCCACAATAACTGCCCATCACTTAATTTATAAAGTGCCTTATCCCTTGATTCGTCACCATAAAGCAATTTGTCATCTGGTGTTGGAATGGGTAAAGTGCCTGGTAACGTATATTCCGGATTTTCCCACCAAGCGTAAAAATAGGTTTTATAATCCATCTCACCAATTCTGTCCTTTGGGATTGCATCGAATAATTGATAAAAGTCATAAAAATGATTAAAACCATGGCCGGTGGTTTCTTCACTGATCCGGCCGGTTAGGGGCACCGCTTGTTTTGTTGCTGCATTTAATGCTTGCCTGTCCTTAATCCAAGCCGACTCGGTAATATGTAAGTTGTGAACCGTGCCACCCCTAACATCAATGGTTACAAAGATTGACGAATCAAGCGCTGCCCCGTCAAATCGGGTCGTAAAGTCGTATCTGTATTTTGTATTAGTTTTCGTTTTTGGCTGAAGTTGGGCGGGTAGGTTCTCGAAAGCGCGTTCAACAATTTGGAAGTATTCCGGCAGTTTTTTGGCTTCATGCGCCACAATGGCAGAAACGTTACCAGACACCCAAAGTGATTCGTCGAGTAGATCAATCGCGTACAAGGTCGTCATTCCGAATTGTCGGGCTTTTAGAATAGCGCTATAGCGTTGACCGCCCCGCTCTTGAATATGTCGAAGTTGAATTAAATTAGGAACAAAAGTAACGATGTCCCCGCTTTTAGTCCTTATTTTGTACAGGTGTGTTAACCGCCACGCCTTGTCCTGCAATCGTGGATCCAAGTTTTTCATAGTTTGTTCTAGGCTTATCTAAGTTATCAAGCATAACACCGACGGATTCGGGGTCAACTTGTGCCGTTTCAAATCGATTAACAAAAAATGGTTGAGCGCTTCGGTGTTTCTCGCTGAAGTGCTTCATGGTATCAATCTCTTCCCTTGTAAGCGTTAAATCTAGTTTTTGCTTGGCAATTATCCGCATAATCTCCTTATAAAAGAACTCATTCACTAATTCACCCGGTAATTTTCGCCAATTATTTATTTTTTCGGAAAACCAATCGCCTCGCTTGTACTTTACATAAATGGTGTCTTTGTGTTGATACAAGTCGGCTTTCTCTACAGCGTATCCGATTGTATTACCCGCTTTTAAGAACGGCTCTAAGTCCCTAAGCCAAGTTTCAAACGTCGCTTCCGTCGTTGGTGGTCTGCCGTTATTGTCCATTTTCGTTTTCCTTCCTGTAAAGAAGTACCATTGTTATTGAAGTATCCCCATCTTTATCCTTTTTTGAGACACCGGAAGCCGACACTTTTAAATCAAGAAAATCTTCGGTTACTAATCCTTTTTGATCCATGAATTCGTTAATGTCCTTTTCGATTTTCGCCGGATCGTTCCCAGTGAATATTTTAATCTTTAATCTACGCATATTTCTATTATAGCCTTAATGGCTTTTACTCTGTAATACCGTAATATTTATTACAACGAACTGGAAAATCAATCGGGCTGTAATCGGCGCAGGAGTTTTGACCGAATCCGGTAACAATAAGAAGTCCTGGTAGTAAAACCCCGAAACAGATTGCAATGGCTAGTATTAGTAGATTTTTTTTAAACATTAGTGTCTTTTTGGATAGAATAAATCAGGTGGGGGCGTTAGCTCTTGGCCTTCCGGCTCAATGCCCATTTGCTCCATTATGGTTTGAGTTTCCACAACTACCGCCTCGAAAATAACTTCCTTAAACCCTTTGTCCGCGAAAGCATTAACTACCATCGCTTTGACATACCTTTTGTCTTCCGGGTACATCGTAATCTCTATTTTACCGTCGGCCGTTTGAATGACCGTTAATAGCGCAGTTGGCAATGGTTTTTTATTTGCTAATAAATCGGCTGTCGTTGCTTTGGGGTGTTTATCCATGATTTGGCTTATTAAATACTGGCTCGTTGTTTTTGAGGATTCCTTCTATCTCTTCTTCAATTTCCCTTAACGACTTAACTATTGCCATGTTGCCATTGGAAGCCTCAAGCCCCAAAGCGATGCCGGATAAGCAACCTTGAATATAAGCAAGCTTTGACCAATCAGTAACAAGTAAGTGCCCGTGTGGATTCTTTGTCGTGGGTTTCCCTATATCTGTCGACATAAAACAAATATAAAACAAATATAAAACAAAAACAATAGGCAAAATTTAACAATTCTATAGTGATTTTTGTATAAAAGCACCCACTCCCCCACTATGGGTTTTTTATAGAAAAAAATATTTACGCACCAAATTCCTCGAAAACGCCTTTTTTAGGCAGGGGAGGGGAGTGCCATGTCGCTTTTTGTTGAGTTTTCACGATCCTTTTCACGGGAGTAATTAAGTTACCCAAAAAGGTACAAAAAAAGCCCAGTGAGCACACTAAGCCTTTTTTGAAAACAGGAACTGACAAATGAATAACCTGCCCGATTATTCGCTTGTAATTAATGATTACGCTTTTTAGTTGAGTTTGTCAATATTCCGGGGGCTGCATTTGTCCCCCGGAACGCGTCTTTATTTAGTTCGACTGATTTAAGTCGCTTTCCGCGGCTTTATTGCTTTGCGGATTGTCATTGTTAAGGTCATTTTCGTTTTCCTCGGCTTTAGCTTGGTCGTCCATAGCTTGGGCGTTGGCATTCTCGGCTTCGATTTGGTTTTGACCAATCACGTTCGATGGATCTTGTGCCACTTCGGCCGCTTCATTATTAACCGGTTCGTCAATCTCAACTTCTTGAGGTGCGTTAGTGCCGTCCGGATTAACTTCATTCATTGGGGCATTGCTTGCGTCATCTGAGGCGGCCACTGTCCCATTAGTATTTGCGTTCTGATCCGGGGCTTCGGCTTTAAAAAGGGTTGAGCCATCGCCTAGCTCTTCGTCGTCTAAAACAGAATTACGATTTTCAGCGTTTCGATTTTCAGGCAAATCAGCACTGGGGGTTTTTAAGCCCTCGGCCGGATCTGTCCCAACTACATTGGCATCAAGTCTTACTTTCCGGACAGTCGGGTTGTTAGCGTCAACCCCGGGGGTTGCGTGGCTTGGATCTATCGAGAAAGCATCATTGTTATTTGTATCGTTCATTATATATTCACCTCCTTCCTACTCAACAGCTTGATAAGATTAAGTAAGTTCATTTAATAGGGTCGCCATAACTGGCGCTTTTGCGCAACCTCCGGCATTTTATGCACCGGCGGGGTTTAGAGTACTTGTCAAACTTCTTTTTGGCAACCATTTCATGGAAAAATGATTGTTCTTTCGCTGTATAGGTAAAGTCATTGCCACAATCTTGGCATTTAAGAACTTCGTCTTGATATTGAGTATCTTGATCCATGTTTTGGTTTGGTATTTGTTTATTAATATTAAGTTTAAAACGCCTTAAGTGTCAATATCCCCCAACAAATCCGGTCGCCCAAAATATTGCAAAAGTAAGGATCGCAAATAGAATAGCCTCTTTTCTGGTCATTTCTTCAAAAGATTACCACCAAACCGATCATAAAGCTTGTTTTGCTCGAAATACTCGTGAATTTCAGCGCCTAACGTCAGAATCCAATTTTCGGCGTCCTCTAAAACGTTATCTGTCAACCAAACCGCGGACATGTCGAATTTATTGATGTACTGGTCGTAATGGTAGATTTCCGCCCGGTCAACATAAATGTTACTTCTCGTAGCTAAAACCGCATAAACCCCCGTTTGCTTTGAACTGGCGTAAGCCTCGCTTGATTGTTTCCCAGTCTTAAATTCGTAAATAATAGGCGCGTCGATGCAATCAATTTTGCCAACCAACTCAATCCAATCCGCAAGTTGAATAACTTTTTTAACTTCCGCGAATGGGCGGATAAGCTTTTTTGATCCAATTCTTTATTCCAGTCTTCGTGGAACTGCCGACCGTTAGTTCTTTCAGTTCAGCATCTTTCAGTTTGATAACTGTCTTAAACAATCTTCTTAGAGAATTGAACTGATCCAGCCCGAACTTCTCAATGTACCAGGTGAAATATGGGTACTGATCTCTAATGTGTCGGTAGTTACAGCCCCAACATTGGGTGTGAACATTACCAGCTTCGGTTAGATCCCATCTGGTATTCAAACCTCTTTTGCTAAAGATATGTCCGGCTCCTAATTTGGTTGTTGAACCACAAGTCACACATTCAGGCTCTATCTCTCGAATCCTGAGACTGATTAACTTATCTAGTTTTTCTGTTAATTTCTTTCTCTCTGTTTTCTTTTTCATATTATTTCTCCTCCTGAAGTGATTTTATGTACTCCTCGTAAAGGCTTAATTCTTCGATCTTCTTCAAGTTCTCTCTGGTAATCAGATAGAGACCTTTACAGTCTTCACACTCATACATAAGTTCGTTCCTAAATTCTTTTATTAACTCGTAACGATGATACCCAGCCTGACAACCTAACCTTCTCCATAGTGATGGTTCTTTTTTCATATTATTCACTTTCTTTCTCTGTTAATGGTTTGTCTAGTGAGGCGAGGACATTTTTGTATGCTTCTGTTTCACCTTTAACAAACTCATTATGTAAAGGATAATCATTTATTTTTTCTAGCTTTTTACCTATCTCCCCCACCACTCTCTCCCTCTCCTCTGCTACTGCTCTTGCTTTTACCTCTCTCAACTTCTCCTCAAACCAGATCTCTACTTCTTCAGGATTGTTCCAATCACGTCTTTGCTTGAGTTCAGTCATTATGTTTTCAATTAAGTCTGCCATAGTTAGTCCTTTTGGGTTAGATTCTTTATTTCTGTATCGATCTGCTTAATGAGAGAAAATGCAGACATTGTTCTACCGCCATCACGCCTTACTAATCCCCTTTTTTCTTCCTCATCACGTTCTTGTTCTGATTTGTTGAATACCTGAATACTTAAACGAATCATTTGTAATTTAACGATTAGCCCCCTCGCTCCCTCTGCTACTGCAAATTCTTTTCTTTTCATAGTTAGTCCTTTATTATTTCTTTTTTTATCACTAAACAGGTTTTAAGCCTTTTAGTCTTTCCTCAACTTCCTCTTTGTTGAAAGAAACATCACCTATTTTGATTGTTTCAACTTTTCTCTCTTCATCAACATTAATTCCTGATATCTCTTCAAAGATCTGCTTATCGAAGTTAGGCAATTTAAAAGTCTTCGCTCTGTCTTCAGGTGTAGCCTTGTCCCACGATGCTTTAAAAGCTTTTTTATAGTCGTAAACCTTAAGATATCCCTTATTGGTTTTATACTCTGATTCACGGTCTTCTTTCTCCTGATCAGTCATGTCTTCTCCCGCCACCCATTCTGTCAAGTCAAAGAACCAGTACTCAGGAAAGGATATTTCCTCAAACTTTAAGCCTGTATCCTTATTAAACATTCGTACGGTCGGGGAGTCAGTATTCATGTATCCTGTATTCTGGTCCCCTGTATTCCAGCTTCCTGTATTCCAGTCCCCTGTATTCCTGTTTCCTGTATTCCAGTATCCTGTATTCCAGTATCCTGTATTCATGTCTCCTGTATTCCTTTGTCCTGTATTCATGTCTCCTGTATTCCTTTGTCCTGTATTCATGTCTCCTGTATTCCAGTCTCCTGTATTCCAGTCCCCTGTATTCCTGTGTCCAGTATTCCAGTTTCCTGTATTCATGTTTCCTGTATTATCATTTGTCATAATTTTCACCTCCTTTTTTTATATTTTGCGGAGAGGGATAAGATTTGAACTTACGCCCCAGACATCGCTGAGCAAGTCATTACTTGGAACAAGTTCCTTGCTGACTCGGCACTAGGCCTCTATGCGACCTCTCCATTTATTTAAAAAACATAGAGTCGCGGACCCGCTTCTCTGCTATTTTCCTTTCTGGTCTTAAGCTTTCGGGTACCTGTAATTCTTGTGGGTACATTCGCATTACCGCAGCTTTCATGCTTAATAATGTAAATCCTGCCAAAGCTTTGCCCATTACCTCAGCATCAGTTCTGTCTATGTAAAATACTGGCTGGCTTGCTCTTTCGTTTGGATTCTTTGAAAATCCTGCAAATATTTCTGTCATATAAGTG
>Ga0163152_10003042_pt1 | contig 22457 bp, 13 predicted proteins | sample OliLakLV19MP8IB2_FD_148635 | JGI IMG/M metagenome (GOLD analysis project Ga0163152, IMG submission 148635) | Freshwater microbial mat bacterial communities from Lake Vanda, McMurdo Dry Valleys, Antarctica - Oligotrophic Lake LV.19.MP8.IB-2 | ecosystem: Environmental > Aquatic > Freshwater >...
GTAAAGACTTCGGCCGTGAGGTGGTTGTCGCCGCCGGTGGAGAGGACCGTGCCATCGGGCAGCAGTAGCGCCGTCGAATGGTACCAGCGGATGTCGGCCATGTTGGCCAGCGTCGTGAACGTCTCGGTGACGGGGTCCCAGATTTCGGCGGCCATCACGGCGTCGCCGTCGTAGTTCGATTCGCCGTTGTTGCCCCCGGTGACCAGGACCTGCCCGTTGGGCAACAGCGTGGCGTTGCTGTTGCGGCGCGCGAACTCCATCGGCGCGACGGCGCGCCAGACGGGGTTGGGCTGGTTGAGATCAATCACTTCGGCTGCGGTCGTAGCGGGTTTCCCACCGCCGACGTAAAGGATCTTGCCCGGCGCGTACATCACCGCCGAGCCATAGCTGCGATTGGGCTGCACGCGCTCGTCGACCGGGATCCACTGACCGGTCCCCTCGGTGTCGAGGTATTGTGAGAGGGGATCGGGCCCCGCTACAAAGGCCATGCCATTGGGAGCGGAGAACGTGCGCGGATAAAAGGAAAGGGTTTTTAGCGCCGTGGTCAGGTCGCGCCAGGTGCCGGTTTCGTAGTCGTAAACCTGCGGCAGCGGATCGGTCAGCCCCGGTTGCACATCGCCAGAGAGAACGAGCACGTCGCCATTGGCCAGCGTGGTCGACGAGGGATACCAGCGCCCCGCATCCATGGGGGCTTGCTGCGTCCAGGTGTCGTTGAACGGATCGTAGATCGCGGCGAATGGGACGCCGATGTTATCGACGACGTGACCGCCGGTGACCAACAGCGAGCCGTCGGCCAACATGGCCATGCCCGAGCAGAAGATGTTGTAGCCGGGGTCGGCTGGCTGCGTGAACGTGTCGGTCGCCGGATCCCACAAGCGGAGGTTGAAGGTGCGATCCCAGCCCAACACCTTGCCGGTTGGGAGCAGCACGGCGTTGATCATTTCGATCGGCCAGTTGGCCAACGGCCCCCACTCCCCCTGATTGGCACCCGGCACGGCGGCCGCGAGCATGAGGTCGGGCTGCGGCATGCCAGCCGCGGCGGCGGCATCGAAGGCGGCGTTGTCTTCGGCCAAGTGCTCGAGCCAGGAGGTCTGAACGGCTCCGTGGTCGTGTTCCTCCTCGTGATCGGGATCGGGCTCGTGATCGTGCCCTGCGTGCAAGGCAATTCTTGATTCGAGCGATTCGATGCGTAGTCGGCGCGCGACCTTTCGCGGGGACCGTGACGAACGACGTGAATCACGACGGCGGTTGTTGATCGACATGGAGGTTCTTTAATGTGTGCGGAGGTTTCGGAATCGACTGGGTCGCGGGTGCCGTTGGTGTCGCAAAGCCCCTTGATTGGTGTGGGCCGGCCGATCAGGCCAGGGCCGGCCGCAGCGAGTTGGGCGTGCAGGGAGGCGCTTCGCCCGGAGTGTGATGCAGTTTCTGCGCGAGGAGTTGCAGTTCTTTGCGTTGCAGAATCTCGGCGTGCGTGCCGGGCGCCAGGTGCATTTCGATCGGCTGCCTGGTCCAGCGCGACCATCCCAACGTCGGGTCGGAGCAACCGGCGCGGAGCGAGGCGTCGGCCGTTTGCTGGGCGACGAACAAGGTGATCCGCCCGCTGTAAACTCGGGGATGATAGTTGCGCAGCGCCGCCAAATGCAGCCGGGCCGCCTCGCGACAGGCCGGCGACAGATCCAACCCGAGCAACACGTCGTCCTCGGCATGCTGTAAGTTGCCGCGGCGAACGCGCTGGGCCAGCAAGCGAAATCGGCTGCGTAGATACGACCAACGCCCGCCGTCCGCGCCTGTCCACAGCGTGCGCAGGTGGAGACGCAGCCGCTCAAAAAGCGGCATGTTCGGGGAGGCCGTCGACAAGTCGGAATCCAGCAGCGCCAGCGTTGCCACTTTCTCTCCTTGGTCGGTCAACTGCTGCGCGATTTCAAAAGCCAGCACGCCGCCACACGAATAGCCCGCGAGATAGTAGGGCCCGCGCGGCTGAATGGCCCGCATCTGCTTGATGGCTTGTGCGGCGATTTCTGGCACCGACCACTCCCGCGCGAGTTGGCCGTCGAACCCCGCCGGGCGAAGGCCCAACAGCGTATACTCGGGCCCCAAGCGCCTGGCCATGGCCCGAAACTCGAGCACGTTGCCACCGATGCCGGGCAAGCAAAACAACGGAGCCGGCATGGTTCCCTGTTGAATTGTGACCAGCGACGGCGGCGGCGCACCGGGCTGGCACTGCTGCAAGAGCACGGCCACCGCGCGGATGGTCGGGCATTCGAGCAGCAGATCGAGCGATAAGGACCGGCCGAAGACGCGTTCGATTTGCGTGAACAGCCGGGCGGCCAGCAGGGAGTCGCCTCCCAGATCGAAGAAATCGTCGTCGATACTCAGCGAATCCGACTCGAAACATTCTTGCCACAGCGCGACCAGGCGCCGCTCCGTCTCGTTGCGAGCGGCCAGCACCGCGACTTCGGCGGCACGAATCGACTGGAGCGGGGCCGCGACCAACGCCTGGCGATCCACTTTTTGATTGGCCGACAACGGCAAGCGATCGAGCACGACAAAGTGAGTGGGAATCAGGTAGTCGGGCAAAGTCTGTTGCAAGAACTGCCGCAAGACTCCCGGTGTCGGGCGGGGCTGATGCGTTGTCGCGACGTAGGCCACTAGCTGCTTGTGCCCGCGTACGTCCTTGGCCACGACAACGGCCTGATCGACGGCCGCGTGCCGGCCGATGGCCACCTCCACTTCGCCGATCTCGACGCGATACCCACGAATTTTCACCTGGCCGTCGATCCGCCCGAGAAATTCGATCGTGCCGTCGGCCGATAGGCGGCCAAGATCCCCCGTGGCGTAGAGCCGCGTGCCCGCCGGGCCGCGGGGATCGGTAATAAAGCGCTTGGCCGTCAACTCAGGGCGATTGAGATAGCCGCGCGCGAGCCCCACGCCACCGATATGAATTTGGCCGACTTCGCCGACCGGGCACGCGGCGAGCTGGTTGTCGAGCACCTCCATCGTCTGGTTCAACATCGCGCGACCGTAGGGAATGCTCTTCCACTGGGGCTCGAGCGCGCCGATCACGTAGAGAATCGACCAGATCGACGCCTCGGTCGCGCCGCCCAGGCTGACGACGTTTGCCTGCGGGCAATGAGCGCGCACTTGATCGGGCAAGGTCAGCGGGATCCAGTCGCCGCTCAACATCACCAATCGAAGGCTTTGCAGGCTTGCCCCCACGCGCTGCTGTTGCTTTCCGACCAGCATGCTCATCGCCGCCGGCACGGAGTTCCAAATAGTGATTCCCTGCCCGGCCAGCAACTGCTCCCAATGCGCGGGCTCGCGCGCGCCATCGGAATCGGGAATGACGACACTGCCGCCGGCCGCCCACAATCCAAAAAAGTCGTAAACCGACAGATCGAAGCCATACGACGAGAGCGCGAGGACGCGGTCGCTCGGACCAACCGCGAACCGCTCATTGATATCCAGCAGCGTGTTGACGACGCCGCCGTGCTCGATCATCACCCCGTTGGGCCGCCCGGTCGATCCCGACGTGAACATGACATATGCCAGGTCGCGGCCGGAAACTTCGGCAGGCGTTGGCCGCGGGTCGGCGTCCACCATCGCCGGGATGTCGTCGAGGTAGACGACCTGGGCCGCCGACTCGGGTAGCTGGCCCGCCAGCGCGCGCTGGCTTAAGAGGACCGCGATGTTGGCATCCGCGGCCATCGCGGTCAGTCGATCGGCCGGATAGGCGGGATCGAACGGCACGTAGGCGCCGCCCGACTTAAGTATCCCCAGCAAGCCGATGGCCAGGTCGAGCGAGCGCTCGACGTGCAATCCGACGCACGATCCCGTCGTAATACCCAGCCCCCTGAGCCGCTCGGCGACGGCCTCGCCACGCCGATCGAGCTCGGCATACGTGAGCTGCTGATCGCCGCAGAGGACGGCCACGGCGGCTGGCGTGCGACGGGCTTGCGCTTCGAACAGGTGGTGAATTCCTGTCGCACGCGCAATCGCCATCGCAGGCGCCGTTGCCGCGCCGGCCGCGACTCGACACCCACCCGTTGAAGCGACTGAGGCCGCCGCCGATTCGGCGGCCTCACGGCGTCCCGTTGCCAGGGGTATGCCTGGCGCGAGCGACGGATTGGAAGCGGGGACTGCGGAGCTCATAAGGGCCTCCCGAGTTACTCTTGATCGCCGTCGGCTGGCGACCACGGATCGTCCGCGTTATCGCGGTCTTGGCGGCCGTTGCCGCGGGCCTTCGCCGTGCCCGACGCCAGCGGCGCCGGCGGCGCGGGCCACAGCAGCGAATGGAAAATCGCGAGCAGGCCCCGCTGCTCTCGCAATACTCCCACGCTCACGCTGGCGACCACGGCCACGATTAGGCCCAGCGACAGATTGAACAGGCGCTTGGGTGACGTGGGCGTGATCGAGTAGGTGGGCTGCTGCAACACGTTCAAGTTCGAGATGTTGGTCGACTCCAACTCCTGATCGATGCGCGACTGTTCGAGGTTGTCGGAGTACTTGATGTAGTTGGCGGTCTCGATCGAGATCTCGCGGTCGAGTTGCACGAGCTGGGTCTCGCTGGCCATCAACTCGCTCAGCTCGCTGCGCAGCGGAGTCAGCTTGTCGCGCAGGGCCACGACGTGAGCTTCCAGCGCGACCACCGACGACTCGTTGTTGCGTGTCGCCAGCTCGACGGCCTCGTGTACCTCGTTGTGCTGCTCTTCAACCTGCGTTTGGACCGGCTCTTTGTCGAACAGAGCCTGCACGGCATCCACCTGCTTGCCGATTTCGACTAGCAGGGGATGGTTTTCGTCGTAACGGGCTTCCAACTCCAGCTCGCGCGCCTGCAAAATGAAGAGCTGCTCGCGGAGCCCGTCGATCGCCGAGTTGGGCATGCCGGTTGTTTCCGAGGCGACGACAGTTTCGGGGATGCCGGCCAGCAGTTCGCGCTGCGACTTCAGCTCAGCGGCCTTGGCCACGAGCGAGCTCTCGGTCTCCAGCAAGCGGGTTTGCAGCTCGTCGATCTGACGGAGCTTGAGGGCGATTTGCTCGGGCAGGTTGGCGATGCCGGCGCGACCTTTCAGCTCGCTGCGTTTGGCTTCGAGCGCGACGACTTTTTCGCGCAACATCCCGACTTGCGCCGCGAAGAACTCGAGCGAGCCGTCGGTGCGGTTGACCCGCATGTGCGTCTCGCGCGCCTGATCGACCAATCGCGAGACGATCGTTTTGGCCAGCTCAGGGCTTTGCGCCTGGTACGAGATGTTGATGATGCTCGACTTCTTGGCGTGCGAGAGCCCCAGGTGCTTCGAGAGATGCTTGATGGCTTCGTCCTCGTAGCTGTAGGGGGCCAGGAACGGCAGCGATTGCACCAGGCTCGCGGTTTGCGTTTTGTCGTCTTTGGTTTCCGTACCCAACACGACCTGGGCGCCCACGTCGGAGACAACCTTCGAGAGCACTTCGCGGCTCCTGAGCGATTCGAAGACCGAATTGATTTCGCTCTCGCGCGATTCGGTCAGCGAGATTACCTGGCCGGTCGTGGCCGTGGGATCGAGCGACACGCTTTCGCGACCGAGCCGAACGAACAGCTTGGCCTCGGAGCTGAATTTTTTTGGCCCGACGAACGTGATCGCGATCACGACGAGCATGACGCCACTGAACGTGCGCACCATGGCGCGGCGATGCTTCAGAACGAAGTGGTGGACGTTGGACATTGACGAGGTCGAGTGACTGGCATGACGCATGGCTGTTGCCCTTGTAAAAAGACCTGGGGCGGAAGTGTGTGACGCTCCGCCAGGCACCGCGTGCCCGGCGGATTGGTTTTTGCTATCTCGGTAAGGCAAGTTGACGCTGTTCTTTGGTGGTCGACCTGGTTCGCGGGCGCTGGGCGCTGGTGTGGCGATCCTGGGCGCGGGCGACAAAGCGGGCGAAGCGGCGGCGAAACCGCTCGACCGAGAAGCGCTCGGCATGTTCGCGGATGGCGAACGGATCGAAGTCGGCACGGCACCCCTCAAACTGTTCGACCGCCGACACGATGCTCTCGGGCGACTGTTCGGGAAACAAGATGCCCGTTGTGCCGGAGACCACGGTTTCAGTCGCGCCACCGTGCCCGTAGGCGATGACCGGCGTGCCGCAGGCCTGAGCTTCGACCGGCGAGATGCCAAAATCTTCGTCAGCCGCGAACATGAACGCTCGCGCGGACTGCAGGTGTTGCGTGACGACTTCGGCCGGCTGCCGACCGAGCAGCTTGACGTTCGGCGGCGCGTGGCGCTCGAGCTCGGCGCGCTCGGGCCCGTCGCCGATCACGATCAGTTGCTTGTCGGGCATGCGCCGGAAGGCCTCGACGATGAGGTCGACCCGCTTGTAGGGGACCAGCCGAGACACGGTGACGTAAAACTCTTCTTTGTTCGGCTCGACTGTGAAGCGATTGACGTCGACCGGCGGATAGATGACCGTCGCCCGGCGGCGATACGTTTTCCAGATCCGCCGCGCGACATAGTGCGAGTTGGCGGCGAACTTGTCGACGCGGGAAGCGGTCGCGTGATCCCAAAGCCGCAGATAGTGCAGAATGAGCCGCGTCGCCCAACTCTTCGGGCCGCGCGACAGACCGTGCTCTTTGAGCGACGAATGGTAGAGATCCCAAGCGTAGCGAACCGGCGTGTGCACGTAACAGACGTGCAACTGGTCTTCGCGAGTGAGCACTCCCTTGGCGACCGCGTGATTCGAGCTGATCACCAGGTCGTAGTCCGTCAGGTCGTACTGTTCGACCGCCAGGGGCATAAGCGGCAAGTACGCGCGAAACTTGCGCCGAGCCAGCGGCATCCGTTGCAAGAACGAGGTGTGTACCTGGCAGCCTTGCAAGAAGCCACGCTGACTCTCTGGCAGAAAATCGACCAGCGCGAACATGTCGGCGCCGGAGTACAGCTTGAGCATCTGCTCAATGACCAGCTCCGCGCCGGCGTAGGTTTCGAGCCATTCGTTGATGATTGCTGTTCGCATCGCAGTCGACCCTTAGTTGTCCTCGGCTGTCGCCTGCAACAATTGCCACGTAGCCCCGGCGGCGCGATCCCAGGTGTAGTCGTTCGCCCGTTGCAAACCGTGTTGGCGCAGCTCGGCTTGCAGTGCCGGGTCCTCGATCACGCGCCGCATGCCCTCGGCGATGGCTGCCGGATCGTGTGGATCGACCAGCACGCCGGCGTCGGCGGCCGCCTCGGGCAAGGCCGAGGAGTTCGAACAAACGACCGGCGTGCCGCAAGCCATGGCCTCGAGCACGGGCAAACCAAAGCCCTCGTACAACGACGGGTAGACGAAGAGCTCTGCCCCCGCGTAGACGGCTGGCAGGTCCGCGTCGCTCACATAGCCCGCCACCACGACCGACGGCAGATCGTTGACCAGATTGACCGATTGGAATTGTCCGCCCGAGCCACCGACCAGCACGAGCGAGAGATCCCACTCGCTGACGGGCAATTGCCGCCAGGCCTCGAGCAGGCCGGTCAGATTTTTGCGCGGCTCGAGCGAACCGACGTAAAGAACGTAGCGCGAGGGCAAGTTCAGGCGCTCGCGCACCTCGGCCTGCCGATCGGGCGAAACAACCGAGAACTGGCTACCCACGCCGTTGGGGATCACGACGATGCGCTCTGCGGCGATGCCCGTGTATTCCAACAAGCGCTGCCGCGAGAATTCCGAAACGGTGATCACCTTGCGAGCACGCTTCGCCAGGCGCGGAATCAGCCATTGGTACCAGCGGGCGAACCGCGGCGAATAGCAATCGACCTGATCGAAGAATCCGCAGTCGTGGATCGTCACGACTTGGCGCGGCACGGTGAGCGGGCCGGTGTTGCAGGGAGACCAGAGCAAGTCGCCGCGCACGCGGGTCGGCAGGACACCTTGTTCCCAGAGGTGGCCGCGTACGCCCGCACCCGATGAGCGTGGCGTGACGACGGACAGTTCCGCGCCGATGCGCGAGGTGAGTTCATGGGCGTAGCGTTGCACGCCGGTGATGCGTTGCAGCGCGAAGCGCCCGTTGACGCTAATTGGCATGGACGACCTCCCGAGTGGTGGAGGTCGGCTGGCCGGAGATCCACCACAGGATCACGAAGATCAGCACGATCGCGGGAAACGGCCGTACGGTGCAGAGATACAAGTACCGCGGCAATTCGAACATCGTCAGGACGAGGATCGGATAGAGCAGCAGCCCCGCCAGCGATCCGGTCACAAAACCGCGGTAGAGCCGGCCCGCCACGAGACCGAACGCCAGCCAGAACACGGCCCCACCGATCACGCCGTAATCAAGCGTGGGAACAAACAGGCCGCCAGGATTGTTGAACTCCGGGCTTCCCCATTGTTCGAGCATGGCGGCGTGGGTGAGCTCGGGGTCGAAACCGACGAGATGCTCGTACCCCAGTGGTGTGGCGCGAACCAGCGGAAACTTCCAGAACCATTCCAGTGTGTAGTACGGGACGGGCCAGCCATCGGTCATGTTCCAGGCCATGGCTCCGTTGTTGTGCGACGTCGAGTAGTAGCCGGCGAGGCGATTCGCGGTGAAGCTGAAGAGCGAGTCGAAGTCGTTCTGGTAGTACTGCCAGGAGCGAAAGTACTCGGTGCCCGCCATGAGCGCCAGCAGCATGCCGATGCCGACGACCGGCGCGATAATCAGCGCCGCGTGGCCCGCGGGGCTGATCCGACGATTGAGCACGCGCGTGCGGAGCAGAACCACGCCGAGCACGACGGCAACTTCGAGCAGCGCCAAGCGTTCGCTATAAATCACGGCGCGGGCGGCGGCCAGCACGAGGATCGCCGCGACCAGCGGCTTCCAGTAACGGGTGTCGCGTTGCAGCAGAATGCCGGCCAGCATGACCGCCAGCAGACCGAACTGGGTACACGTGGAAATACCGGGCACCGTTTGGAAGATCTCGGTCTTCAAGGTGAGAAATGCTTCGTGGTCGACGCCTGCCAATAGTTCCGCGATGTGCCCTGGGCGCAGGCCGTTGCGGACGGCGCTGGCGATCCAAACGCCATAGCCCAGCACGGTGAGCCCCGAGGCCAGGTAGAACCAGGGGACAAGCGACTGCCGAGTTGCGCTGGAAATGCGCCGCGGCGCGGCGCCGACCTGCGCGCCAAACCCAACGCCGCAAGCGACCATGCCGCAGGCGAGAATCGCCAGGCCCAACGAGCGCAGATCGAGATACTTGGGCGTGCCATACGTCGAATAGGTGCTGTCCGACAAGGCCACGGCGGGCAGCAGCGTGCCGATCGCGACCGCTACGAACAAGACCGCCGGATTGAGCCACCAGACCGTTGGTTGCGACAGGGCAGCCGGCGCGACGTGCCGCTCGCCGGTGCTCGTCAGATAGCCCGCCTGCACGCGTGTCATGGCAATCTCCTGTACGGCAATCTCCGGCCTGTCAATCTTCGGAGTGGAGCGACGGACTCGCCGCGGCGTACGTTGTTCACGCCGGTGTCAGTCGTCAAGTTGATCGAGATTGAACGAGTCATGGTCGCGAGTCTTGGGTCAAATCGGGAACGACAATCGCCCCCAGGCCGGATGGGTCCAGACGCCAACGAGCCGGCGGGCCAGGAGCCACAGGCTGATGGCTTGCGCGGCAATGACCGCCGCGGAGACATAGGCCAGGCCGTTGGTGCCGTAGTGCCGCACTGCCCAGATGCCCAGGCCGGCCAGCACGAGGCCGCTGGCCAGGTTCACCATCAGCGGGGCGAACTGGTGACCGGTCATCGACAGTGCGCAGTCGCTGCTGCCGGAGCAGGCGAGGAACATCTGGCCGACGACCAGAATGCTCAAGAGCGGCGCGGCCTGGCGGAAATACGGACCGAACAACAAGCTCAAGGTCGGCCCGCCAAACAGGATCAACCCCAGGCCCGCGACAATCGAAAGGCTGGCCGCGACGGTTGCTGCGCTGCGCAGCAGTCGTTGGAGATCTTCGAGCCGATCCTGGCTATGCAGCTCGGCGATCGACGCGATCACCGTGAAATTGATGACTTGCAGCGGCATGGCGATCAGCAACATCAATCGCCGGGCTGCGCCGTAGAGCGCTACTTCGTTGAGCGAGCACGACACGCCCGCGATCCAGAGATCGCCTTGGGCTGTGGCGGACGTCAGCAGTTGGATCGCGAGCATCGGCAGGGCGAACGACAGCAGGTGCGCCAGCCCCAAGGCGCGCTTGGTCGAGAGCGCGCTCTTGCGCTCGGCGGTGTTTGGATCGGCGGTGTCTCTATCTGCAGCGAGCCGCTCGCGAGCCACGCGGATCAGCCCGACGATGGCCACGGGCAGCGTGACGGCCATGGCCGTGAGGTTCAAGGCGATGGCGGTGCGCAGGCCGGGCCGGGCAACGACCATGGCGGCCGCGATCAAGGTCAGGAAGAGCAGGTTGCTCAGCAAGCCACCGGTCTGCCCGCCCGACAGCAGGCTGGCCAGCTTCAGTTCTTGCAGACTGCGACAGGCCTCGGCGACAAACTGCAGCAGGGCCAAGAGCATCAGGCTGGCCACGATCATCGGAACCAGGCCAGGAAACGCGAAAAGGCCGATCCGCTTCGTGTCGAGGAAAGTCAAAACGATGGCGAGCAGCCCGCCGACGCAGGCGATGCTGACCAGGGTCGCCAGCGACACGAGCCGTAGCGACTGGCGTGCGCGCGCCAAGTCGCCGAGCCCGACGCTCGCCGACACGAAACGGACGACGGCCGAATTCATACCGAGCATCGCCAACAGACTCGCCGAGCCGAGCACGCTGCTGATCACGAGGAATTCACCGAACTCGCCGGGCGTGAGGCAGCGCGCCAGCACGACGTTCACCAGCATGGTGACGGCAATGCCGAGGAAGCGGCCGACCACGACCCACGCGGCGCCTGCTCGCAACCGCCGCGCTGGCATCCGCGGCGTCACGGCGGCCGCGGTCTCGGGCAGCGAGTCTTCGCTAACCGACGAGCGGGCCTGTGGCGCGGCGGGGAGGCACGACGGCGCGGTCGACATCAATAGGCCCCCTGCCGAAACAGGACGACCTTGATCGTCAAGATCAGGATGTAGATGTCCAACCAGAGCGAGTAGTTCTCGGCATAGTACCTGTCGAGTTCGACGTGTTCGGAGTACGTGGTGTGATTGCGGCCGGAGACTTGCCACAAGCCGGTGATGCCGGGCGGGACACTGCAAAACGCTTTGAAGCTGCTGCCGAAGTCAGGAATTTCCGCCGGCAGAATCGGGCGGGGGCCGACCAGGCTCATCTCGCCGCGGAGCACGTTCCAGAGTTGCGGCAACTCGTCCAAGCTCGTCTTGCGCAGCAGTTTGCCGATGCTGGTGACGCGCGGATCGTGCCGCAGTTTATGGTCGCGGTTCCATTGGTCGCGGGCTTCGGGATCGCGCGCCAGGTACTCGGCCAGCACCTGATCGCCATTGCAGACCATGGTGCGGAATTTCCAGACCATGAACTCACGACCCCGATAGCCGACACGGCGCTGCTGATAGATGACCGGGCCCGGGCTGCTTAACTTGATCAGCGCGGCGATGATCAAGAGCAAAGGGAGCAGTAGCGTGCCGCCGACGAGCGTCAGCGACAAATCGATCGCGCGCTTGAGGAGTTTGGTGACGCCCGACAGCGCGGTGAGACTGTCCGTGTCTTGGGTCCCCGGCCAGTCGAGGCAACTGCTGGCGCGGCGCCACAGACTCGGTGAGCCGTCGACGTAGGAGACCATCGTCGGGTAGAGACCCGCTGCCCCCCACTGGTCGACGCTCGCCTGCAAGCGATCGGGCGCGGTGACAATCAGCCAGGGATTGCCCAACTCGACCAGCAACCGCTCGCCGCGCGACATCGGCCCGAGGTAATTTCTGACGACGGCACGGTGTTCCTTTTTGCTGTGTTCATTTTTACTGTGCGGTTGCTTGCCGTGTTCCTGCTTGAGGTGCCCCTGATCGCGGTGTCCAAGATCGCGGCGCCCAAGATCGTCGTCACCCCCCACGATGCCGACGGGCCGCAGCCCGAGCCGCGGGTTGTGATTGAGATGACGAAAGACCGAGGCGGCCACGGCTCCATTGCCGACGATCAAGGCGGGCTGGCCCCACCAGCCAAAGCGGCTCAGTAGTGTGCGGGCGGCGCCGCGGACAACCGGCAGGTTGATCGTCAATAGGGCGCAGGTCGCGAGGATGACAAATTGCACTGGCATCCCCGCCCGCTCAACGAGCAGCGCGGCGAGCAAGAAGACGGGGCAGACGATCGCCGCCGCATTGGCGGCTTGCCGCACTTCGGTGATCGGGCTGATGCCGATACCCGGGTAAAGCCCGACCGCGAGATTGGCGAGCAGACTGCCGACGACGAGCGCGGCGACGAGCTCGGCCCAATTCAACTCGAGGGCGGGCCAGAATCCGCGCGCCAATTGCGCGGCGATGAAGGTCGACACCAGCACCGCAACCACATCGGCCAGGATGAGCGGCGCCACGGTGAGCACCGCGCTTCGCAGCCCACTAGCGGCCAGAGTGGGAGCTGCGGCGGGCTTTTTGTCTTGTGCGGGGGCGGCCAGAACGGCGCGAATTCGGCGGCGCCTTTCGACAGGCGAGACGACGGCAGGGTACATCAATTTCATTCTCCTTACGCGCGGACCAACGCTGCGTGGCGTTGGTCGCGGAATCCATTTCGCGAACTGGCCAGCAACTCAGCGTGCTGCTGGGACTCATTGCCGCGAGACATCGCTCAAGCGGTTAAGGGTCGCTGGAAAGCGGGCTCGCACCAATTGGCTGACGGCTCTTCAAGAATCGAATGCGATCACGTTTTGGCGGGGCACGGCAAGCTAGGCGCGCTAAGCAATGGCAATTACCAGCACGGCTAGCATGCAGGTCCTGATCATTGGCTTGGCGTGCGAGGGCGTGAGTTTGGACGACTGACACATTAAGGAGTGGCCACCCACATGATCTACGGACGCCCAGGTGGCGACGTGGCGAAGCTTTGGGGGCAATCGCGCGGCAATCTGACCGCGACGCGATGAAGTGAACTTCACACCTCGTGGCCCAGCGCGACTGCGTTGCGCCACGGGCTCGGTTAAAGCGGCAGCTCGAATTCACCGGAACGAAGCCAGGCGGGCTTGAGGAGCGTCCAGAAGTCGACGGCCAATCGTTCGCGCACGTAGGAATAGGGGAGCCAACCATATCCGCCGTGCCCCCAGGTGTTGCCCCAGCAACTTCGCACCATCAGTGCGCCTCGGTCCGAACCGATGCGTAGATTGTCGTCGTAGCCGACGGCCGTCATTGCTTGCCCTCCGAGCACCGAATCGATGGCTTTGGGAAACGGGATTTCACCGTCATCTCCCACGGCATCGCAGACCGGAAAGCCAAACACCGAGGGGAGCCCGGCCGCGAGAAATGCCCGAATTTGCCGCAACACCTGGTCGCCGGCGACGTCGCGGCCATCGAGCCGCACGTAGCAAATTGAGCGAAAGTATCTGCCGAAGCTGTAGGCAAACGCGTCGGGCGCCGCTTCCGAGCACGCGAGTTCGTAGGGCCAAACCCGCTCCGGAGGTATGCCGCATAACACCATGGCCTTGAAGACCGCACGCAGTGACAAGCCCCGACCCCCCGTGCCTGGCATGAGTCGATTGGCGGTGTAGTGCGCAAACAGTCGCGAGAGGCGCAGCATGCGGCCCGTCGAACGGCGTTCGAAGTACTGCACCAGCGCGATCGCCGCGTGGGCGGCGCTGGTTCCCAGGCCGAGCTGATCCTCGACGGGGCCGCAATACTCGCGCCAGTCGACCGTGCGCGGCAAGTTGGCGGTCTTGTGCGACTGGGCTCTGATCGTGCCCAGCAACGAAGCAACTGCCTGATGGCGCCACGAATAGTCGCGGTGATCGGCCAGATCGGCCTGCCAGTCAAAACTTATCGGTTCAAAACGAGGCATGGCCAACACCAACTGCGTGCGAGTCGCAGCCCCGAGCAACAGGCGAGCCTTGCAGGGTATCGCTCGCTGCACACCCCGACTCCGTGAGCAACCGAAAGCACTGCACGGTTCGTTGGTAGGCGCTGCTAGTCAAAGCAGCGAGTGGCGAGCACGTTCAAAACGGCAGCCCGCAATGTAGAAGGGCGCGTTGCGACAGAGAATGGGCGGTGTCGGGAAGGATTGGCGGCAATGTCGCGGTGGCCCGGCGCGCGAACCGCCGCGTGCAACGCAGTGGATTGCTGCGGACGAGCCACCACTGGGGGGGCAGCAAGCGCTTACGCGTGGCTCGCCAGCGCGCTGTTGCCGCAGAATTCCCAGCGGACGCCCGTGCCGCTGCCGTCGCCGATAAAACGAATCAGTAACTGCTTCTGATTGCGATTCAGCGATTTGATCGTCTCTTGCAAACGTCGCTTGGGCGATTGCTCGCGATGCGGCGGCAAGGGATCATCGATGCGCGGTGGCCAGGCTTCTTCTTCGAAGGCCGCCAGCACGGTTTCTTGGTTGGCGGCCGGCACTTTGAATTGTTTGACGACCACCTGGCCGATGCGAAGAGTCTGCCGATCGCGATCCCACTGGGGTAATGGCAAGTTCACACCGCACGACAGCGCTTGTGAAACGTCAGTCTCCGCGGGACGAACGTGGCAGCGCTCGTGATTGGAGCCGCGGCCGTAGAGCCGGCGCGAAAGCTCGACACCGCAATTGGTCAGCGCGAAGCACGTGTTCTTGGAAAACAAGGGGCGCGACGTGCGTTGGAAGCTGCGCTCCGAGTCGCCAGGGAGCGAGGTTTCAATCGCGCAATCCAGCAGGCCTTTGCCGACCAGCCAGCGCAGATCGCTCCGCGACAAGCTCAACTCGCGCAAGGTCGAGTACTCGACGGCAAAGTCCCAAAAATCGCGGTCTAAATCTTCGGCGTAGGTGAAGGCCTCGAAGCAAGTTGACAAACCCGCCTCGAGCCGAGGCGCCAGATGAATGTCGAGCAAGTCGAAGGCGTCAAGACTCTCGGAATCCAGGCCGGCGCAGGTGCGATCTAGGTGTCTTGTCTCTGCAGTAGTAATCATTGTTGCCTCTGTCGGTTGCGGAATGCCGTGGCTGTTAACGCAACCTCCGTGCCGAAGCCCAAGCGAAAGTCCAACTGAGCCACGGTTATTGCTTCCGGATGATCTCTGTACCCCAGGATTTGGCACAAATCAAGCGGCAAAAACGGACGCTCATCAAAGTATCACGAATCGTACACATCGTCGCTGTCACATTGTGCGGCCACTGCTGAAACTTAAAGCAGGCGAGACCACGGATTCGAGCGACAAATTAATTCGCGAACGAAAGGATTTTTGGACTAGACGATCGCATTGGCAAATGGTCCGAACCGTTTACGTTGCAAGGATTTTGCTTCACCCTATGGTTCGCTCAATGAGCCAACGATACGGTGTCTCACGTGGGATTCACGATCCCGCTGGCGAGCAAATAGCAAAGTGGCCAGGCAATTTTGCTGGAGTACCCCCTTGAAAACGATCGCGCTCCCCGCGGGTGAACGACTTCCGGCACTCGGTTTGGGCACCTGGTGCCTGGGGGACGACCCTGGCGCCCGGGCCGAGGAAATCGCCACGCTCAGGTTGGGCCTTGAACTGGGCGCACGGCTCATCGACACGGCAGAAATGTACGGCGCGGGTCGCGCCGAGGAGCTCGTCGGTGAAGCGCTCCGCGGCCGACGCGATGAAGCGTTTATCGTCAGCAAGGTGCTTCCACAGAATGCGACGCGCGCCGGGACCAAAGCCGCCTGCGATCGCAGCTTGCGCCGACTCGCCACCGACCGGATCGACTTGTATCTCTTGCACTGGCGCGGCGCCGCGCCACTGGCCGAAACGCTCGAAGCCTTTGAAGAGCTGCAGCGGCAGGGCAAGATTCGCCATTATGGGGTCAGCAACCTCGACCTGGCCGATATGCAGGAACTGTGGTCGCTCCCCGGCGGGGATCAAGTCGCCACGAACCAACTGCTCTTTAATTTGCTTCGTCGGGGAATTGAATACGACCTGTTGCCTTGGCTGCGACACCGGCATGTGCCCGTCATGGCGTACTCGCCGATCGAACAGGGCCGACTACTACAAGAGGTGCCGCTGATTGATTTCGCGAGGCGAAGCGGCATCACCGCCGCTCAAGCCGCCTTGGCGTGGCTGCTGCACCACGACGACGTGATCGTCATTCCGAAGACGAGCAATCGCGGCCGGCTGCGCGAGAACTTCGCGGCGGTCGACGTGCAATTGAGTTCGGCGCAGCTAGCTGAATTGGACGAACTGTTTCCCGTGCCGTCGGGGCCGGTGCCGCTCGAGATGTTATGACGCGCGGACAAACGTATGGCGGCCGGCGTTTTGACAATCGGTTACGCTCGCGATAGCTTAGATACTCCGCTTGGAGTCGATGACTCCCCCTCTGCACACACACAGCCTGTTCTCCAGTCGATTTGCCGATCGCCGCTTGAGCCTGCGTAGCGCCGACCAATTGCCGCAAGGTTGTGAGTTGACTTTGCGATGCGCCGCGCCTGGCGAGAGGCAGCCGATCGCAGCCCGCCGCGAGTTCTTCCTCCCTACCCACTCCCCCCGCGAGTTTCGCCCGTCATGACGAACGAGCACCTGAACACCGAGCGCAAGGCCCTGACCATCAACCTCGACATGCGCCGGTACGGCACCTTTGCCGAGATTGGCGCCGGTCAGGAAGTGGTGCGCTGGTTCTTTCGTGCCGGCGGCGCGGCCGGCACGATCGCCAAGAGCATGTCGGCCTACGACATGACGGTCAGCGATGCCGTATACGGCGAGTGTGAGCGGTATGTCTGCCGGCAGCGACTCGAATCGATGCTCGACCACGAGCACGAGTTGAACCTGAGCCGGTTGCGCGAGAGCCGCGGCGACACGACCGCCTTCTTTGTGTTTGCCGACACCGTTTCGGCGCGGAATTTTCAGGGGACCAACGAATGCCACGGCTGGATGGGCGTGCGATTCCAGGCCCACCCCCGCGATCAGGACAGCCAGATCATCTTGCACGTGCGAATGCTCGACATCGAGAACGCGCTGCAGCAGGAGGCGCTGGGCATTGTCGGCGTCAATCTGCTGTATGGCGCGTTCTGTCTCAATCATGAGCCCGACAAGCTCGTCGAGTCGCTGCTCGACGACCTGAATACGCGGCGCATCGAAATCGACATGATCGAGTTTTCGGGCATCGCCTTCCGCCACGTCGACAACCGGGTGATGAGCCTGCGGCTCGTGCAGTTGGGCCTGAGTAGCGCGGCGATGTTCGCGGCGACGGGCGAAGTGCTGCAACCCTCGGAAGTGCTCTACAAGAAGCCGATCCTGGTCGAACGAGGCAGCTTTCGCCCCGTGACGCACGTCAACGTCGACATGCTCCGCTCGGCGCACGAGAAGTTCTCGTGCGAGCCCGAGGTGGCGGGCCAACCGGTCGTGCAGTTGATGGAAATCACGATGCACAACCTGCAAGCGGCCGGCGAACCATTGAACGGCAGCATCGACCTGCGAGATTTTCTGGCCCGCACCGACATGCTGGCCGCCTGCGGCAAGACGGTGCTGATCTCCGATTACTTCGAGTACTACCGGCTGGCGGCCTACCTGGCGCGCCACACCAAGGCGAAGATCGGCATCACGATGGGAGCCGGCAGCCTGTGCGAACTGTTTGAAGAGAAGTATTACGCCCGGCTCGACGGCGGCATCCTCGAGTCGTTCGGGCGCTTGTTCAAGAACGATCTGAAGCTCTACATCTATCCACTGTTGGATCGCCAGACCGGCGCGCTGACCACCGTCGAGAATCTGCAAGTGGCCCCCGAGCTGCGCAATCTATACGAGTACCTCGTCGAGCGCCGGTGCATCGAACAGTTGGATAACTTCAATCCGGCGTATTTGCCGATTTTCTCGCGCGATGTGATCGCGCAGATCAAGGCGGGCGATCCTGCGTGGAGCGACCGCGTCCCCTGCGAGGTGGCCGACGTGATTCGCCAGCGTGGCTTCCTGGGTTATCGGCGGCCAGCACCGTCCAAAGAACGCCCGCCGGCAAACGACCGCCCGGTCGATCGGCCACTGTCAGCGAATTAGCAATTGGCGGCGAATTCGCACGCGGCGGCAAACTAGGCAGCGGCGCTTTCACAAGCGGCACTTTCGCGAGCAACGCTGTCGTCGACCGCGCGAAGTTCCTTATGCCAGCAGCTCGGGCACCACGCGGCCGTGCACGTCGGTCAGCCGGAAATCGCGCCCTTGCAAGCGGAACGTCAGCCGCGTGTGGTCGATGCCCAACTGACGCAACAGCGTGGCGTTCAGATCGTGAACGTGTACCGGGTTCTCGACGATGTTGTAGGCATAGTCGTCGGTCGCTCCGAGGCTCGTGCCGGGGCGGATGCCACCGCCGGCCAGCCACATGGCGAATGAGCGGCCGTGATGATCGCGGCCGTAGTTGTCGGCAGTCAGTTGCCCCTGGCTATAGACAGTGCGGCCGAACTCGCCCCCCCAGATGACGAGCGTGTCGTCGAGCAGCCCGCGCGCGGCCAGGTCCTTGACCAGTGCGGCCGAACCCTGATCGACGTCGCGGCACTGCCCGCGGATCTGCGTCGGCAAACTGCTGTGCTGATCCCAGCCGCGATGCATCAACTGTACGAAGCGCACGCCGCGCTCGATCATGCGCCGCGCCAGCAAGCAATTGCGGGCGAAGCCGCCGTCGCGCCCCGTTTCGTCGACGCCATAGGCGTCGAGCACGTGCTGCGGCTCTTCCGACAGATCGGTCAGCTCGGGGACCGAGGTCTGCATGCGGAAGGCCATTTCATACTGCGCGATGCGGGTCTCGATCTCCGGATCGCCGATTGTTTCGTGTGCCAGTTCATTCAACTGCCGGGTGCCGCTGAGCATGCGGCGGCGCGTTTCGGCGTCGATTCCCGCGGGGTTCGAGAGATAGAGCACGGGATCTTGCCCCGAGCGGAACCGCACTCCTTGATGCTGGCTCGGCAGGAAACCACTTCCCCACAGCCGCGAGAAGATCGGCTGATCGGTTTTGTTGCCGCTCCCTTGCGAGATCATCACGACAAACGTGGGAAGGTTCTGGTTCTCGGTCCCCAGTCCGTAGCTCAGCCAGGCGCCGAAGCTCGGCCGGCCCGGCTGTTGGTGGCCAGTCTGAAGGAACGTTGTGGCGGGATCGTGATTGATGGCCTCGGTATGGAGCGATTTGACGATCGCGATGCGTTCGACGATCGTGGCCGTGTGCGGCAGCAGCTCGCTGATCCAGGTGCCGCTCTGGCCATGCTGCGAAAACTGGAACATCGGCGCCACGCACGGGAACGACTTTTGGCCCGCCGTCATGCCGGTGACGCGCTGCCCCATGCGAATCGTGGCCGGCAACTCCTCGCCATGCACCTTGCGGAGCTGCGGCTTAAAATCGAACAAGTCGATCTGCGACGGCCCGCCCGACATAAACAGATAAATCACGCGCTTGGCGCGCGGCACAAAGTGGGGCTCGGCGAGCACGCCCGGCCGCCCACTGCCGACGAGCGACGCAGTATTTCCAGCAGAGTTGTTGCCGGCAGAATCTCCACCAGCGAAGTTGCTGCCGACGGAATCTCCACCCGCAGCCGGAGATTGGCACAACGAGGCCAGCGCGGCCGCGCCCAAGCCGGCCGATAGGGTGCCGGCCGTGCGGTGAAAAAACTGGCGGCGGCTCAACCAGCGCCCGACGTCGTCCGCAAACATCGCATTATTCCTTGGTGACGGTTTCGTCGAGATTCAACAGTACGCTCGACGCGATGCTCCAGGCGGCCAATTCGGCCGCGTCGAGCTCGGTGTTGCGCGGCGCTTCGCCGACGGCCAGCAACTGTTCGGCCGCCGCTCGATCCCCCTGATACTTGGCCAACTGCTCTGCAAACAATTGCGCCAGAACCTGCGATTGCCGCGCCGTCGGTTGGCGCCCCAACACTTGCCTGAACGCCCAAGCGACGCGCGCGGGGGCGCCCGCGGGCGCTTCGATCATGATTCGCTCGGCCAGTTTGCGCGAGGCTTCGACATAGGTGGGATCGTTCATCAGCACGAGCGCTTGCAGCGGTGTGTTGGTGCGAGCGCGGCGGACGGTGCAGGTTTCGCGATCGGGCGCGTCGAAGGTCACCAGCGTGGGTGGCGGTGACGTTCGCTTCCAATAGGTGTACATCGTGCGGCGATAGAGATCGGCGCCATGGCTTTGCGTGTAGGTTTGCGCGGTCCAGTTGGCGCCGTCCTCGCGCGAGGCCAACTCCTCCCACAAGCCGGCTGGTTGATAAGGCGATACGCTGGCTCCGCCGATCTCTCGGTTCAACAAGCCGCTGACGGCCAGCGCCTGGTCGCGAATGAACTCGGCCTGCAACCGCAGCCGCGGCCCACGGGCGAGCAACCGATTCTCGGGATCGTGCGACCAGTCGTCGCCGAGCATCTGCGACGACTGCCGGTAAGTGGCCGACGTGACGATCAGCCGCACGAGATGCCGCACGTCCCAGCCCGACCCGACAAACTCGCTGGCCAGCCAATCGAGCAACTCGGGATGACTCGGCAATTCTCCCTGCGAACCGAAATCATCGGCGGTCTTGACCAGGCCGGTGCCAAAGAACATTTGCCAGTAGCGGTTCACGATCACGCGGGCCACGAGCGGGTTCTCTGCATCGACTAGCCAGCGGGCCAGGCCAAGGCGATTGCCCGGCGCATCGGCCGGCAAGGGAGGCAGGCTCGCGGGCACGGTCGGGGCCACGCGCTCGCCGAGTTTGTCGTATTGGCCACGCATCCGCACAAACGTTTCCCGCGGTTGCGGCAGCTCTTCCATCACCATCGCGGTGGGAATCTGTCGGTGGAGTTCGGTGCGCCTCTGCTTGCTGGCGGTCAGTTGATCGTTGAGCTGGCGAATCTCGGGCGAGACGTGTTCCCGATAGTGTTTTCGCAACTGCGATTGCTGCTCGGCTGTGCGCTGTTCGGTGGCTGGCGCGGAAAGCGTTGCGGCCGTCGACTGCTCCCACGCGAGCTGCGCCGCATCGACCTCTGGCAACGGGCCGGGTAGCTGCTGCCCGACGCGCTCAATCTCCGCCGAAAGCTGCGCCAGCTCGTGCTGTTGTTCGGGCGACGGCAGCTCGATCAGCGGCCGAGCGTTCCCCTTCGAGCCATCGAGCCCACTCTCCGGCACGTTAAAGAAGAACGCGTACAGTTGGTAATACTCGCGCTGCGTGATCGGATCGAACTTGTGGTCGTGACACTGGGCGCAGCCGATCGTCAGCCCGAGCCAGACCGTGGCCGTCGTGTTCACGCGATCGACGATGTAGGCGTTGTGATACTCCTCGGGGATCGCGCCCCCTTCGAAGTTGATCATGTGATTGCGATGGAACCCGCTGGCGATGCGCTGCTGCGGCGTGGCGTCGGGGAGCAGGTCGCCGGCCAACTGTTCGACGGTGAACTGATCGAACGGCTGGTTGCGATTGAAGGCATCGATCACCCAGGCACGCCAGCGCGTCATGTCGCGACCGCTGTCGATGTGGTAACCGTGCGTGTCGGCGAACCGCGCGGCGTCGAGCCATTCGAGCGCCAGCCGCTCGCCATGATGGGGCGAGGCAAATAACCGCTCGACCACGCGCTCGTAGGCGTCCGCGCGATTGTCGAGCAGAAAGGCATCGATCTCTTCGACCGTCGGTGGCAAGCCGGTCAAGTCGAGTGAGAGCCGGCGAACGAGGGTTGCGCGGTCCGCCTCGGCCGAGGGGCGCAGCGCCGCCTGGTCCAACCGCGCCAAGATGAATTGATCGATGGCCCCGCGCGGCCAGGTGGTGTTGCTCAAGGGCGGAGCCGCCGGGCGCTTCACCGGCTCGAAGGCCCAGTGCCGGCGATGCTCGGCTCCTTCGGCAATCCACTGGCGCAGTAGCTCGCGCTCGGCCGCGCTAAGCTGCTTGTTGCTGTCGGCCGGTGGCATCCGCACCGCGGGGTCGTCGGCCAGGATGCGGGCGACCAGTTCGCTTTGCTCAGGATGCGAGGGCACGATGGCGACGTTGCCCGACTCGAGCTGCTGCCGCGATGCCTCGGGCAGATCGAGCCGCAATCCGGCCTGCCGTGTCTCGACATCGGGCCCATGACACTGGAAGCAGTTGTTCGACAAGATCGACCGAATCTGGCGGTTGTAGTCGATGGCTTTGGTTGTCGAATCGGCGGCGGCCGGCGGTTCTTCGCCGCGAGCAGCGTTCTCGTCCTCGCCCCGGGCGGCATTCTCAGCGCCGTGCCCAGCCACCACAAGCGACAAACAGATTCCAAGCGCCAGCGTCCTGCGGCCGATCGAACAGCACTTCCCGTGTTTCATGGCTCGCCTTGCTAAGTCGGTCCTATCGCTTTGAAGCCTCCATCGTAGCCGACATTGGCCGGCGTTTGGAGCAAAAGCCGTCCCCCGTAGTGGGTCAGTCTAAATGGAACCGGTGTCCGAACGGTGTCAGGAACCGATTCAAGCGGCACATCTCCAATCATTGTGCGTCCATTGAATCGGTTCCTGACACCGTTCGGGCTCTCCGATGACTAGACT
>Ga0163152_10003043_pt1 | contig 22454 bp, 21 predicted proteins | sample OliLakLV19MP8IB2_FD_148635 | JGI IMG/M metagenome (GOLD analysis project Ga0163152, IMG submission 148635) | Freshwater microbial mat bacterial communities from Lake Vanda, McMurdo Dry Valleys, Antarctica - Oligotrophic Lake LV.19.MP8.IB-2 | ecosystem: Environmental > Aquatic > Freshwater >...
ATGTCGCCAGAGTCGAGGTTGTTAAGCGCAGTGATTGCGACAACAAAGTCTTCGGTTTCGCCGGCGTCAACGACAGCGTCATCAAGCGAGATGGACTTGGTCCAGACATCGCTGTTTTCGCTGAAGTCATCGGCGTCAGCCTCTCCGACCATCTTGCCGTTAAGCCAGATGGAGACACTTTCGATGTAATCATCGATGTCCTCAGAGTCAGCAGCGGTGAGCTGTTCAAACTCAACTTTGATCGAAGTGATTTCGACGTCAGAGTCCTCGTCAGCCTCGATGCTGAACTGGAGAACTTCGACATCCTCTTCACCTTCACCAACTTCCTCAGAGGAGAACTCTCGTCAGCCTCGATGCTGAACTGGAGAACTTCGACATCCTCTTCACCTTCACCAACTTCCTCAGAGGAGAACTCCGAAGAGTCATCAACCGTGATCGAGCCAGCTCCACCCTGGAGGGTGTTGCTGCTCGTCGTGGTCGTGGTACCCGTACCAGTGGTGGTCGTGGTGGTGGTCGTGGTGGTCGCGGTCGTGCAGCGAGCCTGTACAGCAGCCATGGTTATTGGACCATAGTAGCCAACGGCTGGCGTGATACCAGCGGCAACCTGGAACCTAGCAACCGCGGCCTGCGTGAGCGGGCCAAAGTAGCCGGTCGGAGTGAACGAGCCGTAACCGTTGGTTACGAGCCAGTTCTGGAAAGCAGTTACGCCACCGCCAGTCGAGCCAACAGTGAGGGGTTGGATCGGAGCAGTGCAAGAAACAGTCGTCGTGGTCTGCAAAGCCTGAAGCTGAGCAAGAAGAAGGTTGATCTGAGCCTGGAGTTCAACAGAGGAGAAGAAGGTTGATCTGAGCCTGGAGTTCAACAGAGGTAGCACCAACAGCAACGTTGACGATACCAGCGCCACCAAGCATCGAGACCGAAGTCAAGACAGCAAGAGAAGCAGAGACGACCTTTTTACCAAAATTCATAAATTATCTTTAATTACTAACAGTTATTTTCTAATCTTGTTTTTAATTTCCGCAAGCTATCCGGCTGAGTCTCTGTCGGCAAACACTCATCGCATCATCCACGTTTCTTGTCATTCTGACGTAGTCGGAAGAATCTATTTTATAGATCCTTCACTTCGTTCAGGATGACAGACGAGAGTGATAACCCAAGATGTTTACCGGAAGATCGACCCTCACTGCAGTTTCGGATAACCTTTATATCGTTCACTTATGAGCAACCTTTCAACGTGTGAGGCGTCAAAAGCGTTACGGCGAACGATAAACTTTAAAGCCTCACAACTGTGAGGCTCCCACACTACACAGAAGTAGTGGTTCAGGTATTGAATCGTGTCATCCAGTTTGCCATCCTGAGTGAAACGAAGGATCTATTAGATTCTTCACTTCGTTCAGAATGACAGAACAGAACAACGAATTCAGTGCCTAAATCACCACTCCCTGCAGCTCGGCCTCACACCGGGCTTTTGAAACGAGTATATATCAGCAATGCTGATATATCAAAGAGCGGTCTCTGTGGAGAAACCTAATCCGTCAACTGACGGACGGTCAAGCCTTAAACCGGATTACCGGTCGGGCGAGCCTACAGGGACGTCACTCTTTACAACGACATAGGTGAATTATTCATTACACCTATGCTTGGTTGGGACCCTAAACCGGCATTTTGCCGGTCGGGCGAGGATTGAGCGGGAGCGGCAACAGCTTCAGTAGCCACATAGAAGTTAGATGGGCCGCCAGCTCCCTCCCTCCGAAGCTTGCCTATCTGGCAAAGCTTCACTAGATCATATCTTAGAGTCCGCTCGCTAATATCGGGGAATGCGGCAATAACATCCTTCAATTGAAGCCTCGCACCATTTGCCTGCTTTATCTTTGCCAGAATATCATCTTGCCGGATTATTGCCGAACCATTGCCTTCTGAAAGCGGCACCTGAGAAAGAGGCTGTTGCGTCCTGCTGTTAATAACGGTCACAAGTGGCTTCTGTGACGGCACCTGGGGTCGATTCTGCTTTACGGGAGCGGCAATGGTCAATTTGCTGAAAAGGCCTTCCACGCTCGGCATCTGCTGAATCTCACGCGCCTCAAGATATTGAGCCATCCCATTCTTGAGGTTTTCAAGCTCCCTCAGGACGATAGCGGTATTACTCGAGCTCATCTCGCCGATATTGCTCGCCAGGGATGAAAGACCGATTGCCGCCTCAACCTTCGCCATTGCCGTTTTCAAATCAGCCGAATAAAGGCTCTCAATAAGCTGATAGCTTATGGATTCAAGCCGTGCTGCCAACTCCTTATGCCGGATATATCCGGCAATCCGAAGCAGCACGAAACTTACTTCCTGGGCCTTTTTCCGTATCTGAATAATCATCGTTAATGAGGCAATTTATGTTCGTTGGTATTCTACCAGAAACACGGCAAAATGACAAGAGTAGTTGCGGAAATCAGGCAAGTGTAGCGCTTGGGCGTTGATAGATTCTTCCGGGTACGTCAGAATGACACAAAGCGGGTACGTCAGAATGACACAAAGCGGGTACGTCAGAATGACACAAAGCGGGTACGTCATGACACAAAGCGGGTACGTGAGAATGACACAAAGCGGGTACGTCAGAATGACACAAAGCGGGTACATGAGAATGACACAAAGCGGGTACGTCAGAATGACGGAATGGTTGTCATCCTGAACTCCGTGAAGGATCTATGAAACAGTACTCTGTTTATATTGCGACAAATTACACCAATACGGTGCTCTATACCGGCGTGACCAATGAGCTTACGAGACGGATGTATCAGCACGAACAAAAATTAGTGCCTGGTTTCACTAGTCGCTACAATGTGAATAAGCTCGTTTATTACGAGCACTTCCCTACTGCTATCGAGGCGATTGCTGCTGAAAAGAAAATTAAAGGTTGGACCCGCGTAAAGAAGATTTCGCTAATCAAGGAGAAGAATCCCGAGTTTAAAAACTTACTAAGTTAGATCATCCCGTGTACGTCAGAATGACACAAAGCGGGTACGTCAGAATGACGGAATGGTTGTCATCCTGAACTCCGTGAAGGATCTAAAGCCAGATCCTTCGATTCTCTCAGGACGACACGGATAAACTCTAGATTCTTCGCCAGGCTCCCGCCCAAGAGCGAGGCTCGCCCCAGTAGGGGCGACAGGATGACAGAGGAAACAAAATCATTACTCAACGATGGCTTTAATTCTCCTTAGTCCGGCACCTACCGACTCCTCTTTGGTGATACGGTATTTGCCAATAACACCCGTGTGGTCAACGTGCGGACCGCCGCAGAACTCCTTACTGAAAGCATCAGGGATCGAGTGGCCGACATAGTAGACCTTCACCTTGTCAGGATACTTTTCTTTAAAGAAATACAAAGCGCCAGTCTTTGCGGCATCCTCCTTCGCCATCTCCTGATAGCCGACCGGAAGATCCTTCGCAATAACGCCATTGATAATCTCTTCCACCTTCCTCAACTCTTCCGGGGTCACTTTACGCGGGAACGAAAAGTCAAAGCGCATCCGTTCGGCCGTGATATCACTCCCCGCCTGTTTGACTTCAGGACCTAAGACCATCCGCAACGCCTGTTGCGTGAGATGAGTCGCCGTGTGAAGACGAAGCACCTTGCCCAACTCTTCTTCATTCGCCGCCTTCAGTTCACCAGTGTTAAGAATAAGCCCGTGGCCACCAAACTTCTTTTCAGAACCGGCGTGACTGATTACCTGATGCCTTCTGAACTCCTCGTCAAAGTCCTTCTCGAAATCAACAGCGAGCGACCTCCCTGAGAACTCCTTAATAAGATCCTTGCCAAGACCGAACGTCGAACTGATTTGGAATCCCTCCTTGCCGGTCAATTGTGGAATGACAATCCCTTCCCCACCAGGGTGCGCCGACATTTTGCTTGCTTTTAATGCGTGAATCGCTTCAAGGCCACTCGCGACCGCTTTTTCGAATTTAGTCTGCTCATCGTGGAGTATCTTCAAAATCTCCGGATTATCAAGTTCAGGATATGTATCGGCGAACTTCTGCTGCACTATCGGCAAAAGCTCGGCAAAGATATCGGCGTGAATATCGTACTGTATCTTGTATGCCAGAATACGGCGCAAGAGGCGGCGCAAGATATAGCCCGCCTCCTTGTTCGACGGCCTTACGCCATCGGCAATAAGGAAGCTTGCGCCACGGAAATGATCAGCGATAACACGCTTCGTCCGCTCATCAAGACTCGCCCCTAAACCGGCGGAACCGGTCGGGCGAGGCCCAATCTCGGCAATTTTTTTCATAATATCGGCAAAGATATCGGTCTCGTAAACGCTTGCTACGCCCTGTTTTATCGTAGCTACTCGCTCAAATCCAGCGCCAGTATCAATGCCCCGGACCGGGAGCGGCTCAAGCTGCTTCGCTGACGTTCCCAAAAGCAGTTCTTCGCGCGACCCTGGATAGAAGAACTGGTTGAAGACAATGTTCCAAATCTCAACATCCTTCCCTTCTGAGTTTTTACAGTAAATCTCGGTTGAAGGACCGCACGGGCCAGCCGAGCCAGTGGGGCCCCAGAAGACGTCATGAATGCCCTCTTCACGGACATCAGTGACCCCGAGCGAGTGCCAGATCTCCTTTGACTCGCTATCCTTGGGAACACTTTCAGAGCCTTTGAATATCGTCACATACGAAATCGGCAAACCAAGCTCCTGCGTGATGAACTCAAAGGCGTAGGTGATAGCTTCTTTCTTCCAATAGCCGCCCTTGGGCGAGACCGGCTCGCCCTCGGCCGTACCGGTAGGGACTAGGTCGAGCTTATAGCCAAAACTGAAGTTGCCAAGCATTTCAAAGAGCGTCAGGTGCGTGTTATCCCCGACCTCGTCCACGTCTGAGGTGCGAAAAGACTTCTGGATAGAAGCAGTGGAGTTGCTCCCAAAATCCTTTGCTGCATTGAGCTCACCAGTGAAATAGGGCTTGAACTGCTGCATCCCGGCGGTGGTTAAAAGTACTGACGGATCAGAGGGTACGAGTGAGGACGACTTTACATGGGCGTGGCCGCGCTTAACAAAAAAGTCTATGAAGCGTTTACGAATTTCTTCGGATTGCATATGAGTTATGGCTAAAGATAAGCACCCTCGTACAATAGCGAAGTTCAGCCTGAAATAAAAGAGCGAGGAAGAGGGGCGGACGAGCGGCTAGTGAAGGCGGGCAGTTATCTCCGCCTTCAAGGTGTCATCCGCAAGCTGGTCAACCACTTCAGAGACCTTCGGCTCACTCGGTACGGTGGCAACGGGAATATTAAGAGCCATGACGCTTACCTTGGCGGCCGGCGCGCCCTCTTGCCGGATAGCATCGGCCAAGCTGGCAACAAGAATCTCACGGGCGTCAGAAACCGACGCGATGAGAGACTGGGCCTCTGCCGTTCCCGCCACATCCTGAATGAGTTTTGCCAGAATGGTGGTGACGCGCACAGCGGTTGCCGCATCAGAGTTTTTAGTAACGATATTGGCAATGCGAGCGGAAAAGAGCTCGGGAGTATCAAAGTCGGTCACGATGAAGCGCAATGAGGCGATGAGCGTGTCTTCGATCTTCGCGAGCGTCGCGGCGTCCACATCCGCGGTAAAAACCTCGCGCATATCATCCACAAAGCGGAGCTGGGTCAAAAGGCGTCCGGTCATATCAGTAAGCCGACTCTCCGCCTCCTCGCCGAGATCACTTACTTGAAGCCCGGTCAGCTTGGTCTGGAAGCTAGACAAGGCGGCGGCATAACGTCCTAAAGAAGTCGAAAGAAGCGGGGCGTCATCCGGCGCGACGTCCACCAACTTGCGCACCTCCCCGGCGCGCTCGCCCGCCTTCCTAAGATCAAAGCTCGCCTCCGCATAATCATCGCTGATAAAAAGCTCCACGATGTTATCCCTCCACGTCTTAAAGAAATAGAGCGGGTTGTTCGAGAGCACCGCGAGATCTTTGTTTGCCAAATCTTCCACGCGTGCACGGCCAAGGCCTTCGCTGCCGCGAGCGATACTCGTAAAGGCCGACGCGGGAAGAGCGGCGGCCACCAGGCCGGCAATGAGCGAGAGAATGACTATCTTCTTCGGGGATATCATGATTTGCTTCATAACCGTATCTATTTATTATATCACTAATAGCCTTCAAGCATATTGCTCTTGACGTGACTACGGATGCGCAGGAGCGCCTTCGCCTCAATCTGACGGATACGTTCACGGGTCACGCCGAACTCCTTACCCACCTCCTCAAGGGTGTGGGTTACGCCGTCCTCAAGACCGAAACGGAGCTGGAGGATCTTCTGCTCACGCGGGGTGAGGTCTATCAGAATCTCCTTAATCTTCTCGCGGAGCAGGGTCTGGCTCGCCACCTGCGCCGGCGTAAGGCTCTTGTCGTCCTTAATGAACTCGGAAAGGGTCGAGTCATCATCGCTGTCACCCACCGGCGACTCAAGGCTGACGACGTCCTGACTTATTTTCTGGATATAGTGAATCTTCTCAATCGGCATCTCCATCTCAACCGCAATCTCTTCAACAAGCGGGTCGCGCCCGAGTTCTTGCGTCAAGCGGCGCTTGACCTGGGTGTACTTAGAAATAGTCTCCACCATGTGCACCGGGATACGAATCGTACGGCTCTGGTCGGCTAGCGCACGAGTAATAGCCTGACGGATCCACCACGTAGCATAAGTCGAGAATTTAAAACCGCGCCGATAGTCGAACTTATCAACAGCGCGGGAGAGACCGATGTTACCCTCCTGAATGAGGTCGAGGATGCCAAGGTTGCTCGTGCGGTTAACGTAGCGCTTCGCGATAGACACGACGAGACGGAGGTTCGCTTGGATAAACTTCAGACGAGCGCTCTCATCGCCCTTTTCAATGCGCTTGGCGAGCTCTTTCTCGTCAACAGACTTAAGTAGGGGCGCCTTTCCGATCTCTTTGAGATACATCTGCACCGAGTCCGGAAGATTGTCATCAAAGCCACTCGTCGCTTCGCGAAGCTCCTTTTCGCTAATCGCCTCCTTCGGCACGTCAATAAGCTGGGTCGTTTCAATGACCTTCACGCTCTTTTCCTCAAGCCGCTTGTAAATAACGTCTAAAAAGTCGACGTTGAGCTCTATGTTCGGGAAGTAGTGGAGGACTTCCGTGTCGGTGACATAGCCACGCTCCTTGCCACGCTCAATAAGCTCAAGCAAGTGCGCCTCGTTCCGCTCATCCTTTTTACTGCCCTTCTTACCCGAAGCAGCTTTTCTTGAACCTGCCTGCCCTGAGCCTGCCGAACGGGCCGAAAGAATCCGCTTTGGGGCGGCCTTTGTATTGCCTACTTTTTTGACCGACTTGGAATTCGAACTGTTTCCCTTCCCTTTCGCTGGCATCCGCTTCCCCGGGAGGGACCTCGTAGCTTTTTTAACCATACCCCGTAGTTAAACTGCGATTATTTTCTAATTCGGCGCTTTCTTGAACTCGAAAAGGTCATTTTAGCCCGATTATCACCTCGCGACAACATACCATCGCCCCTTGCGCCCGATCGCAGTTGTACTGACGGGGCATAGGTTTAGTTATTATACCCTAAAACGAAATGTTAGGGAATGCTTCGTTCGGGCGAGCCTTATTTAACTGACAACTCACAACTAACGACTGACAACGTGAGCTCAAAAACCCTACAAACAATGAAAAATAGCCACTACCTGCTGACTTGGCTCTTGAGGACAACGATAGAGAAAAAATGATGAAAAGTCAATCAGCAACGCATTTGTCATCCTCGGGCTTGACCCGGGGATCTAGAAAAAATGGATTACCCAGTCTAGCTGGGTAATGACAGATTAGGCTTTCGCCAAGGCAGAATGACGCCTCTGGATAATCACTTATTTTACGACCCGGATTGAGAGGTCGTCCGCTCCACGAGCAGCGCCCTAGATACTAAGATATCCAGAACGCTGCCCGCGAACGAAGCTGCGTATTTCAATGAGCTACTTACAAGCTTTAACATAGCACATTTTATGTATTTTGTCCAGTATAAGCCAAAAAGCCTTATATAATGAGGATTAGTGGCGTTCATGGACGTCATTCTGAGTGAAACGAAGAATCTATAGATCCTTCACATTGTTCAGGATGACACGGGGGCGCGCCGGATAATGACAGCGAGAACCTACATCTTCGATATTCTTTGATACTCGGCGAGTAAGACCGCTACCTTAGTCTCATCCTTCGCCTTTTCGGCTTCTTTAAGCTCCTCTTGAAGCTTCATCTTCCGCTCTTTCACCGCCTCTTTCTGGAACGCTAGAATAAGCTGTTTAAACTCGAGCTCGAGCTTTTCGGGGTCGGTCGACTCGAGGCTTAAGCGCAAATGCACGACATCGAGCAAGTGGGCAATCGGCCCCTCTTTCGGGGCGATACCCGGAGTCTTAATGAACTCAAACGCCTTCCGATACTCATCCGAGAAGAGGTTGTAGTGTTTTTCGATATGAGGCAAGAGTGCTGGTGCGGCGAGCACGAGGCTCAGTAGCCGCTCAAGGATAATCCCCTGCCTACCGGCAGGCAGGCCTGCTTGACCCAGGATGTCCGCCGGAGCCCGGACCGCTTCTCCGCCCACCTTCACGCCTTCTATCTTGAGTTGCCGCATCTCGGCGGCGAGCACCTGCTCTCCCACGTTCGAACGATTGGCGAGCTGGGTAAGCCAGTGACTCTGCTCAACGGGACTGCTAATCGTCTTTATTTTTGCCAGAACAGCCCGAATCGCCTTCTTCTTCTCCACGAGCGGCTGGTCTTTGGAAATCTGGTGATACTGGAAGTAGTACTCCATCGCCGGCATCGCCTCGGCAACAAGCTTCGCCATCTTGCCCGACTCGCCCTTCACAATATCTGCCGGATCCTTGGCTCCTTCGGTAAGCGGCAACACCTTCACATTAAAATCAAAGGCTGCTGCGGCATCAATTGTCCGCTCAGCAGCAGCGCGACCAGCACCGTCATTATCAAAGGCGAGAACCAGGTTCTCACACAGACGACGAAGAGCGGTAAGATGTTCAGAAGTCAGGGCGGTCCCAGAGGTCGCAACCGCATTCGTGATGCCATCCTGGTAGCTCATCAGGAAGTCCATCTGACCCTCGACGAGTACTGCCGCATTAACGTCACGGATAGCGTTTTTCGTTTTCCAAAAGCCGAATAAGAGTTTTGATTTATTAAAAATGGGCGACTCATGGCTATTCACATACTTCCCAATCTCCGGGCTCTCATTGCCCGGCATAACACGTCCGGTAAAGCCGATAACCTTACCTGAGGGGTTGTGAAGCGGAAACATAATCCGATTCCGAAAAAAGTCATAATAAAGCCCACGTTCGTTTTTGGATATCAAACCCGCCTCCTTAATCGCCTCCGGGGCGTAACCCATCTTCGTGAGGTGACGCATCAAGTTGTCGTTTCCCGGCAATGCAACGCCCAGCTCAAAAGCCGTGACCGTCTCGTCCTTGAGACCACGCTCGTGAAGATAGCTTAGGGCAGAGCCACCCGCTGGTTCATTGAGACTCGCCTGGAAATAATCCTTCGCAATACGATTAATTTCATACAGCGCGTCATATTTCCTCTGGTCAGTATTGCCAACACGCTTGAGTTCAATCCCCGCCTTGTCGGCAAGTATCTTGAGCGCCTCAATGAAATCGACGTTCTCGTAGCGCATCACAAAGCCAAACATGTCTCCACCAAGGCCACAGCCAAAGCAGTGCCACATTTGGCGATCGGGACTCACGATGAACGAGCCACTCTTCTCCTTATGAAATGGACAGAGGCCCTTGAGGTTCTTTCCGGCCGGCGCTAAGTGAACGTACGGCTTAATGACGTCGGCGATATCGAGCTTTTCTTTTATTAAATCCGTTGTTTGCATAAGGCAAGTACGTAGTACGTAGCTCGTAGTCCGTAGGAATAAATCGGAGGTGCCGCACTTGATTATTATTTACCTTTAGACTATACTACCTCAATAGTTTAAAGCCTAGAGCGTCTGGCTCTCCTACGCGCTACGTACTACGAACTACTATCTAAACCTATGAAACAGTGCTCAACGTGTGAAAAAACCTCCCGCATGGCCGGTACCCGCGTCCTTCTCCGCGGTCACTATAACCCGACCAACTGGACCCGCAAGTATCCGAACCTCCAGACCATTAAGCTCTCAGAGATGTTCCGTGGATTTAAGGCTGGCTCTTCGGTCCTTATTTGCACCCAGTGTATCCGCACCATCGGTAAGACCGCGCGACTTGAGAAGAAAGCAGTCCTCAAGGCTGAGCTCGCCGCCACCCTTTCGGCAAGCTCAGGGCAAGTAAAGGCTGCCGCTCCTGCAGTTGACGAGAAGGTAGAGGCTCCGAAAAAGGAAGCGAAGCCAGTAAAGAAGCCCGCCGCCGCTAAAGCTAAGGCGGACGAGGGAAAGGCTGCCCCGAAAGCGAAGAAGGAGGCTAAATAAACAAAAACCGGCTCTCGCCGGTTTTTGTTTACTAAGTATTTCCGCCAAGCGGTTTGTCGGATAAATATCACTTGGATAGACTTCTAATAGATGTAGCTTGAGCTTTTTCGCAAGCTTTCGTTTTTTATCAATATTGGCATCATATCCTTTCTGGACTTTTGCTAGACCGAAAAATTCAATTAAAATATTCTTCTTAATCAAGAAATCACTAGTAAATTTTGTATTCCCATACTTCACATTTCGCTTATGAGCTATCCCTCTCGAAAAAAGCCAGTCATCGATAATCCGTTCAGTAAATGAATCACATTTATGACCGTCCTTAGCAATAAATTTGTGAGCGAACAACTCCGGATTGGGAGTAAAGCCGGCTTTACGGATTGCTGCGTTCCAGCTCCCAAAACTTCTTTTGTACTCCCGATACATATTCAGCTCTCGTTTGAGCGGCATCCTTCCGTTTACCTTATTGAAGTTCCTTGTTTTCCGAAGTAATTCCTCGGCGGAATACTTTCGATAAGGATGAAGCACTACATATGCCCGGCGAATTGCGCTAAGTTTAGCTCGTTGCTTTGGAGTATAAACTTTTTCACTTTTTCTTTTTTGAATATTCTGCTTTTGCTTTTCAGTAAGCAAGATACCCTTCGTCCATTGAACAATTAAGCTACGAGCAATGCCCAAATCTCTCTCGATTTCACGATGTGTTCTGCCAGCTTTACGCAACGAAATAGCACGTTTCTTTTCTAGTTCTGTATGCCGTACTCGTTGCCTTAGCGCTCCATTAGCCATATAGTCATTATATCATTTCGGACTGTAGTGTAGTGGTAGCACGAGTCGATGGGGTCGATTTAGTCCCGGTCCGATTCCGGGCAGTCCGACACAAGCACTTATACACATTTATGAACGAATCATTTAATGGCACCTCGCCGACGCAAGAAGAGACTCCTGAAGCGAGAAACAATCGCATATTCGAAGGCTTCAACAAAGAGATGCTTGAGATGGGCCTGACGCCGATCACCATCATCCAAGGCAGTACCGCCCGCAATATTGTTGCCCTTGAGTCCGGCGGCGCCTTGAATCGCCCCTTCGCCGTTTTCGAGGTCAGCCCCGATTATGATCCGGAAGCGCGGCTTATTTATAAATCAGAGGTACCGTCTGAGCGTGGCGAAGGAACAGACCGAGAAGTATACTTTTACTCTTCTATCCTGCCCCAGATCCAAAAAGAGTTACCCAACGAAACACGGGAAAATATCGTCTTCCCGCTCCTGAGCCACGTATATCAAGGACCAAGCCGGCCCAAAGGCATTCTTCTCTCAAAGCTCGAAGGTAAAATCCTGGGCACGGGCGACCGCGCCCATCTGGGCATTTTGGAGGAAAGGGATCTCGATCTCATCGTTGATCTCATCCGAGCGGTTCAAAAAATCGATCCGGCGACCATTGATAAGAGTAAGGTGGCTCTGCCGGACCTCGATTACAGCGTCCTTGAGCGGCAACGCGTCGAGGAGAAAAAAGAAATCCTTCGGGAGATCCTCGGCGAAGGGGCGCTCTTGAAAATAGAAAAGCTGCTAGAGGAGTCCGCAGCCGCCCAAAAAAATCAGCCGCTCTATCTCCTTTCTGAGGATGTATTCACGACCAACCTTATGAAGCTCGCTGACGGCCGCCTCGGCTCATTTGATTGGGAACGTTTGCATACCGGCAAAAACCCCGCAGATGATTACGGGAAAATGGTTACCCGCCTTTGGAGCGAACCGGAACTCCAGAGCAAAATCATCAGCAAAATTCTTGAGGCAAATCAAGATATTCCCGGCTTCCAGGAGATGTTTAGATCGAATCTCATCTCTCGAGAAGGCAGTCACTTCCTCAACCACTATCACGATATCCTCACTACCTATGCTGCTAATCCTGCACGGGTTTCCGCTGAACAATACGAAGAAGCGAAGGCTGGAAAGCTGGCCATGCAAAAACTGATTATGGAGGCTGCGAGCGGCATCGGGCCTTGGCAAAAATAGCCATAAAAGTAAGATTAACTCTCACTCATCGTCACTTATGTTAGATAGCAAAGCACGAGAAGCATTCCTCAAAGCATACGACGAACTTGCCGACGCTATTTATCGGCACTGCTTTTTTCGCGTTTACTCCCAAGCCCGCGCTGAAGATCTCATGCAGGAGACCTTCATAAAGGTATGGCACTATTGTTCGAACGGTAACACCATTGAGTACCTTAAGGCCTTCATCTATCAGACTGCTAATAATTTAATTATTGACGAGAGCCGGAAGCGCAAAGAAGAAAGCCTCGAGGTACTCCTCGAGAACTCCCCCGCCAGCGAGCCCTCCCACGACACCAGAGCTGACATCGAGCAAGACATGCTCGTTACCGACATTAAAAAGGTAATGGTTGATCTCGACCCAGAAACACAGCAGCTCCTCACCTATCGCTTCATTGATGACCTAGGACCACGCGAGATAGCCGAGATATTGCAGATTACACCCAACAACGCCTCCGTCCGCATCAGCCGCGCGCTTCAGACGCTTAAAGCACATTTGCCCACTAGCTAATATGGAACAATTTCTCTTTAAATTGAAAAAGGCGAAGGAGGGTAACCCACCGCTTCGCGCTGAAATCAAACAGGAAGTTCGCACTGAGCTGCGACGCTTTTTTGACAAATCGGAGGTCGTAAGAGTCGCCCCCGTCACTCATCACAGTATTCATTCGAGATTAAGAACATTATTTTTAAGACCTATGCCTATCGTATTAGCACTTGCACTCATTCTTTCAGGGGGAGCTACCGCAGCAGCGCGGCATGCCGAACCAGGGGATTTCTTGTATCCAATTAAGGTTAATGTCATCGAACAAGCCCGTGCCGGACTCTCCTTCTCAACCGAAGCCAAAGCTCAGTGGGAAGAGCACCGCGCCGAAGAGCGATTAAAAGAGGCGGCAGAGCTTGAGACAAAAGGGGAGCTTAATGCGGAAAATCGTACCGACATCGAAGGCCGTTTTAACAGCCATGTCGCGCGTGTCCGTGATTTAGTTGCAGAGCTGCGCGCCAAGGGCAATACTCAAGCAGCGCTCTCGGTTGAGTCGGCACTTGAGGCCTCTATACAGCGACACCTAGACCTTAAGGTTGACGTTAGGGCGGAAGCAGAACACGGAAATGAGGTGAGACAGGCAGCACATGAACTCCGCGACAACATTCGGGACTCCCTCAAAGGACTTGGTGAACTTCGACTTGATATCCAGACGGACGACCGCGATGATAGCGATGAGTAAAAGGATGAAGACGGGACGACGGGCGGCGGTCATGAGGATGAAAGTTATGAGAAGAACCTGAGCGACGACAATCACGGAGGCTCAAACGTCAAAGTTCAAAGCGAAGGGAGTTTGAGGCTTAATGTCGGGGAAGATTCCGGATCTAGCAAAGTCGAAATAAAGCTTTAGAAGTGTGACAAATCAAAAAACGGGTTAATGCCCGTTTTTTGATTTGTCAGTATCACTTTTTCCCCACGACCAGTGTGGTCGCTCTCCTTTCTTGTTGCAAACCCACAGGAGAAGAACGCTTAACCCGCCCAGTCCCACAAAAAACTGGGCGAACTTCTCCATTGTCGCTAGTCCGTCATTGCCGACATCCTTCGCATAATAGGCGACGCAAAAAAGATAGATCGCCATGACCAGCCATCCCTGCCACGTCACCGGTATCCATCCCCAGCCATAGGTCTTTGCCCTAAACCACAATTTACGTTGTGGTCGGGCTAACCCCGGCGTTTCCGCCGGTCGCCCTGGGGCGATCGAATCGTCCTGATTCGATTTAGCCTTAAACCAAAGCTTTTTGGGCTTTTTTACTTCTTCCGCTTTTTTACTACCAATACCAAACATGTTTTTGTCGGGCTGCTGGGAGTTGAACCCAGGCCGCGCACTCCCGAAGCGCGCATACTACCGCTATACGACAGCCCGTTTACCCGCCTGCCTTCGGCACGGCCTTTGGCGGGCCGCTTTAGCAATCCCGCTCACAACGTTTCTCAAGAATACCGAAAAATGGCGAAAACGTAAAGCTCACGCTACTTTTTGCCAGTACTGCCAAACCCGCCACGGGTCTTGTTCGGCATCGCCTCAACCTCGTCCCACTCCCAATTTTCCGTTTTTATAAATGTCGCCTGCATAATACGGTCGCCCTTCTCAAGCACCACCGGTTGAGCCGAGAAGTTATACAGTGCGGCTTTTACCTCATCTTCGTCACCCGAGTAGTCTGGATCGATAATGCCGACGCCATTTGCCAGCATGAGCCCGCGTTTGTGGAGCGAGCTACGCCCAGCAAGCAACATAAAGTGCCCCTTTGGCGTCTCAACGGCAACATTGAGCGGAACATAGCCGACTTGGCCAGCAGGAATCGTCACCGGCTCGCGTGCGGCAAGATCAAAAGCCGCGGCATGTTCCGTGTGCCGTTGCGGAAGCTCGAGCGTCTTATCAAATCGTTTTATTTTTATTTTCATAATAACGTTTATCATTCGCTCATTCGTACGAATGAGCGAATGATAATTCTATCCGACAAAATATTTCTTCTTAATCTCCTTGTCGATTTTTTCTTGTTCTCCCGCCGCACGCTCCTTCGACTTCTGCGACATTTTCACCAGCTCCTTCACGGGTAACTTCGCCAACTCTTTCACCCGCGCGAGCAAGAGCTCTTTCTCATTCCTTTCCGGATCGTCGAGCACCTCCTCAAGGAGGATAGCGATTATCGCTCCAATCCCCGGTCCCGGCGTAATACCCGCGGCCTTAATAACCTCGTCGCCTTTGACCGCGATCATCTTGGCACTTATCGGATCCATTTTCACCTTCTCAACCATCGCCTGCAAATAGCGCAGGCGGTACGGCTGTGCTTTGGGCACCCCAGAACCGATGCGGTCCGCCTCACGCACCTTAATCAGCGCATCCATATTATCGGTACCGACACGGCTTACTAAGCGGCGCACCCCGGCGAGCGTCACCGCCTCCGGATCATAAACAAACATGTGCTCATAAACGAGGAGTGAGACCTTTTCAATGACATCGTTCGGATATTTAAGCCGCTGCAAAATCGCAGTCGCCTGCTTCGCTCCAATCACCTGGTGACCGTAAAACGTCCAGTCACCGCGGCGCTCTGTCATCCTGAGGCTTGCCGAAGGATCTATGGTAACAGATCCTTCACTCCGTTCAGGATGACGCGAGTACGCGTCAGATTCTTCGCGGAGTTCACTCGCCATCTGGCGCGGCTCAGAATGCCGAGTTACGGGGATAGACCGAATTTTTTTACCTGTCGGCGTATCTTTCCACTGTCGGCTCTTCGGCTTGCCCACATCGTGAAGTAGCGAAGCGAGGCGCAAATCAAGCGGGAACTTCTGCTCAACCGCATACTGAAGCGACCTGAGATTGTGCTCATAGACACTAAAAATATGGTGTTGATTCTGCTCCATCTCCACGCCCTCAAGGAGCTCCGGGATAACATGAGTAAGTAGGCCAAGTTCGCGCATGAGCTCCACGCCCTCATGACCACGTTCGGTTATGAGCAGCTTATTGAACTCGTCGCGGATACGCTCTTTGGAGACGAACTCCAAGAGCCCAGCGTGCTTTTTAACTGAAAGTTCCGTTTCTGGCTCAATATCAAAACCGAGCTGCGCCGAAAAGCGCACTGCCCGCATCAGCCGCAGAGCGTCCTCATTAAAACGCTTGTCGGCCTCCCCAACCGCCCGTAGTACTTCATTCTTCAGATCTTCCTGCCCCCCGAACGGATCGATAAGGTCCTTTTTACTCTTTTTCTCGCTCCCGAGATTAAGCGCCATCGCGTTGACCGTAAAGTCGCGGCGCGCCAGGTCCCCCTCGATTGTCTTGGCGAACTTCACTTCATCCGGATGCCGCTTGTCGGTATACGTGCCTTCAAGCCGAAAGGTGGTAACCTCCACGACTTTAACCAGCGGATCTTCGGAGCGAGTTTTAACTCCAACGGTACCAAAGCGGTTTTCGTAGACGCTGTCTGGGAAAAGCTTCAATATCTCTTCCGGCTTCGCGCTCGTAGCCAAGTCCCAGTCTTTCGGAGTAGCACCAAGCAAGACGTCGCGAAGACAGCCGCCCACGAGATACGCCTCGTAGCCAGCCTGCTTCAATATCTCTGCAATTTGGAGAACTTCCTTGGCGATCTGCATAGGCTAATGATATCCATTCATCGATGATATGTACACAAAAATGAACCTTATGACATAATGTATATACATTATGTATGATGTTTCTAAAAAAGCAGAGATTTTAAGTTGGCGAAGGCGGGGCCATTCATACAGAGAAATACTCGCGCAATTCCCCCAACTTTCGAAGGGAACTCTTTCTAAGTGGTGCAATAGGCTTCAGCTTACTGAGGAGGAGCTAAAATTGATAGAGAAGAAAACAGGGGCGAATCGAGATCGATCTAGATTATTTGCCGCAAGAACTAACCACACGAAACGGCTGAATCGGGAAGCGCTTATCAAGGCTGAATCCTATAAGCAATTTGAAAAATACAAAAGGGACCCATTTTTTTCGCTTGGAGTTGCTCTTTACTGGGCGGAGGGCGCAAAGACATCAAGACGTTTTCAATTTATTAATTCTGATCCATCCATTATGCAATTAATGACAAAATGGGTCGAAAAATACCTGCAAATTGAGAGGAAAGATTTTAAGGTACGACTCTACATTCACCGGATCTATAATACTGAAGAGTGCTATGACTTTTGGTCGAAAACATTAAGTATCCCCAAAAATATTTTTTCCAGGCCAGTATATAAAGCAACCCCCCATCTCATTAAAAGAAACGAGAATTACAAAGGCTGCATTCGGATTGATTTGCCTAGAGTGGCACCCTGGCTTATAGTAGATAATTGGCAGCGATTTCTAGGAAGAATGCATTTGCGCCCATAGCTCAACTGGATAGAGCACTTGCCTTCGAAGCAAGGGGTTCTAGGTTCAACTCCTAGTGGGCGCACCAGGTTAAGCGATAGTCAAGCTAACCATTTCAATCAAAACACCCGCCAACATCTACGAAGGTGTGGCGGGTGTTTTGATATTTTCTATTACTTTTTAGTAGATTACTACATTATCGATTACCCTATTTCCCCGTATTGCTCATGTCGTTGCTCAACTTCTCAAGGAAGCGGGTCGCGCGGTCTCTGCCGCCGAGGCCGAAGGCAAGGCCCCCGGCGATAGCGATCATCGCGATGACACCAGTGATAAGCGTGTTAATAATGCTCACCGCGACACCAACCTGAAGCAGGGCGCTGAGAAAGCCGAAGATGAAAACCACCCACCAGGTGAGCGTGCCAAGGCCCTTCGCGTGGTGCATGCGCGCTCCATTGATAGAAGCGACGACAAGGCGACGGAGAAAGTTGGCTGCCACCAGCGAGGCGAGCACGATAAGAACCGCGACAAGCACGTTCGGCAAGAACGGAATGAGCGTCTCGCGGAGAAACGTCGAAAATGCCGCAAAATGCAGGATATCAGCGGCGGCAATCAGAAAGACGATCGCGATGAACCAATAGACAATCTTGCCGATGAAGTGGCCGAGGTTCAAGCGGATGTTCGCCCGCTCGAAATAAGGCTCAACCCCGGCGCGCCGAACGAGTGTATCAACCTTGAGATAATAGACGATACGCTCGACAAGGCGTTCGAGGACTGCTGCGACCACGAGACCGATAATGAATACGACGATAGCGCCAATAAGGTTCGGCAAGAAACCGAGCAGGGTGGCCCACAATGCCTTGAGAGAGTTGGCGGTTGTGAGCGTGAAGTCATTGAATACTGTCATAAGTATTGAGAGGATCTAGAGCCTGCTTTCCCGCCTCTAGCGGGGTGACTGGTATCTAGAAATTAATAGTAAGGGAGAAAGGGATACACGTATCGACCGGAAAGCTCAAGATATCTAAGGCTTTTGTTATTGTAAGTATAGCAAAGAGAGTGCCAGATTCAGTCCTGTTCTGTGCATAAGCGATTCCTAGCGGCGGAATATGAATTTGAGCACCGCGATGATCATCACAAAAAGAATCAAAGAAGCAATAAGAAGCAATAACATCAACCAGAACCAAGGCAGATCGATCGATAGAGAACGAGTCAGCTCAATATGCTGCTCAAATTGACCAGTGCGGTCAACTGTGACCGGACCGCTCATATACCGAAAATATCCTAAGACGTCGACACTGATACGATAGGTTCCCGCAGGAACCAAGAAAGAATAGAGCCCAAACTCATCAGTACGGACAGTCGCTAACTCATCTGTCGGCCAAAGCGCGAGCATGCCCGTCGCGAAGTTCAGTCGCCAGAGTCTCACCGTGGCTCCCTTGATTGGCTCGCCGCTCACGGTATCAACCACGGTGCCGAACTGCCGGAATAAGGCTGGATTGATCGCTATGCCAATCCCCGGTTCAATCACAGTACCGGTGGTTCCTGGGGCCGGAGCCAGTATCAGGCCCCGCTGCGGGTCATAAATCCAAACAAAATCGGGGGGCGGTGACTCCAAGGAGGAAGAGGATTGAGTTCCCATTGAAGACCCGGATCCGCCAATGGTTGCCCGCCGCTCAGTAACCGTCCCCACTTCATTCGAATATCCCAAAAGGGTTCCGTCTCCCTGCTCTGTTACTCGAATGATAAAGTAATAAGGCGTCGAAGGAGAAAGCCTTTGAAACAAGGCAGTCCTGGTTGTTTGGCGACTATTGAACGTGTAGGGACCGCCGGGAGCTTCAGCAATGCCGGCCTCATAAGCCGGGGCAACAGTACCGGTGGTTGCCGTCCACGAGAGACCAACAGAGTCTCTCGTTACCTCATCGACCGATAGCTCCGGCATGGTCGCTCCGGAGTAAGATAAAAAGCCCCCGTTAATACCAAAATTAGTGGACTCCCCGGGGGTGGGGGTTATATTCGGAATCGCTCCCCAGAGCCCGTAGCTTGACGAGCTCCCATAAGCAGCTGGCTCGGCGATAACCGGGGCTTCAACCGTAAAATTCGAAGACGAGAAATTATCGGCAAAAGCTGAAGGAACCCACGCACCTAGGAGAAAAACGATAAGAAAGGAAAATCTGCCAAGGCGCATTGAACACTAATTGGTTGCCTTAGGAGCAGTTGGAGTCGCGCTCTTCTTGTATTCCGCGATAGCGCGGACCACATTGGAATCGCTCTTCAAATCTTCGATAAGAAGCACCTGGGCGCTGTTAATACGCATCTCGTCGGTCGGGCCATGGAGCTCGCCACCGAGTTTGACCAAGCTGATGTCTGGAGTCTGGGTCTGGCCTTCCGCTGCTGGCTGGATCGCTTGATTGACCTGGAGATAGTAGACGTCGCGGAGGGTCATAAAGTCACCGGACTCGTTAGAAAGCTTACCGAAATACACCTGGCCATTAACCAAGAAGACAGACTGATAGGTGCCCGAGCTAGAGCTCATAACATCCATCACGTTCCCGCCCTTGAGATACGACATACCCGCGACCAAAATAAAAGCGAGCACGATAGCACCGAGAACCCAGATAATTGTTTTTTTCATATAATTAATAAGTACAATTGCTCTCCTCAGTATACCCCCATGCCGACCTCAGCGCTACCCGACGTTATCCACACACAGCCTTTAAGAAAGGCGCCTAGCGATGAGAGCGCCTTTCGAGCTCCATTACCCGCTTCTCGAGGACAATAAACTCATCGCGACTCACATACGAGATAGACAAATGAGTCCGACGATCAGTCGAAAGATCCTTTTTTGATTTTATACTTCTTACGTCCCTTGATGACATCTTATTTTTTCTTTCCTTCGAGTTTCGTAACGCGGTCATCAAGCCGGCGAACCTGAAACGCCAAAACAGCATTTTCTTGCTCATTCTTTTTCATCGAACTAATAAAGTCATCTAATTTCTTGAATAATTCACCAGTATTATTTTTCATTTCTTCCACCTCCTTCTTCACGTCTTTGATGCCGTTACTCATTAAAAGATTATCCGCCTTCAAAAGAATAGTGTCTTGCTTCACTGAAGAAATTTCATCATGTAACGCAACGAACCCCTGTTGGGTCATCACCGCTAAATCTTCGATGGCCATCTTGTGGTGAGCTGAACCAACCATTTTCTTTTTCCCTTTCATAGTTATTCTATTATCCTGCCGCTCAGTATGAATGTCAATCAAATATATTACGGCAGAGTTGGTTCAGGCTAAATCATTTTGCTTTGCAAAATGATCGGAACGATCAAGCCGTAAGCGCCGCTTGTTTTACGGAGCCGGAACAGGTTCCGAAGCTGGCTCAGACGCTGGGGCGGGCTCCTGCGCAGGCGAAGATTCGGGCTCGGGCACAACTGCTACTTCGTCAGCTGGCTCTTCTACCGGCGCACTGTCGCCCTCTTCTGGCGGAGCTGCTTCGCCCGCTGAAGAATCCGAATCAGTTGTATCCTCCGCCACTGCGCTATTAGCAGGCGCGGACTCCTCGCCACCGCTCGAAGAATCGTTTTGAGTATCCGCTGGCGCAGGTGGCTCGGTTGCATTTGGTGGGGCCACCGGTTCTGAAGTCGGGACATTAATCACCTCTTCAACCTCTGGAGCAATCACCGTGAGCGTAATATCGCGGCGGCTGCCGTCAGAGACAAAGAGCTTGGCTCCTTCGGGCACGGCAAAGGCGTGCCAGTTGAACAGCATGGCATCAGTTGCCGGGACACTCATCTTGATATCAAAGCCGGTTGCCGTTACATTGGTAACCGCGTAGCGGAAATCAAGCGCCAGAGCCGACTCGCCTTCCGGAGTGACCGTGATGATCGGCTTGGTTTTATATTCCTGAGCAAAGCTTACGTGCACAATCGACTCTTCCGCTTGAATTTCCGCTTGGCCGATTGTGTCTTCATTAAAGATCGCGAAGCCTTTGACGGTTAGGTTCTCATTGACCGCCAGCGTCTTTAGGGTGAGCTGCGTATCCGCGCCAATCTGGTCACTGCCCTGGAAACTGCCCTGCAGCTGCGCCCCTCCGTCATTCTGAGCTTGCGAAGAGTCTAAGGCCTCAAGCGTCTTCAACCGGCTGTTAAGTTCGCCAATATAGAGCGCGTTCTTTTCAGCGGTTTCCCAGAGCTGGCTGGCGAGCTTACCGAGAGAAAGGCCGCCTTGTTCATTCCACTCCTGCCGACCGGTAATAGTCGGCAAGTGCCGATTCTCCTGCGCAAAAGCAATCATCTCCTCGATGGTCATCATGTGGTGGTCTCCGTGGAGCTCGAGGTCTTCCTCGCGGACTTGGCCGTCATAATAATCGTCAAAGACCCAGTCGGTCAGCAGCGTGTTGTCGTCGTAAACGGCCTGGGCATTTATAGAGCCAGCCCCTTTGTCGCCGCCCGTAGGGCTTCCCACTTGCATGGAACCAATGACATGCAGCGTCGAGCTCGGGACGGTGGTGCCGATGCCGACGTTGCCAGTTGAATCAATAATCATTCTTTGCAGGTTGCTCGTGACAAAGCCAATAGGTTTCCCTCCCTCTTGGTACACCAAGAGCGAACTGCCAATACCGGTGTAGGCGGTATTGGCCGCTGATGTTTTCAGAAGACCGCTCAAGTTAACCGTATCATTTTTTACTGCCAAAACAGCATAGGCCCCGCTTCCCGTGTTTGTATTTTCAGATAGCATAGGCCCCGCTTCCCGTGTTTGTATTTTCAGATATGATTCCAGCGGAAGAGTTTGCAGAGGAATACAAAACATGCAGCGTCGAGCTCGGAGCCGTCGTTCCGATGCCGACGTTACCAGAGGTATCGATTCGGATTCGTTCCGTGTTGTTGGTTTCAAAGGCTAGGCCATTAGCATCATTGGTACCCAGGGTGGCGAGTGCGCCGAAAGAGTTACCGTTTTGGATAAAGGCGGTGCTGGAGACGGCTGAGCCTGCTGCTTGCCAAACAGGAGCAGTGTTAGCGCCTTGAGAGACGAGGATCTGACCAGCGCTTCCAGCTGCCCCAGCCGGACGCAAGTCACCAGTGAACTGGAGGTTGCCGATCACATGGAGCGTTGAGCTTGGAGCGGTGGTGCCGATGCCGACGTTGCCTGT
>Ga0163152_10003048_pt1 | contig 22406 bp, 18 predicted proteins | sample OliLakLV19MP8IB2_FD_148635 | JGI IMG/M metagenome (GOLD analysis project Ga0163152, IMG submission 148635) | Freshwater microbial mat bacterial communities from Lake Vanda, McMurdo Dry Valleys, Antarctica - Oligotrophic Lake LV.19.MP8.IB-2 | ecosystem: Environmental > Aquatic > Freshwater >...
CTTCCGCAGCAGGTGCTCAAAGACATAGCCCATCTCGTGGTTGGACATGGAGGCGGGGCGGAGGTCCACCTTGCTCTTCTCATTGAAGCGCTCCATGAGCAGGTAGAGCAGCCCGGCCCGCTCCAGATCGCGGATGGCATCGTCGAAGTTGGAGGCGGCAAAGATTTCCCGGACGTTCGGGGAGAAGCCCATGACATACTGGCGGAGATTCAGGGCCAGATTGGCATCATCGTGCAGGAGGCTTTCGTAGTTGAACTTGGAGGTATTGTAGAAGGCGTAGCCCGCCGCCCGGCACAACTGCCCGTGGCGGTTCTCCAGCCCCTTCTCCTTCAGCGTGTGCTCCGTCTCACCCTTCACTAGGTCAAGCATGGCCTCGACCATCCACACGGGGGTGAAGACCTCCCCGTGGTCAGCGACTCGTTGTTTTGAATTCACAAGGTTCATAATCAAATCCGTTATGAGCATAGCCCCCCGCTGCGCGCGTGGCAGCTAGGAACTCGCTTTCCAGCGGGATTTTTATTCTGTCGCTGGTTAGCGGATAATTTTTTATCAGAAGCAGATTTAGGGGATTTGGCCATACGCAGGTTATGATTTTTTACATGATTTATGAGGGAGTGAAAGGACTTTTTTGTGAATTGGAGGGGAGTGGGGGAGGAAAGTTACAAGGAGCAAGTTGTAAGTTTGCAGAGGGAAGGGGGAAAGATTGGCCAGAAAAAGGCGCATTGGTTCACGCGGAGGGTTTTGGTTTTGCGTTTAAACAAGGAATCCTCTGTGAATCAGCGGTTTAGACATGTGTATAGGCATCTGAGAGGTTTGCGTTTAAACAAGAAATCAGGCCCAGAAAGGCATTTAGCAATGGGGCTGGGAGCCTGACACACGGTTCAATAGATTTTTTCTCCGTGCCTTTCGTGATCTTCGTGGTGCAAATTGCTCCCGGTGGCGGATAGTCGCAGGGGGATAATGTCAGCGGGCATAACCGAACGGTTCGCGCGGAGGTCGCGGAGAGTGGCACGGCCATCTTGGCCATGTTTTTCCCGATCCCAGCGGGCGAGGGCGCCCGTGCTACTTTAATCCTTTCCCCGAGAAACCAGAGGCCGACGGAAATCTGCGTATTGGTGAAGAGATGGTTTTGGAGTGATTGTGGGCTTGTCGGTTTGGCGATTCCCTGTTTATATGGTGACACTCTTTTTCTCCGGACATGACCAAAAAACACATTCACTGGCTTCATGAACAGCTGCCTCTGCTGGTGGCACAGGGGATCATTACGTCTGAAACGGCTGCCAGTATAAAGTCCCATTACGACCATCAAGAAGCGCCCTCTTCGCGTCCGCTAGCCCTGACGATATTTGCCATACTGGGGGGCGTCCTCATTGCGGGCGGGATCATCCTGCTCATGGCGCATAACTGGATGGAGTTTAACCGATCCACCCGCGCTTTCATTTCCTTTCTGCTCGTCATTCTCGGGCAGGCCGTCGTGGGTTATGCTCTCTGGAAAGATAAAATCTCGGCCGCTTACCGGGAAGGCTCGGGGCTATTTGCGCAGCTGACCTTTGGCGCAGGCATGGCCCTGATCGGGCAGACCTATCATCTCTCCGATGACTTAGGAGCATTTACCCTGACATGGATGCTGTGCACACTCCCGCTGGTATATCTGCTGCGGGCGAGCGGACCGGCCTTGATCTATCTGGCAGGCGTCACTTTCTGGGCCTGTAATGTCCACGGCTGGTACGATCGTAGTCATCCCGCGGCCTGGTGGATCTGGATTGCCTTACTGATCCCCTACGCCGTCATGGAAATGCGCCGGAATCCTTATCATCCACGAGCGATTCTCCTGATGTGGGGTCTGGGCATCTGTCTGGCGATCGGCACGGGTATCTGTCTGGAAAGCGGCTGGCGGAACCTCTGGCTCGTCATCTACTCAGGAATGTTTGTATCCCTTTATTTGATCGGCTCCTTCTGGCAGGGTGAAGGGACCAGTCTGTGGCAACGTCCTCTGACCTTTATCGGCGGATTGGGGGCCACGATCCTGCTTTTTATCATGACCTTCGATAATGTCTGGAATCATATCGGCTGGGTCACCGGCTCCGGGAATGGGCAAGAGGGGAGCTGGGCAGCACTGCATGATGTCTTTCTGGCCTGTATAACGACGCTGACATCCGTCATCCTGATGGTCACATGCCGCAGGCGCGGACAGTCATTCCATCTGGGCCTAGGGATCCTCCCCGTGGTCGTGACGCTGGGTTATCTTCTGATTGGTTCAGGATACGGTTCATCACTTGCCGGTCCGTTTTTTATTATTGCGAATCTCTATTTCCTAGGATTCAGCATCATGACATTGGTCGAAGGGATCAAGGAACGCCAATTAGGCACCGTGAACTATGGCATGCTGATGATGGCCGCCCTCATCCTGACCCGCTTTTTTGACAGTGACTTTGGATTCATCGCAAAGGGATTGGTTTTCATCGTGCTGGGCTCCGCCTTTTTAGGTGTGAATTTCTTTCTCGCCCGCCGGAAAGGGGGGCCGACCCCATGAAAAAGAGCTCTCTCATCCTTTGTTTTGCCGGACTGTGCGTCTTTCAACTAGGCGTGTGTGGTTTTATGATCTATCGCTGGGAAGTGATCTTGCGCACGGGCCAAGAGTACCGATTCAAAACACGGGCGGTGGATCCGTATGACGCTTTCCGTGGACGATTCGTCTCCATCCAGCTGGAGCCCGATTATATCCCCACGGATGATAAGTCAGTGGGTCAAAGTCTCGCCCCGGGTGCCACGGTTTACGTCACTGTCGCGTCCGGCCCGGATGGACTGGCCCGGCTCGATCAATGCCTGAGCGAACCCCCGGCGGGAAAACAAGCCTACCTCAAAACGACCCTTCAATACGTGGACACCAGTATGAATCTCCAGCCGGGAGATATACTCCATCCCTTGGGTCTGGCGCGGAAAATAATGGAGTCCGATGATGCCCTTTCCATCTTTATCCGCAGTCACCTGCCTAATTATGAGACTGAAACGATCGAGAAATCTTTGAAGTCAGGCGTCGAGGACGCTTCCCTGTCGAATACGCTGGCGAGCATTCTCAACCGCATGATTTATGATCAGGCACTGTCCACGCAGCTCCTGGGCAAGACAAAGATCGGGGGTGTCTCTGAACATCCTGAGGCCATGCGGGCCGAAATGGATAAGGCTTATCCGGGACAGCTCGCCCCCACTCCGCGCGCGCGGATACATGTGAAACTACCTTTCGACAGGTACTACATGGAGGAGAATATGGCACCCCGTGCCGAACAGGCCTACTGGGATCACAGCCGTAATAGGGCTCTGGAAAGGATGAGCGTCACCGTCCGCATTCTGAATGGACAAGGGCTCATCGAAAATCTCTGGATCGGGGACCGGACGATCGGTGAGTATCTGAAGTCGCAGAATAAATGATGCACCCGTCGTGTGTCGGAAATCCCGACATACTCCCCGCTACTTGAAACGGCCCCCAGCAAAAAAAAATCTGCCGCTCCCTTCTCCCCCAATACCATGTCAGGGCGGCGGTCTGGTTATTGGTTTCGCATTTTTGAATTATATTGGGGGAGGCACGAAAGTTAAAAGGAGCAAGTTGCAAGTATGCAGATAGGAGGGGGGAAAGGTTGGCCACAAGGAGGCGCATTGTTTCACGCGCTGATCCGGCATTCGGCAAGCAGCGCCCGTCGCCTGACACACAGTTCAACAGATTTTCTCTCGGTACCTTTCGTGATCTTCGTGGTGCAAATTGCTCCCGGTGGCGGATAGTCGCAGGGGGATGATGTCAGCGGGCATAACCGAGCGGTTCACGCAGAGCACTCGGAGAGTGGCACGGCCATCTTGGCCGTGTTTTTCCCGATCTCAGCGGGCGAGGACGCCCCTGCCACTTTCATTCACCCGCAGATCCGGCATTCGGCAAGCAGAGCCCGTCGCCTGACACACAGTTCAACAGATTTTTTCTTCGTGCCTTTCGTGATCTTCGTGGTGCAAATTGCGCGGGCGCTTGGTGGTGGGGTTGAGATTATTGCGGGGGTTTCACCTTGAGGGTGGCATTGCCGCCGGTGGGATTCCCCAAAGCAATTTGCCCGAGGGCTAGGGTGGCCTGGTCGATCGAGGCGGCCTCTTCACCGTAGAGCACGATGATATCTTGATTCAGGCCAAATACCGTCTTGGCCCAGTAAATCATGCCGCGCCCGGCCCCGGGGAATTGATCATTCACGGGATGGGGATAGAGGGAGAGTTTATCAATTAACCGGGCAATGAGCGGGTTATTTTTCCGGTCACCGACAAGGATCATAGGCTGTTGAATGTCGAGCGGAGCTTCAAAGGCACCCCAAGACATGTACATCGCTCCGTTGGCTAAACCGGGGCGTTCCGTCTTATGGTTTTCAGCTTTGTCAGATTGAGCCTTGATTTTTTTCGATGCGAGGAGTTTAACGACGGCATCGGCCTTTGCCTTCATGTCATCAGAGCCGTAGAGCACGAGGAATGTTTTATCCTTTTGCGCGAGGGCGGTGGCGATGTGTGCGCTGTCATTGACATCGACAGGGCCGCACAAGGCAAAAGCATATTCGACCGAGGCTGTTTTAAAGCTGGTCTGCACTGTCTTGCCTGAAAGCAATTCCTTAATATTGACTTTCCATTCCCCGGCCCCGGCAATATGCCCCAAGGCCAGTTTCTCCTTGTATTGACCGGTCGCATCGGTGGCACGGTAGATTTTTTTAAAAAGTTTACCTTTGGCATCCAAGATTTCGATTTCCAATGGCAGCACACCTGCAATCGGGAATTTCTCGGATTCCACCGCCGCACTGATGGTCACGGAGGAGGGCTCCACGACCGGCGGTTTTGTCGTTACTTTGGCGATCTTGTCAGGCAAAAGGGCGTAAAGGGTGGCATCTCCCTCCGGCATCGTCAGGGATTGTTTTCCACCGGTGACTTCGCGCCCGGCAAAAACATCGTAAGTGGCTTCCGAGGACGGCAGGACAAAATTCGTATCCAAGGCCGATTCTTGGTTGACCGTTTCGTGGTTCATATTCACCGCCCAGATATAACGGACCAAGCCCCCTTTTTGTTCACTCGCAAAAAGCATCGGGTCTCCGCCCTCGATCAAAGGCATCAGGGTGCCTTTGAGAGTTTCTGCAAGGATCTTTGTAATGGGCAAAATATGTTTTTCAAAACGCTGTTTTTCATTCATACTTACCTCTTGGGGATTCCATTTGCCCGTATTCGTCCAGTCGGGGAAAATGGCATCGAGCTTTGTAGCTCCCGCAATTTGCAGCGTGGAGTCCTTATCCAAAATCAGCATTCCCCCGTCTTTGACATATTTTTCGAGGGCCGTTTTTAAGCCTGGGGAGACATCTTTGAGACCCGGGGCGACCAGGACTTTGTATTTGAATGCGTCACCGGAGGCAAAATCTTCTTCGATCACATAATTAGCCGGGTAATGAGCAGTAAAACAAGTGATCCACGCGGCGACAATGCGGCCGGCATAAGATTTATCAGCAGCCTTTACATCCTTGGCGATCTCCTGGAGATACTGGTCACGGCTGTAAAAGACACCGACCTCATCACGCTTCTTTTTGATCTGGGTAAAGATACCTGAAATCGGCACGATCCGGTTTGAGAGTTCCATCATACCGGGTTGTTTGAAAGAAGCCGTGCGATCCCAGCCGAGACCCTCGATCTGGCGGGAAAGGGAAGCGTAGGTGACACTGCGCCGGGTCATCCCCTCGAACATCGGCATCATCCACACCGGTTTATTCCATGCCCCTGTCCTTATCATCTCGGTCTCACTGATCGGATAAAACATTCCGAACTGATTATCGATGTAACCGTGGGAGGAGAGGACATCCACACCCTTCCCATTTTCAAACGGGTAAAGGCCGTCCACGAGGAACCACCATGCATATATCTGGCTGTACCCGATCAATTTCGGGTCGATCGCATGCAGGTCGGAGGTAGCCTGAGCAAAGACTTTGCCTAGGATGGTCGTGCGGTAACGCATGAAAGCCAACCAATCTTCCATGTTTGCTTGGGGATTGAGGGGATCAACCGGTTTTTTACCCGTGTCCTTTACAAATGAATCAATCTGGGTGGGAACAGCTAGGGGGCCAAAATAATTTTTCGACTGGTCAGGAATGGGGTGCCCCGAATGATAAATCTCATACTGTCCCTTCTCATTTTTGGTGCCGTAAGTCAAGGCGGGTTCATCCGCATAATGCACCCCGGCAAATGCGCCGTATCTCAGGCCGTATTGGGCATTGTGCTGCACGCCGAAACGGACTGCCTGCGCGACCTCGGGCACCGACCAGTCATTATGGGCGCCCCCCGGTTGATGCTGGCCGGCCATGGTATTTAATGAGGAATACCGCGCCCCGAGCTGGACAAGGTGATCCATCGTCCGGATGCTCATGCCAAATCCCCCGTTTTGGAGTGCGAGGAAATTCATCCCGAAATCCTGGTAGAGCTTGAGTCTTTCCTCGGTTGTCCCGGTGCCCATCATTTGACCAAAAGCGGTATCTTTCGAGTCATCCAACCATGCTTGGTAATTCCACATGACAAAAGGGGTTTTGGGAATGGCGCTCACCACATTAAAAGTCCCGGCCTCTTTACCCGCGACCTGCACATTCCATTTACCCTGTGAAAGGGCGTGAGGAATGAGGTTAAGATAAATTTTCCCATTTTGTACCGGAGCCTCTACCGAGAGTGTCGCCCCGTCTTCGTGGATGAATGCCACCGTTGATTTATCCTTGTCTCCCGGGACGACGACATCGATGCGTTCACTGTCGTAGAAATAATTCCTTCCCGATGCCGTGATCGAATTCGTCGTGGTGGGCACTGCCAGGCAAGACAAAACGGATGCCGACAAGAGGAGACTTATTTTAAATAACATTTTTGATTTTCATGGGGTATTTTTCTTCAGGGTTGTTTTTTTAATGGGAGGACAAGTGAAAGTATAAGTCGTTTTTTCCGGAATGCCAATTTCTTCTTTGCCCACGGCACACATAGCATAAGAAACGCTCTTTTTTTCGCTACGTTGTAGTCGTAGTGACTCGAAACAATTCACGCAAATCTGGTCCACATCATAACCGATCGCTATGCCGGGGCCTTCATTTTTTGTCGAGGGAACCAAGCTTGCATGACGGATCAGCGGGACTTGAGCGGGATCCACCTTTCCATAAGTCCGTATGGCTTTCAGCGTTTCATCCACCATATTCTCATCCGTCACCAAGAACCCATCGGGCCTGTGATTTGCAGGCAATGAATACAGCAGGCGGATCCACCCCCCGATCCATCCCGGATTCAAAGCCTCGAAACTCATCATATGCGGCTCGTCCATCCCCCGGGCAAAAGGCTTAAATGAACGGAGGATATATTCTTTATGCCCCGCCGCATCATGTTGCGGGTTTGACAAAAGGATCGCAGGTCTGCGGCATCCCGCCTTTTTAAATAATGCCGCGCTCCTGTGGTAAAACGAATCGCAAACCGTGTAGAGGGATGTGCAGGCGGATGAATTAAAAACTCCGATCGAAGGGAACCCGCTTACACGGTCAAGGGGAGTACCACTAAAATCCAGTGAATGAGGAAGGATGATCGCCCCTTCATACTGGTGTTCCCGGATATCCGTAAAAAGGTCCGCCTTTTTGTCGGGGTGTGTGATGAGTACATCCAGATTGATCCTCTGTACCTGTCTTCCCATCTGTCTGGCGACCACATCGATCCGGAGATTGAAAAGTTGATAAAAGAGGGATTTTTTTTGTTCATCACCCCCGTTTGAAAGAAGCAGCACATTCTTCAAGAACGGAGGACATTTAACCACAAATGTCCCTTGATTTCCTTTTGATTTGAGGAATCCCTCTTTCCCGAGTTTTTTCATAGCGGAAAAAACGGTTAAGTGGCTCGCCCCGCTTTCGTGCTCCAGATCGCGGCAGGAGGGGATACGTTTACCCGCTGGATAACTCCCGTCGACAATCCGCCCTTTCAGGCGGGCGACAAGGTCGGAGACTTTAACGGGGGCATTAGACATCTTTAATAATCATTGACATCCGCATGTTATAAGTCAACTTATAACATGCATTTTATTGTACGTATAAGCTACCCCCCTTATTTGAAACTTTTATTTTTATCCACCTTGGCCTTTTTTTTCACCCTGCAAGGTTGCTCAAAAAAAACAGCCGAGTCCATCCCCCCGACTCCCGAAAAGGCCTCCTTACCCACCGACAAAATCCCTTTAACCATTCCTGCTGGGCATAAATATATCAGTGTCGTTATCGATAATGACAGTGGGCGGCGTGTGCGTAACCTCGTGAAACTCGGGACGGCTGAAACCCTCGGGGGCACGCAAAATCCTGATGGCACCACTCAAGTACATACTTCTTGGGATGGCAAAGACGATAAAGGTAATGGATTACCCCCCGGCAAATATACAGTCCGCGGAGTCACCGTTCCCGAAATCGATGCTCTATATGAATACAGCTTTTACAATCCGGGTAATCCCCCTTGGCATGGTTACCTTAATAGCGCTTGGGGTTCGAATCACGGGGACGGGGCGGCCATGGCATGTGTCCCGGCGGGAGTGGACTCCCCATGGCGCGCGGTAGTGGGATTCAACGGCTCGGAAGGTACGGACTGCATTATCGCCATCGGCAAAGATGATAAGAAGGCATGGGGATTCCAAACAGCCTGGGGCAATGTCCAAGCGGTGGCCATCGACGGGGACAACCTTTATTTCGGGCTGGGAAACAGTTTAAAAAAGATCAATGTCAAAAATGGTGCGGCCGCGTTTTTTAAACGCCCAGCCGGGCAAATCCCGCAAATTGCTATGCCTTCGAGTGTGATTGATTCGATCGCCGTCGGCTCGAGTAACATAGTAGCTGTCTTGGGCACCGATCCAAAAAATCTCAAACCCCAAATGGTGGTCATGGATAAGGAAACAGGGAAAACCAATACACCTTATGTCACGCTCACTACAATAGGTAAAATTGGTTTTGGCGCCGATGAGACACTCTACATCTCTGATACGAATGGATTTGGCAAAATCGATTTCACCGGGGTCAAGACTCCGGTGTCCCTGCCGGAGATGGGCCAGCCAGCCGCCTTTACTTTTGATACCGACAAAAATCTCTATATTTTTGACGCTGCCCCCGAGAGCCGCCAAGTCAAAGTATATTCGCCCGACTTGGGCAAATTGCTCCGGAGCGTCGGACGTAAGGGGGGCCAGCCCAAACCCCAATATGACCCACTGGCGTTTGAGCGATTAATGGCCCTCGCCGTCGATGACCGCGGTTACCTCTGGACCAGTGAGGGCATGCACCCTAGGCGGCAAGCAGTCTGGGATAAGGACGGCAAACTCGTTAAAGAGTTTATCGGCTCGACCATGTACGGTAATTGGGACGGGAAACTCCATGATCAAGACAGCAAACTCGCCTCAATCAAAAATATCATCCTTGAGGTCGACCCCTCACAAACCAAGAGCTACAAGGTCAAACAATACATCTGGTCGGGACCTAAACCCGGCGCGAAGGATTTTCTCGCGATGGGCGTGCCTTTTGTCCTCTTCGAGGTGAACCAACTCTTCCGCAGTGATACGAGCGGCAAAATGCACGAGTATTTCCTCCAAAATAGCCTCTGCCAACCGGTTCTCTACCTGCAAAATGAAAAAGGCGACTACCGGCCTGTGGCGGGAATGTTTATGAAATGGTTACCGCCTTCCCTCAACATTTTCCAGCGGTCCCAAGATCCCGATAAAACCATGTATGTCTGGAGCGACTTGAATGGAGACGAGATCATTACCGAAGACGAAATCGTCGTCCTACCCGATGCAAATTGTGCAGGCTGGAGTGGGAATACTCGGATCACGTCGGACATGACTTTTTACTGGAATGATTACATCATTAAACCCACTCGATTCACGGCCGCTGGCGCACCGGTGTATGAGAAAAGCACCATTACAAAAATGCCAAATTCCAAACTCGATGCGCAGACCAACAAACAACTCACCCGGGTCGGTAAACATTTCTACACAGGCCGCACTGACGCGAATGTGATATCAGGAACCCACCTGTGGCTCAGGGAAGACGGCTCGGAGAAAGGGAACTTCCCCAGTGTCGGGGGCGGTGTCTTTGGATCATCACAGGTTCCTATGCCTCCGAAAGGCCAGCCCATTGGGGAGTTATTTATCGCAGGCACGGTGGACTTTGGCGGGGATCAGGGCTCTGTCATGGCGATCCATGGTAACTACGGACAGGCCTACTTTTTCACCGAGGATGGTATCTTGATTGAAGACATGTTTAAAGACGCCCGAGATAATCCTGCCGGCTGGGGGACGACTGTCGAACGCGGTAAAAGTATGAAAGATATTTCCATGCTCCAAGAAGATTTCGGGGCCTGGTTCGGCAAACAGGATGACGGGAAGACGCCCTCGAAGAAATCCATGAGCGCGGAAAATATTGGTTTCGGGGCCTGGTTCGGCAAACAGGATGACGGGAAGATCCGTTACTGTTTCGGCCACACGAGCGCCAACGTCGTCGAGGTCAAAGGCCTCGACCAGTTCAAACGTTTTAATGCCGGCACCGTGGAGATCAAACCCCCGGCAGCCGAGAAATAGAAATCATTTTTTTTCTTAGATGACCATTTACCCCCCCCGCCACCACGAAGGGGAGGCAGAGGTGCGAAGTGCTGGGTGCAAAGCTAGCAGAGCTTTCGGTTGATGAACCGGCGACTCGCCAAGCAGGCACGTGATCTCTTCTGATATACTCTCAAGGACACTTTCATTTGCCAATGGGATAGAGCTTCTTATGGGCTCTACTCATCTTACAAAATGGGCCCGAGCAAACGGCAAATATTCTCGATGAGTCGCGTCCACATCGAGCGAGACCTTACCTCATCGAGCGTCACCTCATGCGACGATATGTAGTCTTTTGTGAGTTCTCTTTCGATTTTGGTGACCACGTCTGTGGAATGTAAGATGACATTGAGCTCGAAATTTAAACGCATCGAGCGCACATCCAGATTTGCCGAGCCCACACTTGCCCACTCATCATCCATAATGATCACTTTGGCATGATGTGTGCCGCAGGTATACTCGTAGAGGCGGACGCCGTAGGTGAGCAGTTCCTCGTAATAGGCTCTCGCTCCTTTTACCAAATAGGGATGATCACTCTTTGCGGGGATCAGGATACGGACCTCTACCCCACGTGCCACACAGAGCTTGAGTGCGCTCAGGAACGGCTCAGTGGGGAAAAAATATCCGGCAGCAAACCACACCCTCCGACGAGCCGCATTCAAGAGTGCCACCGTAGAGAGCATGATCGGATACTGTTGTGAGTCGGGACCATCCTCCACTACCTGCGCCAAGCCTCGGCCACCATGGATCGGAGAGGGTAAGTTTTTCTCACCACTCATATCCTCATCCGTGGCGAAATACCAGTCTTCCCAGAATGTCTGGCAGAGTGCGCGCACTACAGCTCCGCTGAGTCGGATTTGCGCGTCTTTCCATCCACCCGATTCGCTTTTATCTCCCATATACTCTCGGCCAATATTCATTCCCCCCACAAAGGCGATCTTTCCATCGATGATTTGGAGTTTACGGTGATTGCGCAGGCTGAAATTCCACCGATTCCGCATCACGTGTAGGGCATTGAACCACGAAAACTTTCCGCCCGCCTCGATGAGCCCACTAAAATATCCCCGTGGGAGGCCAAAGCATCCCATCTCGTCGATAATCACTCTCACCGCCACGCCACGCCCTGCGGCCTCCGTGAGGACGTCCCGTAAATTCTTTCCATATTCATCATTGCGCCAGATAAAAAACTCAATAAGGATCGATGACTTTGCTTCTTTGATCTCTGCTGCGAGGGCGGGGTAGAATTCTTGAGCATGGAGGAAGACCTCCACCTCATCGTACCGGCTCGACGAGTGGACATTGATTGATGAGAGCAGACTGGCGAGTTCCCGATTTCTCGGGTCATGGCCTTCTAGGGGAAGCGGCTCCACTGATCCCCTGCGATGTGACCACTTCCTACGCCTCTTTAAATGCCGACGATAGATCCGCTCACTGCCGAAAAGTAAATAGGCAAAGGCACCGATATAGGGGAAGAGGAGAACTGCCCACATCCACGCCAGCATCCCTGCGGGACGCTTCTCCGAGAGTAAAATAAAGGGAAGAGTCACCAGAGCAATCAGCCAGCCTCCGGCCAAAATCAGTGTCTGGGTAATATTCATTGTCCACTCTCCACGTCTGCCACGACTGGGAAATGATCCGAGGATCGTTTGACTGGTCCCGGATGCCGGATCCCGTACTCTGTGGCCCTGAGGTGGCGACCCATGATCAAGTCGAGTCGTGCGCTGCCTATCCCCGTTCCATACCATCCCCTCCACGTTTTCTGGGTGTGTCCCGTCGTAGCGAGATCCTGAAAAAAGTTGTCGGCGAGGATTTTTTGGAGGGGCTCGGTATTGATTCCGCAGTTAAAGTCTCCCATCAGGATCATCGCTTCCTCTACGGGTAGCGTGCCCGCATAACCTCGGAGGATTTGAGCACTTTCTCGGCGCGCCCGATATCCCCAATGATCCAGGTGTGTATTCATCACTGCGAGCACAGGGCCTTCACCCTCGGCACGTAATCTCAAACGACAAACCGTGCAAATCCGTGGATAAATGCTGTCCCAGCTGTGGCTAGGAATGAGGGGGCTTTGCGAAAGCCAAAATGTTTTTTGCTCAAGGCATTCAAAAAGATCATGGCGATAAAAAATGGGATTATACTCACCCTGCTCACCTCCTTCCCGACCCTCCCCCGCCCATGTATACTGCGGCATATGCTTATGGATATCCTCGATACGTTCACGGGTGACTTCTTGAAACCCGATCACGTCCACTGGCTCACTCTGGAGAAAGGCGAGAATGTAGGGGGCGCGATCACGCCAGCGCGCACCGGGCATGTCATCAGCCCACAGGTTCCATGTCATGATACTGAGTTGCATAGGGGTTTGGCGGAGATTTTAAAAGGGTTATTGACACTGATACGAGTCGAAAAGTCAACGATCTAGAGAAAACAGATGAGCGTGTTTATTTTTTCGTTTCAGGATCGAGTCTCGCACGATCTCACCGGCTAGGACGCTGTAGGTCATTCCATTTCCTCCAAACCCGAGGGTAAAGAATGCGCGGGGAAAGTCAGGATGCGCGCCAATGTAAGCGAGCCCATCCTTTGTCGTGCCAAAAGTCCCTGCCCACGCAAAAGCCACCTCACAGGCGATGTGAGGGAAAAGCTTTTTAAATTTACGTAAAAGTATTTTTGTTTTGTGAGGAATCAATGCATCCCTCCGAAGGGGATTTTCAAAGGCATCATCCTCTCCCCCGATAATAATACGACGCTCTGAGGTCGTACGAAGATAGAGATAGGGATCGGCATGCTCCCAGATGAGACTCTCGCGGTGCCACAAGGGCGATCTCCCCGCGATCGGCTCACTGACCAGTGCATAGGTACTGTGAAGCTCGACGAGCTTTTGGGGTAAGAATTGCTGCGACTCATAGCCGGTGGCAAAAACAATATGTCTTGCTCGCAGAGTCATGTCCCCATCCGTTTTTACCCTTACCCCTCGCCCATCAGCCTCATAACTTTTTACCACAGTACGATCATAAATCCGTACACCCATCCCTTGCGCCGCCTTCAGCAGATGATAGACAAATCGATAGGGGTCGATTTGCGCCGCATCCTTCGAGAAAAGGGCGCCAGGCCGAATGACTCCCGTCTTCGCCTTTAGCTGCGCGGCACTCCATAGGTCGAGCTCCAGGCCTGCGCGGCGTCGAGCGAGGAACTCTCTTTTCAGCGCGATCATATCGCTGGACTGTGTGGCCAAATATAAGCTCGGGCAACGCTTAAAGTCGCAGTCATCCTCCAGCGCGCGGCTTAGCTTCTCAATTTTCGAAATGGCTTCCCAACAGGCAAGGTAAGCACCCACAGCATTTTCCCTACCACGCATCTCTTCGAGCTCATGCAGTGGCACATCGATCTCGTATTGCAGTAGGGCCGTACTGGCTGCCGTGCTCCCCCATGCCACGTGGCGCTCGTCGACCACGACCACCGAAAGCCCCGCTTGAGCGAGTTGATAGGAAACAAGAGCTCCGGTGATTCCTGCTCCCACCACCACCACATCACAGCGTTCATTCTTACGCAGCGCGGGAAATGTCGAGGGCAGCCCATTACGTATAAGCCAAAAAGGATATCCTGATCGTAAATCCATAAAAATATATTTTCTCTGCTGATTTTATTATCAATGTGACCGACTCCCTTTTCTTTTCAGCGATCACATTCTACACACCTCTTGGATTTGCGCAACCCCACCTCTCCAAGAAATCGTTTTTTTCGATTTTACTGTAGAGTAATCGTCCTTGCTTGCCTCCTGGAGCAAATTGCCGGAAAGAATATCTCGAATTTCCGCCTGACCCCAATTCCACTACCGTCCTCGTCCTGGCAGCATGCCTTAAGTAGGGTATCACCCCATAGCTAAGCCGGCCCTGCCGGAGTAATAATAGGGGGTGCCCACAACCCACTTTTCAGACACGAACTCACCGGGTGCGCATTGAAAAACATAATGAGTTAAAGAACGAGACCAAAACCAAAACAAGACCTTAAAAAACCAAACATATGAAAACGAAATCGATTCTCACAGCGATGGCTGCATTGGTGCTTGGCATTACCGCCTTGAGCGCCACCGGTTGCGACAAATCAGAACCGACGACTCTCACTGGCAACTCAGCCGTCCAATACACCTGCCCGATGCACCCCGAAGTGGTGAAAGACTGGTCGGTAAACTGCCCAAAATGCGGCATGAAATTAGTAGAGAAAAAGTGAGAGAAGCCCCCTCCCGATATATCTAAAATGACCAACGGAGGAATGACCCCTAGCCAACCCCTGTCTATGAAACAAAAACCCCAAGAACCATCTAAAGATCTCGGCAAAGATCTGAAAAAATTCGAGCGACTTCCCGTCAAGACCAAGGAGCTTTTAATTCTCGAGGATCAAGCCGAGAAGTCCACTGGTCCGGAGAAAATCGACCTTGATAAAAAAGTGCGGGACAAATCCAAATAAATGAAACTCAATACCGTTCCAGGAACGCACAAGAAATAACCCTTGACCAAAGACCCCATTTGCGGAATGACTGTGGCCGAAGTCACGGCTCTTAAGACCGAGCGCGACGGTCAGAAAATCCGCGACCTAAAAGCGATGGAAAAAGCGTTATCAGGACTCGTCAAAAGGGGCGACGGCAGCGGAGAGCTAAAAGGCTGTCCGCTAGTGGATTTTGTCGCGGGAGGAAGTGAAAATTTGAAAAGAAGTAAACTCTCATGAGTGATTGCTGTAACAAACCAAAATCGGAACCTAAAAAGAAGTCGTGCTGCGAAGGTGATTCACACAATCATGAGCATGCGACAGTGAAGCCTTCTACAGTGGCCAAATACTTCTGCCCGATGTGTCCTGGTGTGGAGTCGGACAAGCCCGGCGACTGTCCGAAGTGTGGCATGGCGTTGGAGCGGAATCCGTCGTGGGTCGCGCCCGCATCGGTGGGAAAGCCGATTTATACGTGTCCGATGCACCCCGAAGTGCAGCAGGATCATCCTGGCAATTGTCCCAAGTGTGGTATGACCCTAGAGTTAAAGACGCAGACAACGGCGACAAAAGAAGAGGAGAACGCCGAACTCACTGAAATGACACGACGACTCTGGATTGGCGGCGTACTCTCGCTTCCTGTATTCATCCTTGCGATGGCGCATCTGATTCCTGCACTGGGTCACGAGGGTTGGGTGATGAGCGATGCGTCGCGGTGGATTCAGTTCGGCCTCTCCACACCCGTGGTGCTGTGGGCGGGCTGGCCGTTTTTTAGGCGAGGCTGGCGTTCACTGGTGACGTGGAATTTGAACATGTTCACGCTGATCGCCATCGGTGTCGGCACGGCATACATCTACAGCATCGTGGCTATCCTCGCACCGGGCCTTTTTCCGCCCGAGATGCGACCTCACGGCGCGGTGGACATTTATTTTGAAGCGGCGGCAGTGATTGTGGTGCTCGTGCTATTAGGCCAAGTGCTCGAACTCCGCGCCCGCAGTCGCACGGGCAGCGCCATCAAAGCCTTGCTCAATCTCGCACCACCAGTCGCCCAGCGCGTCGGCGAGAACGGCGATGAAGAAGTCCCGCTCGAAGACGTTCATGCCGGCGATTTGCTCCGCGTCCGTCCCGGCGACAAAGTGCCGGTGGATGGGGTCCTTACCGATGGCCATTCCAGCGTCGAAGAATCCATGATCACCGGCGAACCCTTGCCAGTTGAAAAGAGCGTCGGAGATAAAGTGACCGGCGGCACAGTGAACGGCACGGGAGGTTTCGTCATGCGCGCTGAGAAAGTCGGCAGCGACACGCTGCTCGCGCAGATCGTGAATCTCGTCGCGGAAGCGCAGCGTAGTCGCGCGCCGATTCAGGGATTGGTGGACAAGGTCGCCACTATTTTCGTTCCGGCAGTCGTGGCTATATCAGTGTTGACGTTTGCGCTCTGGATGTTGTTTGGCCCGGAGCCACGGCTCGCTTACGCCATCGTAAATGCGGTGGCGGTGCTGATTATCGCCTGTCCATGCGCGCTCGGCCTCGCGACGCCCATGTCCATTATGGTCGGTGTTGGGCGCGGTGCGCAGGAAGGTGTACTCGTGAAAAGCGCGGAAGCACTCGAACGCTTGGAGAAAATCACCACCCTCGTCGTGGACAAGACAGGCACGCTCACCGAAGGAAAACCACGATTTATGGATGCGGTGAGCGTTGAAGGCTTCGACCAAAACGAAGTTCTACGACTCGCGGCATCGCTCGAACAAAGCAGCGAACACCCCTTGGCTGCGGCAATCGTCGCTGGCGCGAAAGGCAAGAGCCTTAATATTGAAGCAGTCGCCGACTTCCGTTCTGTCACGGGTGGCGGGGTCGCTGGTCGCGTTGCAAACAAGGCCGTGTTGGTTGGAAAGCCGGATTTCCTGCGTGCCGAAGGAGTCACTGACCTTGGCACTTTGGAAACGCAGGCGGAACAACTTCAGCAGTCCGGGCAAACCGTGGTCTTTGTAGCCGTGGACAAAAAAACAGCGGGTTTGATCGCGGTGGCGGATCCGGTGAAATCAACGACGGCGGAAGCGATTCGTGACCTGCACTCGCTCGGCCTGCAAATCGTCATGCTCACCGGCGACAATCTACTCACCGCCGAAGCGGTGGCGAAAACGCTCAATATTGACGCGGTGGAAGCCGAAGTCGAACCACAAGCCAAGAGCGATCACATCCAGAAACTACGGCAGGGCGGAAAAGTCGTGGCCATGGCCGGCGACGGCGTCAACGATGCACCGGCACTGGCGACGGCGGATGTGGGAATTGCGATGGGTACGGGCACGGACGTGGCCATACAAAGCGCCGGTGTCACGCTTGTAAAAGGCGATCTCCGCGCCATTGCCAAGGCGATTCACCTGAGCCACGCCACCATGCGCAATATCCGACAAAACTTGTTCTTTGCGTTCGGCTACAACGTGCTGGGAATACCGATTGCGGCCGGGTTACTCTATCCGTTCTTCGGCGTGCTGCTCAGTCCCATGATCGCGGGCGTCGCCATGAGTTTCAGTTCTGTTTCAGTTATCGCCAACGCCTTGCGCTTGCGGCGAGTGAAACTTTGATGTCCGGACCCCATATGACACAGCCACCATCCCAGGCATGAAGCCCGGCACTACCGGCCTGCGGAGGAAGTGCTGTCGCATTTCGGTTCCACAACGAACGGGATGTCTGCGCAGGAGGCAACACAACGCCTCGCGACTAACGATCCGAACGAGCTGAAAGAAGGAAGGCGCATCAGCCCCCTACAGATTTTTCTCGGCCAGTTCAAGAGCCTCATCATCTGGATTCTTATCGTCGCTGGTGTCATCTCTGGCGTGCTGGGTGAAGTGGTGGACGCCATCGCCATCCTGGCCATCGTCGTCCTCAATGCGGTTATTGGTTTCTATCAGGAGTTCAAAGCCGAGAAGTCCATCGCGGCACTCAAGAAGATGACTGCCCCCCAAGCCAAGGTGTGGCGTGACGGTCAAATCGCGGTGATTCCCGTCACGGCCATCGTCACCGGAGATATTCTCGCACTGGAAGCCGGCGACGCGGTCGTCGCGATGACCGGCGACGGCGTGAACGACTCCCCCCGCCATCAAAGGCGCGGACATCGGCATCGCCATGGGGAGATCAGGAACCGAAGTCACAAAGCAGGCTGCTGACATGATTATTCCGGACGACAACTTCGCCACGATCGTCGCCGCCGTCGAAGAAGGCCGAGGCATTTACGCCAACATCCGCAAGACGTTGCAATACCTGCTTGCCGGCAACACCGGCGAGCTGCTGTTAATGACAGTCTGCGTCATCATCGGTTTGCCCATGCCACTTTTTGCGATTCACTTGCTCTGGATTAACCTCGTGACCGACGACCTGCCAGCACTTTGCCTGGCCACCGATCCTATCGACCCCGACGTCATGAAAGCGTCACCCTCGCCGCCGATCCGAGCGCATCACGGACCGCAGCTTCCTAGGAACGATGTTCCTCACCGGCTTTCTCACGGCAGGTGTGGCGTTCGCCGTTTACCTCTACGCCTTGAGGACGGGAACGGTAGAATCAGCCCGCACCTACGCTTTCACTGTTCTTGTTTTTGCCGGACTCCTGCGCTCCTTTGGTGCTCGGAGTGAAACCAAGCCCGTCTGGCGGATCCCGTTTTTCACGAATATCAACCTCGCCATGGTGGTAGCCGTTTCATTCGGGCTTCAGGTATGGAGCCATCACAACGAAACCCTGGGCCGGTTCCTAAAAACGTCATACATGCCTTTCTCCGACTGCCTCCTGCTTCTCGCAGTGGGCGCCATCCCACTCTTGGTCCTGGAGATAGTAAAGGTGGTGCAGAACGCACGGCTGCAAAGAATGACCGAGCCAGTATGGGGGGCAGGTCCGGATGGAGCGAAGATAGTGGGTTTAGAAACAGGTTGTCTGACATCAAAGTAGGGTTTCACCCCATTTCATTTACGTTCGGAGTTTGCGCATGATTTCCGCATAGGATGCAAAAGACATCTCCCCTAGTTATTAATAGGGTCAATGCCTACGGATTAACAAAAATATGAGCGAAGACACCATCAAAGTTTACGGATTTGGAACACAGGCCAAAAACAAGGATCTCATCCCCGTAGTCTTCCTGCGTAAAAAAGTCGGGAAAGGCGAAGTCGCGTTTAAGGTCACCCACTGCGGCGTCTGCCACTCGGATCTCCATCAGGTGCGCAATGACTGGGGTAATACCCAATATCCATGTGTCCCTGGCCACGAGGTCGTGGGAACTGTCACGGCTATCGGCGAGGGTGTGAGCAAGGTGAAGGTCGGCGACGTCGTCGGGGTCGGTTGCATTGTCGATAGCTGCCAGGAGTGCGACTATTGTGAAGCCGGTGAGGAAAACTACTGCCAAGGTGAAAAGGGTGCGACGCTGACCTACAACGGTCCCATGAATCCGGATGGCACTAACACTTACGGCGGCTATTCCACCGATCTCATCGCCCGTGAGGAATTTATCCTGAAAGTCCCCGAGGAAATCGATCCCAAACACGCCGGCCCCATCATGTGCGCCGGCATCACCGTCTATTCACCGATGAAACACTGGGATCTCAAGGAAGGTCAGACCCTCGGGGTCGCTGGCATCGGTGGTCTGGGTCACATGGCCGTCCAGATCGGCAAAGCCCTCGGCGCGAAAGTCGTCGCGTTCACCCGCGATGACAGCAAAGAGGACGAAATCCTCAAAATGGGCGCGGACAAGGTCGTCATCTCCACCGACGATGATCAGATGAAAGCGGTCGCTGGATCCCTCGACATGCTCATTAACACCATACCCGTCCCCCACGACCTTGCCCCCTACATCAGCCTGATGAAAACCGACGGGAAAATCATCGTCGTCGGTAACATGGTGAAATTTCCGGAATTTTCCCCCGCCTCCCTCGTCTTCAGCCGCATCACTCTCGCCGGTTCGCTCATCGGTGGGATCAGGCAGACTCAGGAAATCCTCGACCTCTGTGCGGAAAAGGACATCCGCCCGTCCATCAAGTTGATCGACATCAAGGACATCAACTCCGTTTTTGAGGCCCTTGCCAACGGCGGCGACGGACACTTCCGGCACGTCATCGATATGGACACCCTCCGCAACCACGCCGCCATCCAAAGCGACGACGCCACAAAGCTCAAAGACCCTGTCCGCGCCTCAGGCTAACCCAACCCTAGTCCCTTACTCCAATACCACTATTATGAAAAACAAACTATCCGGAAAAAAAATCGCGTTCCTCGCCACTGACGGCTTCGAACAAGTGGAGCTTACCAAACCTTGGAATGCCATTAAAGATGCAGGTGCCGAGGTCGTTCTCGTCTCCCTGAAAAGTGGCAAGATCCAGGGCTTTAATCACGCTGAGAAAGCCGATCAGTTCACTGTCGACACGACCGTAGAGGATGTTTCCGCCTCAGACTTCAGTGGCCTCGTCCTACCCGGTGGCGTTTTTAATCCGGATGCGCTCCGTGTGAACAAGAAAGCCGTCAGCTTCGTGCGTGACTTCTTTACCCTACACAAACCGGTCGCCGCCGTCTGCCACGGCCCATGGATGCTGATCGAAGCCGACGTTGTTCGCGGCCGCAAATTAACCTCCTGGCCCAGCCTACAAACTGATTTAAAAAACGCCGGTGCCACATGGGTCGATGAGGAATGCGTCTGCGACCGTGGACTCGTCACTAGCCGTAATCCCGACGATCTTCCTGCGTTCTGCGACAAAACCATTGAGGAATTCGCCGAAGGCAAACACTCGGGACAAACCGCCTAACTCACCACTATCTAAGCAGCGCATTTGCCTCCCTCAAATGCGCTCTGGACTCGGGAATGCAAACCGGCCGTATGGGTGGGGTTTCACCCCATTTCAGGTGATCTGTGTTTTGCGTATTGTATTGCCTATGACCATTAAACATTTCAGATTCTCGATCCCATTCATCATTTCAGCCATCTTAGTCGGTTGCACCACTTTTCTCCAAGGAGATGATGGGAGTGCGATGTCCAAACCCATGGCGGAGCAAAGTCTTCAATACCTCAAGGGACGGGAGTTCGAGGTTCTCTTTTTGAAAGATATGATCACCCATCATGAGGGAGCCATCGACATGGCGAAGCTAGCCCAGAAAAACACGAAGCGCCCGGAACTCAATGAGATGGCAGGGAATATCATTAGCGCACAAAACAAGGAAATCTCCCAGATGAAGGGTTGGCTTTTGGATTGGTATCAGGAGAAGGTGTCCACCAGCACTATGGCCGGTATGAAGAACGGGATGAGTCAGGGTTCAAAAATGAAAGCTCTTCACGACGCCAGAGACAGGAGTTTTGACATTCTTTTTCTGGAGCAAATGATCGACCACCATCAAGCGGCTGTGGACATGTCGAAATTAGTTTCCGATCGGGCTGGACACTCTGCTCTCAAGGATCTTGCCAAAACCATTATTGAGGATCAAAGCCGAGAAATTCAGCAAATGAAGGACTGGAAAAAGACTTGGTAAGAACAAATCGTATTGTGAATAATCCAAACAGCAAAGGTAACATCAATATCCGATCGAAATGAAAAAGGGGGGAGAGTCAGCCCTAGATAATTTTTTCTATAAACGACTTAATTTCCTCTTCATATTGGACAGCTTTTTCCTCTACGATCCTGGATTATTTCCCCCCACCCACCCACTTCACCACTCTGCCCACCACAGCAATTTGCTCCTGGCTACCGGGAAAGGGAGTCTCTCTGGTGACATCCGGAAAGCAGGCCGCTCGCCCCCTACACGCAGAACGTCATTTGAGAGTTCAGAGAACAATTTGCTTACTTCACAATGTCGATCTTGTGCCTTTGCTTTTCTTCGTGGAGCAAATTGCTCCGAGCAGAAACGAAGACTGGCATTCCTCCCCCTATCCTAAAAGGATTCCAATCATATAGCCTGGGGTTCATTCTCAAACTATTAGCATGTCCCTTATTTTTGAGGGCGTAGGCCTAGGCTCCTTTCCACCAATATGAACCCAAGCGTGTCCTGCATATTCCTTTTTTATAAAAAAAAGATATTCAACCCCCACGGATCAATCGCATTGCCCGGATCACTTTCTGCATACGCATACAAGTCCAGGCCGACGCGGATGGGGTCTTTGGTGATGTAGCGACCCTATGATGGGTCGTAATAACGGTGGAAGTTATAGTCGAGGCCGGTTTCTTCATCAAAGTGTCGGCCGGGGAAACCCAAGTCGCACGTCACGGACGAGGTGAAACTCGTCCCTCCAGTGGAAGCAAGTTGCGGGGGGGGTTATGCATGCTGGTTATGGGG
>Ga0163152_10003055_pt1 | contig 22360 bp, 25 predicted proteins | sample OliLakLV19MP8IB2_FD_148635 | JGI IMG/M metagenome (GOLD analysis project Ga0163152, IMG submission 148635) | Freshwater microbial mat bacterial communities from Lake Vanda, McMurdo Dry Valleys, Antarctica - Oligotrophic Lake LV.19.MP8.IB-2 | ecosystem: Environmental > Aquatic > Freshwater >...
CTAGGGACTCTTACTCCTCATTTATAGAACGAACGCGCCAGACCGGAGAACCGACTTTGGGGATCAGCCGTCTATTGCAGCTTTTTGTAGCTCTTATGCTGACAATGAGCTTTGTCTATCCAGTAGAGGTGTTGGCTGCGGCGCGGTCAACCTCGGTCCGCGCCCGTTCGCTTCAGTCGACGGTAGCTGCGCGGCGAACAATTGCTAAAGCAAAAACCTCAACGGCGCGCCTGACCAAGAAATCAGCCACAACTAAGAAGTCGACGAAGAATACCGTCGCTAAAAAGTCTGTGGCGAAAGGTATAGCGCGAAAAGCAACAGCTCGAAAAACGACGGCTCAAAAACTGCAGCGAAAATCAAAGGTCACCCGCGTAGCCGTTCATCGGGCCCGACGCAAGGGGCAGTTAGGCCTTAGGCACACTGCAGGCAGAAAGCAGGTGAAAGCAAAAGTTGTCGCTGTGGCAAAGAAAGCGCCCAAGTATGCGTATCCAGCCGACATTTTCATGTGGACTGCACCGGAAACGGCAGCGCTTCCCATGTCATCTTCTACCAGAAAATCCGTCCGCAAGGCATTCAACAATGGAGTTGCCGGCAAATTCTCGCCTCAGCAACTGGTTCAATCGGATGTGTTTGAGGAGGATCCACTACTTGGTGGCATTTTCGTCAGGCGCGAAGGCGTTCGCTACATAGTCATGCACTCGACCGAAACAGAGCGTCCAGCAGATGCACCGCGAGTCATTCACAGTTGGAATCGCGGCATGAGACATCCCGGTGCGCAATATGTCGTGGATCGAAACGGAAAGATCTATCAAACAGTCGATCCCAAATTCGCCACAGTCCACGTGAACATCTTTCGAACTGAAAATGGTGTCAACAACGACAACAGCATCGGTATAGAAATTGTTCGCGCAGGAAAGCAGAAATACACATCTTCGCAGCTGGAGAGTGTGATGAAGTTGGTGACCTATATTCAAAATCGTTTCGACGTCACTGACGCTTGCGTGGTTGGACATGGGCAGATTCAACCGAGTGATCGCAGTGATCCGGTAAATTTTGACTGGACCGCATTCAGCAATGCAAAGGCAAATCTCAAGATGCATTCGGAGTCGCTGGCTTTGAAACGGCGTACTCAGTCTTGGATTATACCTTTCCATAAAGACGATAAACCATATGACGGACCGCGTCCGACCGATGTCTCGGGACCGGCAGCGGAAGACGAACTAGACGAATCGGAACTAGACGAGTCGACCGAAAATATTTAAAATAAGCACTCCCTACGAGAGTGCAATTATGTTAACTCGAACAAGAGAGCCGGAGATCATGGATGATCCGGCACTAAACTCCCACGAGCACGAGCGTGCGTTGCGGGCACTGGCTCGACTGAATGCCTGTAGCGGATCCGTATGGGCCCTCTGGCAACCGATCCGAAGGCTTGCAGCAGCTCTGAATCGCAAACAGCTTCGCATTCTGGACGTCGCCACCGGCTGCGCGGATAACCCAATCAGCCTCTGGGAACTTGGTAAACGAGCTGGACTGGAACTCACCATCGACGGTTGCGATATCAGCGACACTGCATTGGCAGTGTCTCAAGAAGCGGCAATGAGGGCCGGTGCGCCGAGCAAATTCTTCAAGCTAAATGTCATGAACGAAGCATTGCCCAACGACTACGATGTCATCATGAGTTCGCTCTTCACTCATCATCTGGTTGAAGAAGATGTTGTGAAGTTGCTCACCAAGATGAAATCATCCGCTAAACACATGCTTGTGGTGAACGACCTCGTTCGTTCTTATCCCAGCTTGATGATGGTGTCAATGGCAACACAGATACTGAGCCGATCATCAGTTATTCACTTTGATGGTCCAGCGTCAGTAAGAGCCGCATTTACACCGGAAGAATTGAAAACATTAGCTCACGACGCCGGTTTGAACTCGGCAAACATTGTCGAACGCTTCCCTTGCCGAATGATGTTGGTTTGGAGACGTGACAAATCATGAGCTACCGAGAAATTCCGCAGTCACCATAATTGGTGCTGGCCCGTCTGGCGCGTTAACAGCAATGTTATTGGCAAGACGCGGCGTTGATGTGCTGCTGTTGGAAAAGAGCGAGTTTCCGCGAGCCAAGGTTTGTGGATGTTGTCTTAGCGCGACCTCGTTGCAAGTGCTGGAGCAGTGCGGATTGGGTGCGATGCCCAGCGAACTCAAGGCCGTACAGCACAGGTCGTTGTCGATCCAAACAAGACATCATCAAATAAGCTTTCCCCTGTCTAAATCCGTCTCTATTTCAAGATCAGCTTTCGATGCTGCATTAGTCGAACAGGCGAAAGATGCCGGAGTGCAGTTCTTTCCACGCACTTCCGGACAGATCACAGCCACCGACGTGCATGGTGTCACCATTGAGGGCGAAAGCTCTCAAGGCAAGTATCAACTTCGAACAAGGATTGCCATTGCAGCTGACGGGCTAGCCGGCTCTGCTCTTAGCGACACACTGGGAATGCGTACGGATAGCCAACGAGATTCACGAGTGGGGTCCGGCGCTATATCGAAGGACACTTCCCATATCAGTGAGCACACCATCCACATGAGTTATGCCGATGGTGGCTATGTAGGTCTTGTCCGTCTCGAAGACGGCACGGTAGACATCGCGGCAGCTCTCGACCTGCAGTTCCTTCGGCGCAATCATACTCCTGCCAATGCCGTGCGATGGATTTTGGAAGATTCACACTTCCCTGTCCCTGCTGATCTCGATACCATCACCTGGCGCGGAACCGTAGCCTTGACACAACGGCGCAGAAAAGTTGCCGCTAATCGAATATTTGTCATCGGAGACTCCGCGTCTTACATTGAACCTTTCACCGGAGAAGGCATTGCCTGGGCGCTAACCTGTGCCACGCTAGTGGCGCCGCTTGCAGAGCGTGGTGCATTGATCTGGCATCCGTCCCTTGCTCGCCAATGGGCTGAAGTGTACAACAAAAATATTCGCCTCAATCAAAAGAAAACGTCCGCCATAGCTTGGCTTTTGAAACACCGGCTGTTGTCCAATGTTGCAGGGTCAATAATAGTTTCGTCGCCGAATCTGGCTAAGCCTCTGGCTCAATTAATTACGAAGCCCAATACGAAAGAGGATTTGACACGATGTCGGCCACAATAATCGGACTAGGGACCTCTCTTCCGGAGCATTCAGTGCCAACTGAAACCTGCGTTGAACACGCTAAGAAATTTTCCGTCGGTGGCAATCCTAAAAGGGAACGCATCCTTGAAGAACTCTATCGCCGTACGGAAATCGGGGCGCGGCGCAGCGTTATAGTCGGGCATGGTTATGGTCCTCAAGGCGATCAAGTTTTCAAAGCTCCTGTTGATGATAGCGATCGTGGTCCCAGCACTGGTAACCGTATGCAGTACTACGTCGCCGAAATCGGCAACCTGGCCAGACAGGCCTGCGAACAGGCGGTTGGCGATGCAAATATTTCACTCAATCAAATTACTCATCTTGTGACAGTTTCGTGTACTGGCTTTTTCTCGCCCGGTTTCGACATAGAACTGATTCACGCATTGCCACTGGGACTCGGCACCCTGCGCACCCATGTCGGATTCATGGGCTGTCACGGCGGAATGAATGGTCTGCGTGTAGCGAAGTCCTTTGTCGAGGCTGACCCGAATGCAACCGTCCTTCTTTGCGCAGCAGAAGCTTGCAGTTTGCATTTTCAATATGGGTGGAGCACCAACAAACTCGTAGCCAATTCTTTGTTTGCCGACGGTGCAGCAGCGGCGGTCATCTCTAATTCACCAGCTTCTCAGCAGGCAAAGACTGGCAGATGGGCATTACTTTCTTCGTCATCATTCATTGTTCCGGATTCTCTAGATTCGATGCTGTGGCAAATCGGGGATAACGGATTCGAGATGCAACTTTCCAACCGAGTGCCACCACTCATAGAACAGTGGCTTCCTGACTGGCTCGACTCATGGCTGCAACAGTTGGGTCTGGACCGCACAAAAATTTGTTCATGGGCCGTTCATCCGGGTGGCCCAAGAATCCTGGATTCTGTTGAGGCGTGCCTCAAGCTAGATTCCAGCTACATGGCGCCAGCGCGCCAGATACTTGCGTCTTGCGGAAACATGTCTTCCCCTACAATATTTTTTATTCTCGATTCGCTGCGAGCAAATGGCAAGTCCGGGCTGTGCGTAATGCTCGGGTTCGGGCCTGGTCTTACAATTGAGGCCGCCTTGATTGACCTTGCACCATAAAACAAGTGCTTCGATCAACTGCAATCACACTTCAGCAAATGGCGTAGGTCGCGACAGAACTTCTTTGCCTTCTAGTAGTGGGCGCAAATAAGTCATTTGTAGAGATACCCCACCATCAACGCCTTCCACAACGGACGACCACGGCCATCATAATCGACATTCAAAATTTTCACCAATAGGCGTCCTGGAGCCTGCCGGTTATAGTGCGCGGAAACTTCCGTGAATCCGCGTTCAGTAGGTCTGTTCTGGCTATCGTACATTTGCACAGCATCGTACCTCGATTGCTCGACGACGTTTTGACTTAGAGCGCGCACCTCGTTCTTCACCGTGAACGGAATGTGATAAATGCCGGGAATCAGTCCGGGTCCTCGATGAGCGCTCAGGTTTAGCTTCCCTCGCTTACCAAAAAAAATGTCAAATGACCCTATTCTGGTTCCACCCGAACCGTCAGGAATTATGTCGACCTGGAGGTCGCCTTTCATGCCCTTCGCAAAGACTTTATTGATCTCTAGGACCATCTGTTGGCAATAGGGTTCATTCGTATGCTGCGCAGGATACGTATCCATCTGTTTGATTTGGACACTGCCAAACCACTTTCCGCGTAAAGAGGCTGGCAACGGGGCCGATACCTCGGTGCCACCATTTAAAGACAGGTCACCAGGCAGCAACGGCTCCGCACCAGCTTCCACCTGTTCGACGCGACCTTCAATTACTTTTGTAGGATCACTGGCAAAACAGGGTGGAAGGGAAAGTCCGGACCAAAAGATGATACCAATCAACCCAATACTATCGAGCGGCCGAAGATCCTTTCCCAGAATGGGCTTTTTCTTGATCAAACAATTTTCCCGCATATAGATGGGTTACGAACCAGCTGCTAATCCATCTCATCCCTGGATTCTGCTCACCATAAAGCGGTTCGTCGACTTTTTATAATGCTGCAGCTGAGAGTTTTTGTCAAATGCGGCACTATAAGCCAAAAGCCACGCATTGCGCAGCTTTTGTCTGTAAATTCCGCCGATTATGTTGTCTATACTTTCGTCGACTCATCAGCCGGCGGGATAGTGTCAATATTGCCGCTTGCTGGGGTAGCAGCTATAAACTCACGATTTTGTCCGTAGACTTTCAAAGGCTGATCGCGAGTTGAATTGCTGCGAACATGCGTACCTCCAGCTGCTTCAAGCAGCTTACGTACTTCAAATTCACGTCGGGGATGACAATAGATTCCCACCAAGTAGCCTGAATGATTGCCACCGACTGCATGCAAGCTGGTTTCATATTCCGGAACCGATGCCCCCAAGAGCAACCCAATAAGGAGACCGAGGGTCATTCCAGCGCCTATTCCACAAAGCGTGGCGATCACCACATTGAGTCCGGCAAGCCCAAGCCCACCGTCACTCATGTAACCGAGAGCCACAAACGCAGTTACTAAACCGCCGATGACGCCGCCTATCACGGCACCTGCTACACCATACTCAGGAGCTTTGGTCGAAACTTCTGTGAAGAATTCGCGGCCCGTCGCCGAGTCTGTCATCTGAATACTGATGTCTTCTTGCGGCACACTGTGACGCACGAGATCTTCAAAAGCGAGCATCGCGCTCGATCGGGCTTTAAAAAGCCCCGTAACTAGCTTGGCCATACTCAACTCCTTGCGTTGATTGTAATAGAACCATGACGTAGATGGCTCATGCTTAGTTTCCGCATCAGTTGATTACGCAGCTTCTCTTCGCTGTTCCTCGCCCTGACGGTCCAGCTCTCGCTCGCGCATTATTTTGCGCATCTGTTCAAAGGCCAACATCAACGTGCTCACTAATGTCACGAATTTTACCAGCCCATTAATCCATCTGAACATAATAAGTACCTCCTTTCATGAACCAATCCTTTCTACTGAAGCTCGGCAAGAGAATACTGCGGACCGCTCCAAGAGCACCGCCCGCAGTACCAATGTGTACATCCACACAAGCCAAGTAGCTAGTTAAGCTAGGCTAAACGCGGTTTCTCGCCATCACACCAGACAGAAGCGCGAAAGCAAACACAAGGAGGGCAGAGCCGATAATTGCCGGCACAATTGAAACGCCGGCAAGGTCCGGACCAAAATGACCGAACAAAGCTGTACCAACCCAAGCGCCAATCACGCCAACAATCGCTGATGCTAGGAATCCGCCTGGAATACGTCCGGGAACCAAAGCATCTGCTATCCACGCGCAAACCGCTGCTACGATGAGAAATAGCAAAAATCCAAGTATACTCATAATTCAATCTCCTCCGCTATTGCGCCAGTTCGACGCTATGTTTTCAGCAAAGTTTCTTGGCCGTTAAGTGCTTAAGAGATTCGCTGACGCTTTTGAGGTAATTCCACTGCCCGACGGCTGTGGTCTTTCCCCAGTCGCTTAGACGACGTTTGGCCAATGTTGTTCGCAATCTGTCCGAATTTTTTTTGGAACTGTTCAGATTCCGGCTCGTCACTTTGGCAATCAATCAAGTCGCAGATCTGCGAGTGAGGAGGCTATATAAATGGTTGAAACAAGAGAAAAGGATGTCGTCTACACGACAGAGGACAGTGGTCCGGCGGCAGCACTTGTTGTCTTATTCTCATTGTTGATCGTGGCCGTAATTGGATTCATGGTCTACTACTTCAGCAATAACAGCGTGAGAATGGATAATCCATCAACGATTATCGAGCGCAACACCAATACAACAATACCGGTACCGATCCCGGTGCCAACCGCGCCATCGGCTCCAGTAGTTCCAGATATCAATATCACGCCGCCGGCACCTGTTCCTGCTCCCGGCGGCACAGGAACAACAAATCCATAAGTCTTTAGAGACAGTGAATTGAAGAAAGGGCGCTAAAGCGCCCTTTCTTTTTGTGCAGACTTCGCGTGTTGCCAACAACTAAGGACTTCGTGAGTCAGTTCATTCATTCTGCCGATGCCATTCGTCCCACTCATCGATGCGCGAAGGCATATCTTTCGCATATGCACAACGCCGGCAATCAGGATGAGATTCCTGCACCCGGCAGCGGACGCGGCGCCAAGACAAAAGTCCACACATACCAGATAATGGGTCGGCAGGGCTTCGAGGCGGACATTGTTGGGGATACGTACACCAATTTATGGGGTGATCGTTACAGGTTTGCTGTTCGCGCTATTTTTGATAGCGCCGGCTGCCTGGTCCCAGGGCTGAGCAAGCGCAAGAGGGATGGTGCCCGGGTTAGGCGCCAACGGCACAGGAAGGTTTCAACTATCAGTCGGCTGGCGCTACGCGCAGGCCGATAAATCCTATCGAAATTCGCGCCTGAACCATGATTTCACACGCCTATGGAGACCTGCCGCGCAGCTTAGCGTAATGGATGTGAGCGGGCGCTATCAGATCAACAAGCGCACAGGTGTGCTTGTTTCCTTGCCTGTCGTTTTCAATCGCTTCTCAATGCTCTATCCGCCACTTGGTGCTACGCGGGGTGCTCGTTATGATGGCAACGCAAGGGGTATTGGGGATCTAAGCATCTTCGGACAAACTTTGCTGCTAGATCCAGCATCACACCCATATCATAATATCGGTATCGGATATGGTATCAAAGTACCAACCGGCAACTGGAATTCCAAGGATTTTCTGCCTGATCAAACGGGGAATAATTTCGCCCAACGCTCCGTCTATCCCCCGGCAATTCAGCCGGGCGATGGTGGCGTCGGTATACTTTTGGGTCTGGAAGGATACCGCCTATTACGGAACTACTTGCCAATCATTCACGGCGGGACGATCTTTGCCTCTGGAAATTATTTGATCAACGCGCGCGACACCAATGGCACACCATCTATGGTGCAATCGCTAGGCGTACCGTTGAACCCATTTTTTGCCACACGCCTGACCAATTCAGTTGCCGACAGCTACAACGCAAGGATCGGCATCGCCTTAAGGGTGCCACGGACCTGGGACAAGCCCAATTTAAAAGGACTGCGTCTGCGAATAGTCGGTGGCTGCGAGGGACTTAACAGCCGCGACCTAATCGGCAAGAACATTGGCTTTCGCCAGCCAGGTTATAGCTTAACGGTCGGTCCGGGATTGACTTATGCCCGCGGCAAAGACATTCTCACTGTTGATGTACCGTTTGTATTCAATCGGCATATCAACCCGAATCAATCGCTTTTGCCTGGATTACCTGTGAACAGACCAGGCGGCCCAACTGCAGCACCAGTCGGGTTTAACAGACAAATGGGATTGGTGGCACCACTCAGCGTGGCAGTACGGTATGTGAGGATTTTTTGACACCAGCTATTGCTTGCTTGAGTTCAAGAACGGACTGTTGACGTTTATCCGGGTCCTTCTCCAAAGCTTGCAACACAGCTTTTTCAATATGAGCCGGGATACGCAAGTCACGAGGGAAAGGATCAGGCACCTTCTGAATTTGCATGTTGATTGTTGCAACGACATTGGAACCAATCAGCGGCGCCGTCCCAGTTAGGCACTCGTACATAACGCAGCCAAGCCCATACACATCCGTTCGAGCGTCCAACGTGTTTGCCATGCACTGCTCCGGGCTCATATATAGCGGACTGCCAAAAACATCGCCTGTTTGAGTCAATTTTTGATTCGGCTCATCATCGAGAAACTTCGCCAGGCCAAAATCAACAATTTTCGGAACATCGTTGCCCTCCTCATCAATGAGCAACATAATATTGCCCGGCTTAAGATCTCGATGCACGACATTTTGTCCATGAGCATGGGACAGCCCGTCGCAAACCGGAATGAAAATGTTGAGGAAGCGATCGATATCCAGTCTATGCACTTTCTTGAGCAGCTCATCGAGGCTTTGCCCTTTCAGAAAGTCCATGACCAGATACGCTTTTCCATCTGAAGAGATACCAAAGTCCAGGATCGAAACAAGGTTTGCATTACTGAGTTTGCCCAGTGCCAGCGCTTCTTTGCGGAATCTCTTCACACTTTCGGGGCTGCTTGCCAGATGCGCCTGCAAAACCTTCAAGGCAACATCTCGGCCAACAAGGATCTGTTTCGCCTTGTACACCGAGCTCATGCCACCTTTGCCCAACAAGGAAAGAATGTGGTATTTCTGATCGAAGATGGTGCCTTCGATGGAATCATCCGCTAACTGAGTTAGCTCATATCCATCATCGGGGCAGACAGTCACATCATTGTTGAACTGCTTGCCGCAACTCAAACAGACAGTCTTAACCCGAGCATTTCCACCTGGAGAAGAACTTTGATTGAGTAAATGGCTGCTATAGAGTTGCTCAAGCTGTTTTGTCGTTTCGACAGAAAGTCTCTGGGCTTCCGCCTTAGCGGCATCCACTGAATCAAGCGTTTTCAGACCACCAGCGACGGAGACTGCGATATAGGCAATAGCAGCCAGTCCCAAAAGGGCCCACCCAAACGCCTGGTCAAAATATCCAGCACTTACGCCAAGCCAGCGCAGCCACATAAATATTGGGATGGCAATCGCTCCTCCAGATAGCCTGCGAGCCAGCTTTCCGGCGATACCATCAGCAACAAAAATTGCTGTCACACCGCGATTAGGTTCGTGAAACAAATATGCCAGCGATAGCGAACCAAACAAAACAGCGCCGCTAATCGGCAATTTTATACAACTATATTTGATGCACAGAAACTCCGCACCGCCGGCGTTGATAATGACCGACGCTGAGCAAATCATGAACACCGCCAGCGCACAGATTTGCGAGACGATCAATCGTCTACCTAAAGTGATATTTGGCAGAAGCAGGCATAGAGAAAGCAGCATGAGTTCCACCGATACTGTAGGAGCCATCGGGGCGGGAAATCGCAATCCTTGAGAATCAGTTGACGGGCGCCACAACTCAAACTTCAAATCGAATTCAGCACCCATGATTGTTTCGGCAAAGGTGGCGGCGCCCGCAATCAAAACCAAAACGGCAAGCACTTTGCTGGCAATACCCATCCAGCGAAAAGATCGGCAGAAAGAAAGCAGCAGCATAGCCGTCGAAATCAGAACTAGACCGAGGCCAGTACTGGATGGCACATTTACCTGGTTAGGCAGCAGTTGCTTCAACGCTTCAATATCAAACATCCAGCCACAGCACACGACTGCACCAACGATGAACACGGCACCAAAGCAAATGCGAGCCGCTGTGCGATAGACAGACTCTAATTGTGGTTGTTCCTGACCGAATTGCGTCACTACTTCGCACCATTCAGAACAGACTCTATCGCCTGTCGATAAACTTCTGGTTTCTTCGCCCCTTGTAACTCTTTCTTTGGTCTGCGCTTACCTGGTTCAAACACAGCAACCAGAGGAACCTGATCCGTTCCATCGGACAAAAAGCAGGGAATTCCCAGGGATTTAGCCACCTTAATCGATTCTTGCAGATGGGCAGCCGCTGAATTCAGCTCGACATAGCGAATATTGTTCTCAAATTCCTTGGTCATCTGCTCCATAATCGGACGGACTATCGAACAGGCGTGTTTGCAGGAGTCGTCATACAACAGGACAACCAGAACCTGACGAGCAGCGCAAGGTTGCTCTTTTTTGCTCTCCTGTCCAACGGCCTGCGGTTCTGCCAGTGCTCCCATCGGGCAAAGCAGCGCCAGAATTAAGACAAATAGCGCCAGGGCGCTTTTAGCCATGTTGTTGTCCTCTCACTGTCCACCTACATACCCACAGGAGGGCTACGGCCAATCGAATCACGCTTGGCAACCCGGGGTGGAAACGCCCAACAAGGCATTCATTTCAAGGAACGGCGTTCAACATCGATTTAATAGCATCGAGAGAATCGTCCTCGGCGGCCGTACGTCCGATTCGTTGCTGCAGTTCCCCAAAGTTCAATACTCCGTCGCGCCTGGAAAGAATCTCTCCGTCTAAAACAATGCCGTTCGGCATGAAGTTGGCGGACCTAGCCAGTTCTGGAAATCTCCCCGTTATTAGCTCCTCGCCAGGCGATCAGAGTGCGCGTGAGTTATCACCGCACGATCGACTGGCTGCCACGGGTCGATATAAAAACCCCCTGCTTCGCAATTGAGGCCGTTCTCAGTTCCCAAAAGTAGCGCTCGCTCGGACATTCGTCAATATCTGACAAATGGATTGTCCAGTAGCTCGACTTTTTCTTCGTTGTTGAAGCAGCGCATTTCTTGCAGAATTTCGGTCGCTCCGAGAGAAGCCAGCACGACCCGAAGATCACCAACCTCTTGGATCCGTCGCCGCGCCAAAGTTGCAAACCCGACGGTCTCCCAATGGCGAGGTGTCCATCCGGCCTCAAGAGCGGCATCCGGGTCTGCAAGAATTGCTCTCATTATTTGTTGAAGCTCAATTTGCATATCTAATCTCGCTCTGCCAAACACCTCTACAGCAGTTCGGACGGCCTAACCGTCACCAAAGTTTCTCCAGAGAAGCAAGTTTAGTAACATACCAATTACCAAAGCTGCATACAACACCGATGCGCAAATGATAGAGAAACCCTTGGATGCACTGGGGGTTTCCTGAAAAGTAATCTCTAACAAAACGAAACTAACAAAACCTCAAGCGCGTCACCGGGCGAATCCTGTTGGGAAGGCCTAAATGTTGAAACGTGCTGGGGCACTTCGGTTAGCAATCACAAGCGGCGTCTTGGCGCTTTTCATTCAAACAACCTCGGTGCCAGCTACGGCATCCACACAAACGCATATAACCAAACAGGCACAATCCGCTCAGAGCACTCGCAATCAAAAAGCTTACGCCGCTGCCTGGGAGTCCATCCAACAAAATTACTGCGATCGAACGAAGCTCGATACTTGGGATGGCTGGCGCCATAAATTCGATGGCAAGCTTGATAGCGAGGGGAAGCTACAGGCAGCATTGGACGACATGCTTCACTCTCTATCGGATGATTACACCTTCTGCCTCACAGAAAAGGACATTCGGAGTTCTGAGAAAGAACGGAAACAGCCAAACATAGTTGATACACGTATCATGCCCGGCAATATTGGCTACCTCAAGCTTGACAACTTTTCATCCCGGGGTCTGGGATCACAGATGAAAAAGTCCTTGCAAAAATTGTCCAGAACGGACGGCATAGTGCTCGACCTTCGCAACAACCATGGCGGCTACATTGCCGCTGCACAGGAGATCTTTTCCATGCTGGTCGACTCTGGTCAATTCATGTCCTTCCAAGGTTTCCTTGAAGGAAAGCCGGACAATCAAACGGCAATTCTGCAGCGTCACCATTGGAAGGTATTGAAGAATAACCAAGTTACGACCGAAAGGCGCAGCCCAAATTTGATAGGCAATAAACCGTTACTGGTGCTGGTAAACGAAGATACTCGTTCCGCCTCGGAGATGCTGGCAGGCGCGCTCAGGGACAACGGACGAGCGATGGTGATAGGCAAGCAAACCTATGGTAAGGGTGTTCTGCAGGACACTTTCAGAATCAGTGATCGGCATGCCGTAAAAGTGGTCACGGCAAGATACTTCCTTCCTCTGGGCTCAAACATTCATGAAAAGGGCCTGGCTCCGGACATTGAACTTTCAGGCTCATCGCAAGCTCAGCTGAACCGGGCCGCCCAGCTTCTGTCCTCAGCAATAACCGAAGCGCATAGTAGCGGACGTCGGGTCCTTGCCGTCATTGAACAAACAGGCGCCAGGCTTTAGGAACTTTAAAAGCGCATGCTCGACTTTGACAGCTAGCGCGGAACTGAGGATTTAAAATGCCAATCATTAGAGAACGTGATCCGGACGTGGTCTATAGCAGAGCCCAGCGAGAGGACAGATGGGCCGCAGCTCTGCTGGTAGCACTTTTGCTCATAGTACTTGGCGTGTTTGCGTTCCTGGTGCTATCAACGGAAAACGATCGCGAGCGCTTGTTGAATCAGATGCAAATGCAGGAGCGAATGAATACACCTGAGCCACAGCAACCCATCATTGTTCCGGTGCCAGTACCAATGCCGGTGCCCTTCACTCAAACGGTCCCGCAGCCGGTACCGGTTCCAATACCGGTGCCAACCCAGTCTCCATCAACGGGCACTAACTCACCAAACTCTCAAAGCGCAAACCCTGGTCGTGACAATAGTGGGCGCAGCGCTGCTTCGGCGCAGCCTGAGACCCTAAGCCCGGAGACTCCAAACAGTGTCCCCCTAGACGAGCCGAACACTTCACCTGGCACATTACACAATGACGCTTCCGGTGAAGCACCACGCCCATAACCAACAGATTGGAGGAAAGAGAAATGGCCAACTCAGTCAACCGTTACTTCGAAGGGGTCTTGGTCGGCGGCATACTAGGTTTTGCGATCGGTCTTTTGACCGCCCCGAAACCGGGTGTTGAATTGCGGCGCGAGCTACAAGATTCTGCCGACGATATGTACAAGCAAGCCAACGATAACTGGATGGAAATTAAGGACAAAATGAGCGACCGCGTACAACCACTTAGCGAAAAAGCCGATGTCTACAAAGAGCGCGTCGTATCACAGGCCACTACTCTGCGCACAAGAGTCGCTGAGCAAACAAGCACCTTCAAGGAGCAAGCAGGGTCGTTGAAAGGGAAACTATCAGAGAAAGCGGCGGAGTTAAAGGAAAAGGCTGACGAGTTTAAAGATAAGGCCGGCAAAAAGAAAGAGACTGATGGCGCCGATCTACTCAACAACTACATGGGCAATAACTCCGGTCCGGTTTATACAGCAGGAAACAAAGTAAGTCCTGATGCGAGCACAACGCCTATGAGCGACGCCGGCTCGACTTACATTCCGAAAGACAACGGAAGCGCCGCAAACGGCTAGGCAACGAAATGATTAGCACCAAAGAGCGTCACATGGTGGCGCTTTTCTGGTTAGACAAATCGCGGGGAACAGCCCGTGCTGTTTTGCGTCGCTTCTTGGACATAGGTAGTGAACGAGGTCGCCATGGCAAGGTCGATATGGAACGGCATGATTAGTTTCGGCATGGTGAGCATTCCGGTAAAGATGTTCTCGGCCACCGAAAGTAAGGACATTTCGTTTAACCAAGTGCACAAAAAGTGCGAGACAAGAATTAGATACCAGAAGTTCTGTCCCCACTGCGAAGGCACCGTGGAACAAGACGAGATCGAGCGAGGCTATGAGTTCGCCAAAGGGCAGTACGTAATCCTGAATGACGAGGACTTCGAACAATTGCCACTTCCGAGCAAACACACAATCGAAGTGTCGGCATTTGTAAAACTGGACGAAATAGATCCAATTTACTTTGAAAAATCATATTACGTGGAACCAGACGAGGCGGCGACACGACCTTTCGTGCTCTTCATGCGTGCCCTGACCGACATGGACATGTTGGCCATCGGAACGGTCACTTTGCGCAACAAAGAACGGCTTTGTTCACTGCGTGCCATGGGTGGCACATTGGTTATAACCACGCTGCTGTACCCGGACGAAATTAGAATAAGCGCTGTTGAACCTCTACCAAACGTCAAAATCAACGAAAAAGAATTGCAAATGGCAACTCATCTTGTTGAACTGATGGAACAGGATTTTGATCCCGAACAATACAAGGATCATTATCGCGAGGCCTTGCGAAAAGTTATCGAAGCCAAGCTGGAAGGCAAGGAAATTGTCTATGCAGATGAGGCGCCGAAGGGCAAGGTTGTCGACCTCATGGATGCTTTGCGTGCCAGTGTCGATAATCTAAGATTGGCACGTGAATCAACGGAAGTACAAGAAAGCGAAGCTCGACCGCGCGCGCGTAAAGCAGCCACCACATCCGCCGGCACGGAAAAGGTCGCAAACAGAAGCACAGCAGCTCGGACCAAGTCCGCCGAGAAAAGCACAGCTTCTGCCACCGGTTCGCGCGGTCGTAAAAAGAAATCAGCTTAGATAAGTAATAGACGTAACTGAATACGTAGGAGATCAGCTTATGCCAGAAGAACTACTCGACACCGGCAATGCACTCGGATGGCTGCGAGCAGAACACGACCAAATCAGAGGTCTCTTGGGGAGCTGCTGGAGCAGCAACGATCCTGAGTTTACGAAACAAGCACTAATGCAATTGATGCTCGAATTGGAAATTCACGATGCCGTAGAGCGCGATGTCTTTTATCCGCTTGCAAAACGGCATATTTCATTGCATCTGCTGAGCGGCGGGACACAGGATAATCGCGATATTGACAGAGCGGCAGCGCGACTGAAGAACATACATCCATCTGAGTCTGGCTTTAAAGTGAATCTCAAAGAATTCAGCCGGCTGTTTCAGCACCATATATATGAACTAGAACAATATGTTTTCCTTCAGCTCGAGGGAGGCGATTGGGAAATGCACCAGCATCTAACCGCGGCGGCAATCCAGATGGACCACATCAAGGAACGGATACTGCAGCGCCGACAAGGACCTCGTGCCGGCGCCTCTCCCGCCGCGAATCAGCAACTGCGCGAAGCTCAGCAGATGGGCCGAAGTCTTCATGTCCCCCGCGATGTTGTGCCGCCAGTAGGAACGTCCGGATCCGACCAGTCCATATCCACGGAAGGCGATGTCATAGACATGGGATCACAGCGCATAGATCCTGGCAATGAGGACAGGAACGCGAGGTAGTAGGCACAAATGCTCAAAGAGTATGAGAGAAAACGGGACTTCAGCAAGACGCCCGAGCCGCCTGCGCGCAAAGCGGGCGCGTCTGGCGATCTTAAGTTTGTAATCCAAAAGCATTCGGCTCGTCGTCTTCATTACGATGTTCGTTTGGAGCTCGATGGAGTTTTGGTATCATTTGCGGTGCCCAAAGGTCCATCCGTCAACTCTGCCGACAAGCGATTGGCCGTCCATACCGAAGATCATCCAATTGACTACGACGAATTCGAAGGTTTAATCCCCGAAGGAGAGTACGGCGGCGGACCAATGATCATTTGGGACCGCGGTACGTACACACCTGATGCGGATGGCAAGACGTCCTGGGGTGATCGTAAGGAAGCTCAAAAGCGCATGCGCGAGGGCATGAAGAAAGGCAAGATCAGTATCTATCTTAAAGGCACGAAACTTCAAGGATCTTGGACTATATTTCACCTAAGCAAAACTGAGAAAGACTGGATAATGATGAAGCATAAGGATGCGTTCGTCGACACCGATCGAAACGTCACCTTGGAAGATCAATCCGTCGTCTCAGGCAAAACGATCGAGGAAGTGCGTAGCAACAGGCCGGCTTCTCATCCAATCATCGACGTGGGGAAGCTGCAAAATGCTAAACCCGGCAGCCTTCCATCCACCTATACTCCAATGATGGCCAGCCTCATAGACAGACCGTTTTCACAAAACGGGTGGATTTACGAACCGAAGCTGGATGGCATTCGCGCTCTTGCGATGATCAAGAACGGAAAAGTTAGTTTGACGTCGCGCAATGGGCTGAATCTGGCTGCGTCTTATCCAGGCATACTCGAGCAATTGTCACAATATAAACAAGACATGCTGATCGATGGCGAGATAATCGCCTTGGACGAACGAGGCAGACCATCGTTTCAAGCGCTACAACAACGATCCGGACTCACCAGGTCCTCAGATGTGACACTGGCTGAAAAATCTCGACCTGTTTTCTACTACGTGTTTGACATCATGCACCTCAACGGACGAAAGCTCGAGGCCGTCCCACTGACTGATCGCAAGACAATTCTCAAGCAAACTCTGGTACCAAGCGATACTGTCCGCTTAGTTGAAACACTTGGATCAGACGGGCTAACTGCCTATCAAGCCTGCATCGAAAGCGGCCTAGAAGGGCTTGTAGCAAAGCGGTTGGATTCTCTCTACGAACCAGGTCGCCGTTCGAAATCATGGTTGAAGGTTAAACCAACTGTTACTGCCGATTTTGTAGTTTGCGGTTACACCGCCGGTACCGGATCACGCGGCACCACATTTGGTTCCTTAATTCTTGGCTTTTTCGATGGTCAAGGCAATCTGGTCTATGCAGGCGGGTGCGGTACAGGTTTTGACCAACGAAGCTTGCAGCAGCTGCATAAACAAATCAAAGTTCTCGAAACGTCCACGTCGCCGTTTGCTGAAAAGGTCCCCGGCAAGAAAATTGTTTGGCTTAAACCAAACCTTGTAGCAGAAGTAAAATTTGCCCAGTGGACTTACGATTCGAAAGTACGCAGCCCAGTATTTGTACGCTTAAGAGACGATAAAAGAGCTGAAGATTGCACGCGTGATGAAATCGTTCGCGAGTTGATACAGGAACAACCGGAGGAAGCTGTCGTGAACAAGCCTTCTGAAATTCGAGCCGAGGTAGTTGATCTCGGTCAGAAACGTTCGGCAGAAAAAAGCCGTTCGAGCTTCGATAACCTTCAAATCGACATTGACGTTTTGAATCAACTTGAATCAGCTGACGATAAGCTGTTGGTGAAAGTCGATGGATCAAATTTAAGTTTCACGAACTTTAACAAGGAATTCTGGCCGGCCACAGCAGAGCACGTGGCCCTTACAAAGAGAGACTACGCACTGTATCTAACAAAGGTGGCGCCTTGGATTTTGCCACATATGAAAGACCGCCCACTGACATTTCTTCGTTTTCCCAATGGTATTCATGGTGGCAAGTTCTATCAAAAGCATTGGGACAAAGGACTACCCGACTTCGTCGAGCGCACACAGATTTTCGTCGGGCATGTCGGCGCGGCGCAAGAGTTTATTGTTTGCAACAACTTACCCACGCTTCTCTGGTTAGCTCAAATCGCCGATTTGGAAATACATACATGGCAATCGCGAATAAGTCCCGGCCCGGATGGACATGAATATGACCTCGACTTCGGCAGCAGCCTGGCCGCGCTTGAACAATCGTTGCTTAATTATCCCGACTACTTGCTATTTGATCTCGACCCGTACATTTACAGCGGTAAAGAAAAAGCTGGAGATGAGCCAGAGTTGAATATGCAGGGCTTCCGCCAATGTGCTGAGCTGGCGAAGTGGTTGAAGGCAATCCTTGACACACTTGGGATCGAAGCTTTTCTCAAGACAACTGGAAAGACCGGGCTTCATTTATACATTCCAATCGTTAGACAGTTCAACTTCGACGAAGTACGGGCACTATCGGATGCCATCGGACGAGTGGTCCTTAATCAACATCCAAATGATGTCACCATGGACTGGGCCGTAGTTAAGCGGACTGGCAAGACATTTCTTGATCACAACATGAATGCGCGCGGCAAGACACTGGCGTCTATCTACTCGCCCAGAGTGTCTAAAGACGCAGCGGTTTCGGTGCCCGTTCGCTGGGATCAACTCGATGATATATATCCGACCGATTTCACCATGAGAACGGTTCCTGACCTGTTAAAGAAGCAAGGTGATCTATGGGCGGATATATTGGACTCAAGACGGCACACGAGATTGGATTTACCGATGCGATGATGCTGGACGCAGTGCCTTTCCGATCACTTCGCGAAGAACGCCAGTGTATTCGTTTTCCCAGACAAGCTCAGTTTCACGTGCTCAAGTAATTAACGGCAGCGTATCGCACATATGTAGTTGCCTCACTGGTGCCAGTAGGCACGGTGCCGAAAGGTTTGTACTGGGACACTGAAGATCCCTATCACTATATCCGCACCACGCTAATTGATGGTGATGCCGAACATGAGCTTCTCGTTATAGGCGGAGAAGACCATCGAACAGGCCAGAAAGAACATCCCGAAGAAAGTTTTGCCTCTCTTGAGCAATGGTCGCGCCAGATGTTTCCTGTCATCAGCGACTTCACATACCGCTGGTCAGGGCAGATTATGGAAACTATTGACGGTCTGGCTTTCATTGGACATGATCCAGGCCATGGCAAAAATGTGTTTGTCGCAACTGGCGATTCCGGTATGGGTATGACGCATGGAACGATTGCCGGAATGCTAATTAGCGATCTGATTGTTGGCAACGAGAATCCTTGGACTGAATTGTACAATCCATCGCGAAAACCAGTTGCAGCCGCACTTGAATATATTGCCGAGAATGCAAATACGGGCTGGCAGTATACCGACTACCTGAGACCGGCAGATATCAAATCTAGCGCCGACATACCCTGCGGAGAAGGCGCCGTGATACGGAATGGAGCTGAAATTATTGCCGTTTATCAAGACCAATGCGGTAAAACAATTCAGTGCGGTGCAAAATGCCCTCACTTGGGAGGAATTGTGCGCTGGAATAGTGTCGAGAAAAGCTGGGATTGTCCTGCTCACGGCTCACGCTTCACGGCAACCGGCAAGGTCATAAACGGTCCGGCAAATAGCAATCTCAGACCGCTGCCGGAAGGCACCGGTGCGGATCAAGAAATAAAGACAACTGAGCTACCGCCTATGCCACCAGGCGACAGCGGCATAGAACCGCCCGCGACACCATAGCTGAAACCGTAATGGCTCCGGGAAGCACATTCCCGGAGCTCTAAACTTCAATTGATAGTGGCTCCGGGAGACCTTTGTCGAAACGACCCCGGAGCGCTAAACCTTTCAAGTGTTCCGCGCTTGTAAAATTCCTGACGCCGAATGGTGGAGCTGGTTCCAGTTAAAACTAGAAAACCCTCGACAAGCGGGGGTTCCATAGATGAAATTAGGGGAAACCGCGAAAGCCATCCGTATTAGGGCGTATGCGGTGCGTGACGATGCAGGTTCGTTGCTTCGGTAGTTTCAGGATTTATGATGTGTCCACCATGCTCTTTTTCAAAACGCGATTGGAAGATCTGTAGTGCTATTGCCACCGCAAGCAATACCAATAGCTGTAAAGTTAGCCAGGTCGCCAACAAACCACGCTGCCACAACGGCGTTTGATGCACCGGTCCGATTCGCACGCTGGATGGAATGCCTTGTGGATAAACTATCCCACCGGTACGGGGAGTTTGCACTTGGTTGTCTGTGCCCGTTCCCCCGGGACCTGTCTTCGCTTTGCGACCAGGCAGCTCGACTCCGGGAGTACCAGGCATATCAACGCCTACACTCGGTGGTGATACTCGCAGATTTTGGTTACTTGGATTGGCATACTCTTGTTCCAAAGTAGGCTGCTGAGGCATTTGGCTGGGAGCCGGAGTCTGCGAACCTTCTGGTGTCAATTGAGGATTTTGACCAATCGCCCCTTGCCCTGCCGTCATAGTGACCAAGGCAATTGCCAGCAGTGCTCCTTTTAACGTGTTTCTTGCAAACATACAAACCCCCGAATGCTCTCCTGCACTTCATTTGCATGTCCGGGACGACAAAGAGAGCTATTCGGTTCCATATGTCCAAGGCTCAAGCATGTGCCTACCATAGAGCCGTCGGGACGCCACGCGCCCGGACCATATCAAGCCAGCAGCGAAATCCTGTCTGCGCTTGTGCTATCGCTAGGTTCTATTACTGCAGTGTCTAAGATTTGGGAACCTGCCGGCAACAGACAGTCAGCGCCAATGACAGAGTTACGAATCATCGAGTTGGCCCCAATTACGCTGCCGGACCAAATAATTGCATCCTGCAACTCGGCACCGGGCTCAATAATGCAGTTATCGCCGATAACTGCATATCCGTTGATGCGAACCGAATCTGATATGCGGCTGTTGCGGCCAACTAAAATCGGACCAGTAATTTGTGTCTGCTCACTGATGGTGCTCTTTTCTCCGAGCCAACCCTGGGGTATTTGCTCACCCAAGATTTCAAGATCAATCATTCCATTTAAAGCATCTGCAGTAGAAGTTCTGTATTGACTAATCGTCCCGATATCGGACCAGTATCCCCAGACTTCGACTCCGAAAATCGGCAATCCTTTCTGAACCAACATTGGGAAGATATTTCGTCCAAAGCCGACCGGACCTGCCTCTGGCAAATATTGAAAAATCTCTGGTTCAAAAACATAGACCCCTGCAGACACAAGGTTTGACAAAGCTTCTTCCCGAGCGGGTTTTTCTTGGAAACCTTGAATGCGCCCATCGCGATCTAGCACGGCAACACCGAAACGCTCAACATCTATAACCTGTTTGAGCGCCACCGTCGCCAACGCACCCTTATCTTTGTGTTGCTTTACCACGTAAGTCAAATCGAGATCGGTGATAAGGTCTCCCATCACCACAATGAAAGTGCCATCCTGTAAAAATGATCGACAGGCCCTCACTCCACCGGCATCACCGGTTAGTTCTCTTTCGTGGACAAAATGCATCTCAATGCCGAGGGCGGCACCATCACCAAAGTACCGTGTTACCTTATCCGGAAGGTAATGGACATTTGAAACTGTGCGGGTAAAACCGTGTCTCTTCACTAGATTGACGAGGTGTTCCATCACCGGTCGATTACCAAACGGAACCATTGGCTTGGGAAACTGTCGGGTTAGAGGGTCTAAACGCGAGCCGACACCGGCGGCTAACACCATGGCTGTTAAACCCGAGCTTCCCATAGATTCCTCCTATCGACTGCTAAACTCATGAGCTTGCATTTAATTATAGTGTTCCCTTTGGCTTCTCCTTCAGCATTAGTCGGGAGCTTCCGGGAATTAACCATGGCAAAAAAGCAGTGACTGATACTGGCGAACTCTATGCCTTAGGAACCGCCGATCACGGTCGACGTCCATCAGATAGATGTTCCTGACTTGGAGGGTTGTAAATTGAAAGTTAGTGAGTTGATGAGCCCGGATCCGGCCTGTTGCACAATGGGCGATAGTGCCCACAAGGCCGCCGTAATAATGCGGGAGCTGAACGTGGGGATAATTCCGGTTGTCGATTCCGAGGAAGGGGGCAAACTTCTTGGCGTGGTGACCGACCGTGATTTATGTATGAAAGTGGTGGCAGATGGCAAAGATCCGAAGGCCATGCATCTTGAGGACTGTATGACCACCGCAGTTGTGACCTGCGCTCCTGATGATGATGTTGAGACAGTTATGCACTTGATGCAAGAGAATCAAGTAAGAAGAATCCCGGTAGTCGGAAAGGAAAATCGAATTGAAGGGATCGTATCAACAGCAGACATAGTTTTATGCGGCGAGCTCGCTGCCGAAGAAATCGATGAAACGATGCGCGACATTTCAGAACCAAACTTTGAAGAGTTCGAACATTTAACACACTTAAACGTAAAAACAATTGAGAGCTAAAAGCGAGTGTTCGGTAATTCGGATGTCGATTGATTCCCGGCCCTTGCAGGAGCCGCGGCAGGATTTCCGGTAACTGGATTTGTGTCGCCTGGTGCTAAGGCCGCTGGTGTGGCTTTAGCTTGGGCCGCAGTCGGTGAGGGTA
>Ga0163152_10003059_pt1 | contig 22340 bp, 5 predicted proteins | sample OliLakLV19MP8IB2_FD_148635 | JGI IMG/M metagenome (GOLD analysis project Ga0163152, IMG submission 148635) | Freshwater microbial mat bacterial communities from Lake Vanda, McMurdo Dry Valleys, Antarctica - Oligotrophic Lake LV.19.MP8.IB-2 | ecosystem: Environmental > Aquatic > Freshwater > Lake...
TCGCTGGATCGCGGAACGACTGCGAATGGGCACCGCCAGCCACCTAACGCACTTGCTTTACTGGGAGAAACGAAAGAAGACGGAGGCAAAATAAAAAGCAAATTACCAAGAACCGACCCCTTTAACGAACACCAACCGCTCTCGTCTCAACCTCAAATACTCCCGCTTGTCGGAAAGCAATCCTCCTTCGTGATTGAGTTCCCGGGACATCTGGAGCTGTGGCACCTTGCGAGACTTGAGTTCGTTCTCAACCATTTGGTAAAAATCCGCCGTTGAGAATTGGAAATTTTCAATGGGGGTGTGCCAATGTTCGTGGACTTTGTCTTTGCCGCTAAAAACTGTCTTGATCGATTCCCACAAGGAAGGAACGTGCTCATTCATTTGGAATAAGATGACGTAAGGTTTGTCGCGCTTGCACATCGCGGAAATAATAAAAGTAGCAGGCCGAGAGCGAGGGACACATATGCTCCATCTGCTAATATTTTTGCCTTGTCAAAGCCAACATTGGACAGCCAGTACACAAGGATGAGATAGGGGATGGCTCCGCAAAGCTGGGCTACCTCTCTTTGATTTTTCTTTGTTATTCCCGCATAAAGCGTCAAAACGCAGAAAAATGGAATCACCCACAAGAACCAAAATCTTTCATCCATTTTCGCCAGGAACAAGCCCGTTGGCCTTTCCAAGCCAGCATTGAGCCAGGGAAAAAAGAAGCAGATGGCCAAGCCAATTGCCAAAACATTAAGAAACGACGACAAACCAAACGAGACGTGGATTCGAATTTCTTGACCAACAGAAGGATTGGTCTAAGCGAACGGGAGTGTTCAGCGACAATTAGAACAGGACATTGGCGACAATTACCAACTTTTTTAAGTATTTCCCATGAATGAGCATTTTTATTCTCCAACCCAGCCGGTACCAGAGCTTTAGCGTCGGCTGGGTTGGAGAATGAAAATGCGACTTACGCAAACGAGTAATTGTCGTTGAACTCAAAAAGTAATTGTCGTTGTACAAGATGGGACGCAATTAACGCGCGCCGCAATAATTGGCCGAAATAATAGTTGCGGAACACCCACGGGATGTGGGGCTTTCAAAGGCCCACATCCATTCCCAATCTTTTGACATAGGATTCTGAACGTACTGAGGAAATGGGCCGATCTCGGTCAGAGGCCGCTTTGGGCATCTTCCCTCGTTCGCGCCTCGCGGCTACACCCGTGGCGCTCGTCGCTATATGTATCCTATCCAACCATCCCCTCAGTATGGCCCCAGAACTGCGTGGAAACAATCTTAGCCAAGTCCCGCGAAAAAGTTAATCACCACCCAGGTTAATTACCAAATTTTTGAGCATCCGGGCTCGTCGTGCGCCAAAACTCACTGTTACCCGGTCCTTCTTTTTTTAAGAAGTGGAACATATGACCATTTGGGTGGGGGCACCCAAATTCCTGAACGAGGTTCCGATCTCTTTGAATTCACAAATGTATGGGCGGCGTGATGCAAAGGTCGTGACCCAGTCTCGAAACTGACTCCTGGTCCACTCGAAGCGGTGGTCTTTACGACGCAGCACGGGCGCGGAATTCCACCGGACGTTGTATTCGAAGTTGGGGGTTGTCATGATGACCAGAGCCGGACGCAGATAATGGAAAACCACCCGGCCAAATGCTGACAAACGGGCTGGGTCCAGGTGCTCAATGACTTCGACCGCAGTCACGGCGTCGAAACCTTGAAACTGCGGATCGGGGTTTGTGGCCAATGCCTGGATCAGGCTGATCTTGCCCTGAGTAGCGGTGGCGCATGATAAGCCGAGGCGTTGCCGCGCAGTTTCGAGAGCGGCCATCGATGAATCGACTCCCAACAGGCGTATGATCCCGGGCTCAGCAGCCAGTCGTTCGATCAGCATTCCATTACCACACCCCAGGTCGAGGACCGAGCTTACTCCTTTGGATCCGAGCGACTCCAAAACGTTTCGCATGCGCGTTTCCTGGAGACCTTCCGGAAACGAAGAAGGCACAGGGCGGTTCGGCAATTCCGTTACCAGTCCGTTTGGGTTTTGGCAGGCTTCACGCGAAACTGCTACGCGACATTTGAGAATTCCCTCACGAAGTTGAGGCAGTGCGCGATCCATGCTGACCACATCGACTTTGCACCGCAACCGGGCTCGAAGCGAACTCCGAAGACTTTTTACCAGATGTTCGTCGAGACCTTCGACGGCAAGATCGAGATCGGATTTATTATCCCGGACTTCTCTGCGGGCGATGGAGCCGAAAAGCCAGACCCGTTTCGCCCCTGCATAATAAAGGAGGGAGGCTGCTTCGGCCGCCTGCCCCATGCGGCGTCGATGGAAGGATTCGATTATGGAGGGCATGTGCTCAAAGTTTTCCGGGGGCTGAGATAGGCAACAAACTGGGCTGGCGCTGTCGCCGCGATGCGGAAGCCCGCAGCATTTATTTCCTCGGGCCAGCGTGCGGAACCAGTCACGGCCAGTGACCATTTCAGGAAAGCAGCCAGGGTTTGCGGTCGTTCAGCCATGGACCTGTAAATGTTGTTTGCGAAAAGAGCACGAGGCATGGGCATGCCGCTTGCTAAAATCTCCAGTTTGCAATCGATCTCGCCAGCCTTGTCCCTAAACGAAAGCACAACGGCACCTGCTGGTAAAATTGTGGAGCCACCCACCCAGGGCAGGAGCAGTGCAATAAGCTCCGGCAACCGATGGGCCAAACCGGCTGTCTCCAGGACCTTTTTTAGGGAGAGAAGTGGCAACTCTTCTTCACACATAAAATAAATGCGGGGGATACATCCTGATCGCCCGCACGAGATAGATTCGAAATGTGGTTTCAGCCCGGCCACCGTCGACAAAACCTCGCCTGCGGTCTCGGCCAGACCTTTGGGCAGGTCAGCCAGAAAACGGTCATCGCATTCCGAATAGACTTTCACCTCTGAGAGCCCTGAGTTGTCGAAAACAGCTCCGAGAAAGGCGCCGAATGTGGCGGAACGTGCGAGTGCTTTGGCGCAAAAAGAACGTAGCTGTTGTTCTAACTCACTGGCGATCGCGGACGGAAAGCAGGAGTTAATCCATTTGGCGGCCATTTCGATCGTGTGCATCCGGCGGTTGGCTGGGGAGATTCCAAAACCAAATGACTCCAGGTCCAGGCGCAATGCGTGAGCCTGCCCTTCGGCGAATGACACTTCAACCGGGGCAGAATCTGGCACCAGAGTGTTGCCGCGATATCTTGCGTCATCCAATGGATGGGGCAGGACTTCGCGCAGATCTTTCGCCACGACCCCACTGATCGGGGGCAGGCCCAGCATCCGGGCACAGCTCTCCAGCCAAGCAAGCGGCGTGTCGAGATCATGGAGCTGTGGCCGGTCGAGAACGTCCTGCTTTGAACAATCAAGGGTTGCAGTCATCTTTCAATGGGGTTTCATTCCACGGTGTATCGGCACAGCACTCCCAGATCTTCGACGGTCTCCGGATCGATCACCTCCACTAGTCCGTCAGGTGTGTTGAGCGTCTTCAACAAGACATTGGGTATCTGCGCGAGGCTAAAACGCCAGCGTGTCTGAATGGTTTCGTTGGTCACAACGACGCCTGCGCCCAAATCAAGAGTAGCGGGTGCGGCTGCTTCGAGTTCTCCGGGCAAAGCCTGAACTTCCAAATTGTCAGGAGCGGCTCCTCCTGGTCGTGTCACTTCCAGGGCCAGAGGATCGTTCGCATCATAGATGACAGGCTTCTTCGTCTTCATGATCAGAAGCAGCTTCTTGAGTTTGATTGTTTTCTCTCGGGCGTAGGCGGGAAAAAGATCTTTCTTCAATTCCAATGTAAGTTCAGGTGCCACTCCATTGACCGGCTGTGAGTGGAGAAATTGATGCCACCTGTCGGGAAAATTATGGCGCAGGCTGAAGAGCCGGAAGAGACCCGCCTTGCCCTGTTCGACCTGCATGACTCGCAAAGCTTCGAGGAGCCCGGTGGTCACTGCGGTTTTTAGAGATTCTCCGCCGTCGCGAGCGGTGTAACGAACTTGGAGAATGGCATCGCTGATGGTATTGTAGTCGAATTGCCGGAGATCGTCCGGCAGTTCGAGCCGCCAGGAGCTGACAACGCCGGCTCCTTCGAAGGGAAGAAAACGGTCGTCTCGGAAGTTTAGCTCGAAGACTCCAGAATCCTGCTGGCCTGTGCTGGTGACGATGGACTGGATGCCGCCGACATCGTGGGCGAAACGGGGATCTTCAAAACCCTGCCAGACATATTGCGGAGGAGCCTGTGGGTCGCGGCGGATCCGATTGCTTAACAAGGTGAGCTTGGCGCCGACACTGGTGTAGGGACCCGCCACACAAGGCAAGCTGAGGCTGACAGATTTGATGCGGCGAAGGTATTGCCCCGGGTGATCGAGATCGAAGATGACTTCGGGCAGTTCGAAGAAACACGAACCTGACTGGCGCAGGGCTGCGAGCGCCTGTGGGTGAAGCAGGTCGAGTGAGACGTGTTTGGTGATTTCGTACTCGCGTTTGTTCTGTTCCAAGTGTGAAACCTCCATTCGCTTGAGATCGCGAAACAGTTGTTCTCCTGCCAGCAACCCTTTCTTGAGGCTGTCCCAGTAGCCAAACTGAATAAAATTCGATTCCTTGACACCGAGTTCGTGGCGGTAGGCTCGTTCGGCGCGTTTCGCTACGTCGTGCGATAATTGGTAGCTCTGGAAAAAAAGCGCTGAGATTTGGGAGACCATCCAGTCGTAGAGTTCACGGTTGGTGAACTTCGCGCGCATCATTTCATCGAGATCCTTCGCACGGATGGCCTGTTGATCGTGGTTGGTGAGTTCCTTCTCTGCGATCGCCAGCCGGATCTTTGCAGACTCGATTTGTTTCTCCACCTGCTTGAGCTCGAGTTTGGCCATTTTTTCCTGTTGTTTCCATTCGTCCCAGCGGCGGTCGTAACCGCCAAGGATGGAAGCCTTTGTTCCTTCGTAAGTGTGGACGGCTGCAATCATGTTTAAAATGCCGGCCGCCGCTTGAAGGCCGTGGCCGACGTTGGTCCCTCCATACTTTACCTTGACCGTTGGAGTTGAGGCCCATCCGGCAATGCCGAAATCAAAATCAGGCACCATGAAGGCAACCGATGCCGCAGCATTTATCCCTTGGGCAACTTCGCTGATGACATGCGCCGAATGAAGCTTGTCCAGGTGTTGTTGTTCATTTGCATTGATCCGGACAATGTTTCGGTAGTAATCCCGCCTGGCTTCAGTGACAGCTTTTCCATTTTCCAACGCAATGACATTCTCAGCGGCTTCTTTGAGCTGCTGCTGCCGCACTTCGCGTGTGGCCTTAAGCATCTCGATTTCGTGACTCGAGCGCAGCAGGGAAAGCGCTTCGGCATCCCGCTTTTCAAGGGCGGAGAGCAGTGCCGCCCCGAGTGCTTTGACTTCGTTGCACAATTCGGTGGCTTTTTGCGTCATGACCTGGAACCTGTAGCAGGGGAGCGGGGCATTGAGATCGTTGAGAACACTTCCCAAATCGACGCCCGCCGCCGCCGCCCGAACAAGCAGTGCCGGATCAATGGGCGGCTCGAATAAGGCCAGTTGCCGTTCCACCCCCTCGATGTTCCGGCAGTGTCGGATGTTGAAGAGACGATCAGCCACGGTCTTCCAGTAACCCATCAACTTGTCGTTTCGCGGCACACAGAAATAAGGAATCCTTGGAATCGACATTGAGGGTGCGTTATTGGCCGCGAGCACGGTGTCCGGGCCGGGGGTTGCAACCAGGTATTCGATCTGCACCAGTCGGTCAGAAAAGCTGGAGAGCAGAGGGTCCAAAGAGTTGTATGTCTGTACCTGGGCCTCGGCACGGGGAGCAATCTCGGGCTGTTGTTCACCCAAAATATCAGCCGCCAGTATATAGAGCTGAGTCGCCTCGTTAATTGACTCGATGGTGTCCCGTCGAAATAGTTGGTCACCCCAGGCGATGAGATTGTCGAGGTATTTCATCACCACCGATTTTTGATAGGCGGTGAGTCGAAGCCTTGCGATGGCGTGGGGTGAAAACGGGTTCTTTCGCCACTCGGCAATTTGCAGCGCGAGCTGGGGATTCGGCTCACCAGAAGCAGTCGGTTTTAATAACTGCTCGATGCGTTGCTTCAAATAGTCCTCGCGCTCCAGGTCGTGGAATGGTTTGGTCCGCCAGAATTTTCGCGGAACATCCTCCGAGGAAGCATTTGTTGGATCGAAGATGTAATGAAACCATTGACGCGCCTCTTCAAACCGTTGGTTCTGAGAAAGGCGGGTGGCGATCAACATGGGCGCATGAAAAAACAGCTCCCAATTGTACTGCGAGTAGCTGCCGGCAGGGGCAAAATCCACATTGTCGGTGGGATGGATGGGGTGAACAAGCCCGGTCGGTTGGTAGGTGGCCACAAAATAATCGTGATTCTGTCCCTGCATGGAAAGAGTCATCAGAGCGTCCACGCCGCCCCGGTTTAGCTCTTTGATAAAATCGCAGAGGTAGGGATGGAAGAATGGGTAGAATCGATAGCGCCTTTCGCGTCTTAACACTGGCAAAACTCCAACAGGAGCCAGAACCTTATCCAGTGCCAGATAAGGTGCCACGGTGTTCAAATTGTCCTTGAGACGGAGGGTTTTCAGCTCCTCAACCAATGGACCATCCGCCCGGACAGCAAGGTCTGGCGCAACGCCTGCGGCTACGGGCTCAATGCCAGCTCGCATTGCTTTTGCTCCCGCCAATTTAGCCGGGTTGTAATAATGCTCCACCACGAGTTTGTATTTGCCTGGATCGACCATGTGCGGCTTCTGCCAGTGTATCCGGATCGGCAGCGTATCCACCGGTTGCACGATGAAAGCGCGCGATTGATCTTCGAAGAAAAAAGGCCTGCTGCCCGAGAGGTAGTAGTCCTGGTGAGGATAGAGCAATTGGAAAGTTCCGCTTCCGGGCGTAACTCCCAGAGCCGGCTCTTCGCGGTTCGTGGTGCTGTCCACCGGTAGGAAGCAGGGGGTTTGCGACAAAGGGAGAGCAACAGAACTTCCGGGACCAACTGCGAGCCACAACGCGGTCTCTTCGAATCGCATCGCCTTGACCCGAGTGGCGGTCGGATTGAATACTCCGAATATTTGCCGGCCACTTTCAATAATTGCGTCGTTGCGGCAACCGCTGAAGAAAAACGTTCCAACGGTGGCATGAGTGGAGGTGCGTGGTATTTCGAGCGTCACTCCATAGATGTCCTGCTGCAGGTCGGCATAAGAACTGGTAGGGCTGTCCCACTCGGGCCAGATCCGCAGTCCATCGCCGCTGATGCTGGTAAAAAAAACGTGCTGATTACGTCCGTCATCGTCAGGATTTTCTGTGGGCGTGACGCCCGATTTAACTCGCTGACGCGTGATCCGTTTGGCTTGCCATTTGCCCTGTTTGAGCTCGCTCCACGCGAGCTGTATTTCAAAATATTTCTTCGGCGGTGGCCCTGCGGTCTCCTTGGGAGGCACCGTCGATTCAGCCTTTACACTGAACACCGCCCAGAACAGATAGAGCCGACGATTCCAGATGATCGGGATAATGTGGTCACCTTCGATGTCTAAATCGACTTTTTCCCACGGTGTCCAGCGTCCGGAACCTTTCCTCTGACGATAATAATAGGTTCCAGGCGTCCCCTGGGTCCGGCCAAAAACATGAAGAACCGGTTGCAACCCATCGGCAGAGTCCTGCTCGTATAAACCGACCAGTTCGAGTTTCGCAACGGCGTCCAATTTCTCCAGGTAGCGCAGGAAAGCATTTTCGGCTGTGCCAGAGGTCAGCTCATTCTGGAGGAGTTCGTTTTCGAGGTCCTTGAAGAACGGAGTTTTGTCGTCTCTGAGCTCTGGCTCAATCCAGTTTTCGGGGTAAAGAAACACCTTCCGGTTTGCTTCCCAAACACGGTAGTTTTTCATCCATCTCCAATCTCGCCAGGCGTCATCCTTGCTGATGTCGATCCGCACGCCGGACTCAAGATGGAGCAGGCAGCGCTGCACAAAGAGCTGAATTGAGTTGAGCGCCTGTTTGATCCGCGAGGTTTTCATGCAGGCGCACATCTCGACATCGATCAGAAAGTAGCTGAACAGGCCGTTTGCATCATGCCATGCCCGCATCGAAGTTCCATCAGGTTTGGTCATCATGACTGGGCGTGGAGTCAGGTAGGAGACCAGGGCGGCTCGTTTCTTTTCTCGCAACATGTCTTGCGCCGGCACCGCCAGTTTCTGCCATGCCTCATCTCCATGGCGTGCTCTTAATGCCTGCTTGATTTCGATGCCAGTTGTCGGCGTCGCAGCTTCCCTGGCCCAACTCCGGGCCTGGGCTGCGCTCGCATTAACTCGCCGGGCCAGAGATGAACAACGCCAAAGAAAAAGCAGCCCTGTCTCATCCCGGAGATCGTTCGGAAGTGTCAAAGCCAGTCCCGCCGCGCCTATCAGGGCGCTGGTGTCGGCTTCTTCCCAGCCTGAGCGCGTTTTTAAAATGGCCGCTGTTTCATTCGTCAAGGCCGCGACATTGGCAGTAAGGCGTGCGGCGGAAAGTATCTCTTCCAGAACGATTTCACCAGACGGACGGAACTGGTCGCGCACCTGACAAAGCTCGATCAGACGCCTAAGCCCAAAGATCAGCACTGGAACAGGATTATTGTTCACGGCCATTGGAAGAGCTCGGATGTTCAGCCATCCCGCCTGGGCCGCAACTGGGAGATTCCAAGGAACATCCCGAGAGGGAACATCCGGCAGGAAACGTATATACCAATCCAGCTGGCGGGCGCTGAATTGCAGTTTTGTCCCGACGAGGATTCCTTTGCTCAATCTGGTAAAAGCACTGAATAACGTTGGAAACCGCGTTTCGTCGATGCCCAGTCTGGCGTTGCTTTCGGCGAACTCCGGCGCGAGAAATCCGTCCATTATGGCGGTGTCCAAAAGATGCCCCACCATGGTCGGTTCCGCGCCCAGGGTTTCCGAGAGTTTTTGTTTCACCAGCGATTCACCCAGCAACCGGCGCAGCCGCGGTGCAAGCTTTTCTAGGAGGCTCCTGAACCTGTCCGGAGGCATCGTAGATGGCGCGAGCAAAACCGTGACTTCGGCTTCACTGAGAAAAACGTTGGGACCCACGGGCGCAAATCCCTCAGAAAGCGTGTGCAACTGATTCACCGCAGTTCTGAATGCAAGGTTTGCCCCCTGGATTTGGTTTAGCTCCGCCAGGTCCTGCCCTAGCATGAGCCCTGTAAAACAGAGCTCTGCCGCCCGGCGATCAAAAAAGAAGCGTCCCTTCAGCCGACGCGGAATCAGACTGACGGAAGGCATGGAAGCCTGGGCCAGCGGAGTCCGGAAGGTCGGACGTTCATAGGCTCGAACTGCGACCACGATTGCGGCAAGAAATGCGTTCGACTCCTGGTGCAATTGGTCGACCGCCGCTTGATAGTCAGCCTGGAGAGGGAGAGGCAAAACTAACGTCAGCAAGGCAGCTCTGTCCGCCGCGGTCAGGATGCCGGTGAATGTCAGGACGCGGCGTAGCGAGTTCCAATTAACGCGAGGCGCTACGGCGGCCGGGAAAATTATTCCGGCCGGGAGGTCAGGGACTGGCGCCGTAAACGCCGGCTTCGAATTGAATGTTGCGACCACCAATTCCACGTGGGCCGGATCCCATTTCAGCAATCCCAGGAACCTTCGGGTCAGCTCCCCATTGAGGTCGGTATCGAGCACCAACCCGTCCTGCATCTTCTGCAGTTCGACCCGCAATTCCGTCAACATTTGTGCGACTGTCGAAACCGTTGGTGCGAGAGATTCTCCGGGTGGCTGGCGATGCCGCAAAAGAAACTCAACCTGATCCAGCGTGAACCCAGCCTCCATGATCTGGCGAATCGTAAGCACGAATTCAATCGTGTCTTCCGGACGGGCGCTGGCGAACGGATTAGCTCCGCAAAGGCTTCTCCAACGGATACACTGGCCGACAGACATTTCCAGGACGTCGGCAAGGACGGTCCAGCGGAATAACGTCAAGAGATTGGCCATGTTGAGACTTGGTGCGGGGGCTTCCGCTGCCATCAGCTCCGTCAATTCCCCGGCAGTAATGCGAAGGCCGCCCAGGACCGCCGGCACATGATCGGCAATCTGCTCCCCGACCTGCGCCAGTTCATCGCGAGCCGCGTTGAGCGTGAAAGCCGGATCCACTGGCTTTAGCACGGAGGGATTGAGAAAGAATTTGTCATAAAGAGACTCCTCTCCCTGAGGGTCTTCATGCAATCCACGCCTGGTATCGATTCCTCCCCACAGCGCCAGCAAACGTTCCAACGGCGTATCGGATACCTTTTGAAGCTGGTGGACTGCAGCGAGTTGTTCGATCAAGCGGGGAACCAGACTGGCATCGGGATCAACAACGCCTCCCTGGAAAACATAAACCGCAAGATCGAGCTCCCGGACAGTCCAGCCTAACCGACTCCTGAGCCTCTCAAAGCAATGAATTCGGCCCAACACGGATACATTTAGATTTGTGATGCGAAGCAATTGAGTGTCACAGGCGGCCGCCTGATTGGGATCTACTGATTCAATGCGCACATTGCCAGCCGGGTTGATCAGCCGTGTGGTCAACAGCCGAAGCAACTCCTCGTAGCTGAGACCGGACTGCCTGAGGAAGGGCCGGACGTGGGAAAGAGCTTGCACCCAGCCGAGCGCGGCAACGATAGTGGATGTTGGATCTGCAGGATCTGGAATCTCGACCAGGTTGCCAGCCTGGGTCAGTCCCCAAAACTCCCACGGCTGATGAGGTGCAGTTTCTGTTCCGGTGATAAGCTCCACTTCCCTGTTAGTCAAATTCAGCACTTCATAGGCGATCCCCCGGTCACTCGGATCGAAAGGTGCCTGCCGAGGTCTGAAACCACGCATCAGTTCCACTCGTGCAACACCTGCCTTTTGCAGCCACACCCGTGTTTCCTCGGTCCACAAATCGAGCGGCATCGACCAAGGGTGGACTGCGGCCGCCAGATCGGTGTAGGCACGGGTGTTTACGTGGCTCGGATTGGCGGCCAGTTCCGCTTCGGTTCCGAAAGTTTGGTAACCAAGGGCCACGACCCTGGGTTGGCCCGCTGCGGTGTCGTGCCGGATAGAATAAAGCTGCCGGTGATCGGTGATAAACCAGAACACGGACGGAGTTACCACCACCACGAAGGCTTCCACAGCCAGGGAGTTACCCGCTGCGGTGAATGCGTTGCGGATCGCTGGCGACAAGGTGCGTGTGTTCAGACTGGTTGCGACTGCGGCCGACAGCAGGAATGGAGTGAATGGACGTATCGCGTTTTCCAGGATCTCGCATGTGAGATCAACGTAGGGCAGCATTACGTTCGTATTGTCGCAGGTCAGTTCGATATCTCCCAGGTCGGGCCTGCGCGCGAACAAAAGGTCTCGCACGTTGGTTTGTTCTTTGAGACCGCCTGGCAGCAGTTTTTCGATCTTGCGCTCCTTGAGGAAAGCGAGCAACTCGGCCAGATAAGCAGCCGGGCTGTAAACTGATCTACAGTGCAGGCAGCGGCACAAATCAAAAGTTCCAAACAAGGTTTCCCAGTCCGGCATGCCATCAACCACCGGCAAAGTTTCAGGGACTGCATAGGTCGGAGTTTTAAACCATGGCCCGAGGTTCGCCATCAGATTGAGCGTACCTGCCACAACGTGGCTGGCTTGGGCATGGATTTTTAATGCCTGCATAGTGCCACCAAGGTCTGCGCCGAATTGCTTGGCGAAAGCGAGCCTGCCTGTCTGCTGGATGGCGGTCGCTGAAGTTAACCCGGCCGCCAGCAATGGAGTCATGCTCTCGTAAGTCGGTGCCAGCTTCACCAACCGCTGGCGCGCCTGCAAATCTTCCACTAGCGCTCCTCGATTTTCCACTCCGGCTAACAACGCTGGATTGTCCTCGATGAACTTTGCGATAGGAGTACGCGGGAGATCAAACGTGGTTTCTGTTGCCAACAGGTTTTTGAAAAAAGCCCGGGTAACTGATGGCGATGATTCATCCTGCTGTATCCGGTGCCCCAGGGTTTCCATTGGAAACGCTTCTTCAACCATCCGAGTCAGGACACCAGCATAGTTAACGGCCTTCTCGGCGTCATCTTTGCCGGTTACATTGTCCGGAAAAGTCATCAAGCCTGACTCATCAGGTTGGCTTGCGAGCTTTATCCAGTCGGCGCGAGTTAACCGGGCCAGATCCCGAAATTTTTTCAGACCTTCGCCGTCAATCTGCCGGATGCGGTTCATCAGCGGAACATGGCCCGCTGTTAACATGCCAAGCTGAAGAGCTAACTGCATCTCTCCGACGTGATCCCGCAGAGTCGGTTCTTCACGTAGTGATTCCCACAGTTCTGGTGCCGAGCCTTTATGTTCAATGAAACGACTGGCAAACAGTCGTTGTTGTTCCACTTGAAGCCGGGTCGTTCCGAGCACTCCCTTCAACGGCCCTCCTTGATTTTCAATCAACCCATCGACCGCTTGTTCGGAGGCCAGTTCTTTGAACCGGATTTCAATTTTGTCGAGATCCTCCAACAGCTTGCCGGGAATGATCAAATCCTGCACGGCGGTCGTCAGTGCAATGCGCCGCCGCTCCGGGCTTTGGCTCAGCAAAGCCGACAGTTTGAAAGGGAGTTTTTTCCGGGCCATCCCAAAAAAGACCTCGGGCGGCATGCGGGTTCGTTCCGCCAGCTTGTGAGCGCCGGCGAGTTGGGCCAGCACCTTTAAATCCACACCAAGTTTGCCGCTGAGATAAGAGATTTCCTGTCGTTTTTCGTCCTCAGCCAGGCTGCTGATCGCCGCTCCTTCCAACAATGGTGAAATCTCCGATATTAATTGTTCGAACTCCGACCATTTGTGTTTCGGACCCCCTTGGACTCGCAGAACGATTTTCTCCACCATCCCGGCTTCAAATATGATTTCAGATTCCGTCAACACACTTTCTTCTTCCTGGCCCTCTTTTTTACCCAATACCCGGAGGAGCAGCGATGCGGTCTGCTGGCCTCTCCTTCGCATTGGCTCGATTGAATAAAAAATCTCGAAAAGACCGTCTGCATCGGTGATCGATTCTCCAAGGAAATCTTCGCGCCTTAAATGTTTGTCAAATGCTTGAACTTTTAGTTCGGGGATAGGGAGCCCATCCTGGTAACGCACCACTCCGCGAACAAGGTGCTGAAATTCCGGCAAGGGTTCCTCGCCCTCCTCTTCAAGTGCTCCGAGTTCACCCAGAAGTCTATTGAGCGCTTTTGCTGTGGCCTCGTCCACCAACCCCGTGATTTGGAGCCGTTCTTTTTCCTGGAAGACACTGGTCAGTTTGCGCGTCGCGTCGTCGAATTTCTTTTCGGTCCACTCCCGTTTCAGCATGTCCGATAATTCCTGCCTTGCTGCTTCTGCGTCCGGCAGGATGAGCCTCCGGTCGAGGAGCAATAGCAACGCGTCTTGCAGGTCTCGCACCTGGTCGCCCTCCATTGGCGGATTCAAAGGAAAGATAATTTTTTTCATGTTAAGATTCGGGTTTCGAGGTGGCCGGCGGATATTGACTCAATAATTTTTAATTGTGTTCGGGTTCAGAAATTCATCTGGCTGGCTGTGCCTGCGCGGCCGGATGGATGCGTTCCTGGATTGCTCTGAATTGTTGCAACATGCCCTGCATTTGCATCGCGTCCGCGTAAAACGGATCGCCTGGCTGGACGGCTATTAAGTTCTGATCTGTGAGCATTATTTCCAGCCAACGGGCTGCCTCGTCCTTGGAGGCAAAAGCTCCATTGGCCATGTTTTGGCCGAAACGATATCCGACCCAGGTGAGGAGAAGGTCTTGGTAACTGTTTCCCGCTTGGGAATCGTTAATGCTGATCAGGTCCAACCTGCCGTTCAGGAAATTTTGAACATCTTGTGACGAAGCCAGAAACGGAGCGGCGAGAGTTCCGGTTATGCCAGCGCCTGAAAAAGAGTTGTCTGCGATTAGTTCATGGCCTATCAGAGCCCGACGGTACTGTTCGTTCTCAAAGGCGTATTGAAGCTCTACATTCGTAGAAGAACTCAATGCATCTCTTACTATTGAGAGGTATGGATGCTGTGCCCTGTATTGGGCGGCCTCTTGTTGTTGGCTGCGGACATAGTTTTCTCTGTCGGTCAGTGAAAAACCAAAATGAGCCGCTGTTAAAAAATGTCCTATCTGATCACTGCTTGCGCGATGTAATGGAACGTCACTGTTCTGTGGTCCCGGGCGATACTGAACGCTGTCTCTCAACTCTCTTCTAAATCCAGTGTCACCAACTCCGCTTCCCGCGGGTCCCGACCTAGTTCCAATTTCTCTAATGGTAAAAGTATCGAAGTGCCGGTCAGGGCCGGGCGTGGAGCTCCCCGTCAATCCAAGGATTGAAACGAACCTTTCCCTTGCAGTGCCTCCCGAAATTTGAGTGTCCCTGAACGCCTGCACCAGGGTTTGAGCATGAGCGCTGGATGAATCCGCAGCCCTGCGCTCTGTGAAGATGTTTCGGAACCTGGTTTGGTCGCTTGTGGGCGTCCTCCCTTTGTCGTCAAAAAACTTGATCGGATTGTTGTAGCAATACTCAAACAAATTTAACCCCGCCTCAATTCCCGCAGGGTCTGTTGCCGTCCATCTGCCAAGCCATGGAGCGTAATACCTCGCTCCGTGATAGTAGAGTTTGCTTTCCTCATCACGCTCCTTGCCCGTGTACCTATATCTCTTGGTCCTGGACGGAATAGTGGCGAACATCATCAGAAAAGCAGCGCAGCCAAAGGGCGTGTACTCCTCGTAAGAGATAATCTCCGCCTGTTCGTTCAGCTCCAGACTGGTTGAACCAAGGTGGTTGTCGAATTGGTAACGGATAATCCGGGCGGGCACTCCCGGTTCGAGACCTTGGGTACGGGTTTCCACGAGCGCGATGCGCTGCTTGTCGTCCATGAGATGCAAGGTCTCGCACCTTTGCGGGTTCAACCCGTGAGCGCGGTAAATCTCGAACCCACTCAAATAAATACGCTCATGCTTGATTTGGCCGGGAGCCGATTCGGTTACTTTGCGGACGCGCTCTCCTGCCGCCCCGTAAACATACCAGGTGCGATCGCCCTGTACCTGCAAACCTTCAGCATCCAAGGCATCCACGGCCTGACGTGTGGTTGCCTGTAATTGATCCTTAAAATCCCAATGCATGATTTGCAAATGAGGCATTCGAAGCATGTTTCCGTGAGCGTCGTAGCCGTTTGCTCCAGCACTGTATATTTCGGAGGTTGCGCCGATAGCGGTCCTTGTTAATCGGTTGTTTCGCTTGGCCGGTTCCAGGAGGCTCGGCTCTTCATGGGAGTAGTCGCGAGCCCAGCCAGGGTGCGCCGGATCACTACCACGATGCAGCATGCCGAGAATGTTCCCGCCCCTGTCGTAGAGGTATCGCTCAAGATATGTTCCCATCGCATTGCCATCAGCAGGATGCGCCAAGCCGCAACGCGGGGCGTCGTTATAAGAATGTGGAATTGGAGAACCACCAACCTGCCCGAGATGTTCACGGCCTGTGGCTTCGATCAACCTGTAGAGCGCATCGTAGGTATAATCAGAGCTTGGCTCGACCCGCTTGTTCATGAAATAGACGGTCTGCTGGGCGTCATCCCGGATATGAATTATGTTGCCGACTGGATCGTGGACGTAATGAAGATTTTGCACCTGGCACCCCTGCCAGCCAACCACGGGTGGTTGAGGGCAGTCATTGGGAAAAGCAGCGGCATTGCGCCGGGTGATTTGCCGTATCAAACGGAAGCTCAACGGGTCGTATTCGTAAGTTGTCCGGACGCCATTCCCGTAATCAATCAATGTGCGCTGGCCTTTGGCGTTGTAATCAATATCGGTGACAAACGGTGTCCAAACCAGTTCACCGTCCTGCTGCGCGCCGCGAAGGTTGGCCTCGACTCGCTCCAGCAAGTTCGCTTCGTTAAAAGCATGGCGGATCACGCTGTCGTCTGGTGTCGTGAATTCCGTCGGACGATTTAATGCGTCGTAGCGGGTCCAGCTGTTGTAAATCTCGGCTTCCAATTGGACGGCACCAGCCCAATTTAAGGTAGTGTTGTAGAGTTGTGCCAGCTGTCGCTGGCTGTGGAGCAGGTTCCCCTTAAAATCATATTCGTCGCTGGTGCCAACACCTGCTTGATCAAAAACCTGAATCGCCTGACCGCGCAGATTGTTGGTCTCCGGATTCGGTCGCGTTTCACCATAAACAGTCCGTCCAACCAGGATCTCCGGCCCGGCACCGCCTTCACGCAAAAAAGAGAGCGTGGGTCGCCGCAACTGATCATATTCGCTATGGAAGCGGTGTTGGCGGCTGTCCCAGGCGTAGAGAGGTTTGCCCGCAATATCATTTAACATCCAGCGCTCGCCCGCCTCCATGCTGGACTGATGAATGCGGTTGCCGAGCATGTCATACTCGTAGAGCATGACAATTCGTCCCTGCTGGTCGCCATTCTGCACCATTGCGTCCCGTACGCCGCGCTGGTTGCCCTCGATGTCCAGCACGAGGCGGGTGCTGTTCAACTCTTCAATCGGCGGATCAGCCGGGAGTGTGTTGCTATGCTTAAATTTATTGTGGCCAACCGTCAAAAAGGCACGTCCTAACGAATCAAGGTGCGCCACACTGGGGGTTTCTGCGTGAATGGCCGCCTTGCGTGCAGCAACCTCCTGCTGCAAACCGAGCGCGGCGCCCTGGCGTTGGGTGTGCCAGCCTGGCAGATACTCGGACGGCGGAAGTCGACGAAAGAAATCGCCCACATCAAGATCCGTTTTGGGATCGGCGATCAGCACGGTGTCGTTCCGATCCCAGGTAACCCGCCGCCACGGATTAAACACCACCTTTTCCCAAGTGTGGTCGGGATGCAGCGTGGCGACTACGCGTTCAACCGGATCATAGAAGAGCACGGGGCTGACGCCTATTCGGATGTCGAACTCGAAGTTGTTTGTATCGGTAAAGAACGGCTCATATTGGCGGACAGGTTTGCCTTTGTTGTTAAAGACCGTCCAACCGCTCCCCACCCAGCGGGGACTGACGTCGTTCGCCGTCATCTGCGGCAGACCGTCCGGCCCGACGATAATTTCTCCATTGGCGTCGCGACTGGGAACCGGTCCTGCTTCAGCCTGGATTTTTTTCTGAATCTCACGACCGAAACCATCGGAATAAGAGAAGCTATGCTGAACTCTTAAGCCCCCTGCTGGAACCGGCGCGCTGTCGTGTGTTTCTCTCGCCAGGGTGTAAACAACAGATGCCTCCGGGCTCGGTTGATTTTTGGTTCGCTGGTAGGCGAACATGTCGTAGATCAGCCGCGTAGTCGCTCGCCCCAACACGGCGCCCGGAGCAGCCAGCGGATTGGCAATGTGGTCGAGAATGACCGCTTGGGTGAGGTCGGTTTCAAAACCACTCAACCTGTCGCCCTCGACTGGAGCCGGAAGTGGCTTGCCCATCACCGCCGTGGCCACCACCATGCCCAGAGCATCGAAAGCCACACCTGTGCGGTTTCGGTTCGGATCCATCATCAGCCTGGGCTGCAACACCCGATAGTCATTGCCGTTTGCGGTCAAATTCCCGGTTAGATCCCGTTCACCAGCAGTATTCCGGTTGCCAAGTGGGTCACGGGTTTCGGCCAGTAACAGTTTGTAACTGTCATAGGCGACAACACTCTCAGTACTGATCGCCTGGGTATGGAAGGGATCGCGGTAGCGATGCGGCAGGAAAAAGTTTTCACGCGCAAATAACTGTTCCTGGGCCGAAGTGTCTGCACCGCCAGGTGAATAGAAAATTTGCCCTGAAGTAATCCACCAACTGGCGTCACCCACACTGTGAACGTAACGACCCTCTTCCATCATGGCGGGTGTTGCCTGACCGTTGTAGGCCGCTGTCACCAACCCCTCTGTCAAGGCTAGTTTGTAGCTTTCAAAGGGCAGTGCCAGCGATTCAATCTCACCGGGGGGCAAAGCTCCCGTCAAATTGTTGCGTCGATAAAGTGTTCTCGAATGTTCGATCAACCGCTTTTGAAGGAGGCCCGGAGTTGGGCTATTTTCATAGTCAATCGGAGCTGCATCCATTCCCGCTCCCACTAAATCGGACAGCGAAAACCGGTTCCGTCCCGGTGCCAGAGTGAGATTGGTCAGCTCATAGGTGCGTGATTCGCGGGGCATGGGCGTGCGATAATTGTCGTCCGCCTCGACCGCGTTTGTGACCGTGTTCTCGGTGTAAGTAATGAAAATCTGGATCTGCTTTGATTGGTCCGCGACTGACAATTCGGGGTCCGATTGACGACGTCCGTGGCCAACCGTGGCTTCTTTCAGCACATTGCCAAATCGATCAACTTCCAGTGTTAAGGAATGGGTGACGCGCGGATCGCTCGGGTTACGCTCGTAATGATAATTGATGGATTCACGGGCATGGGTAAAGAAGACCGCGTATCGATTTTCCTCCTTCGGCTGCAACCGATGAACAGTGAAATTTTGCTCGGAGACAATGTATGGGTGCCCGAACGGATAATCTTCGGTTCCGGTTCCATCAAGGGCGTAAACTTCCCTTCGCAGCATCGAGCCCTTCAAAGCGCGAAAGGCATCACGTTCTTCGCCGGTCGTCAAGCCATCCGGCAAGACGGTGTCATCCAGGAGAAGCTCTCGGGCCGCAGCGTCAGTCAAGCCTGGCTCACGATAATACTCTCCAAGATCTTCGTCGTCCTGGAGTCCTGCGAAGAAATCCGAAACGCGATTGCGTCCGAAATTGACTCCTGTATGAAACCAGGTGCGTGTGAGGACGGGTGGCACATGGGACGAAGGGTTGAGGTTGAAAGCAGCGACACCACCGGGTAGCGCGAGCAAGCCATCAGCAGTGAGTGATGCCAGTTCCGATGTGTTCCACTGCTCGACCATGCCGAAACCGCGAAACTCGCGCTCGATACCATCAAAATACCCATGGTGATAGGCATAACGGGCGGTAAAGCGAGTTCTGCTGATCCGGTCAACGGTTTCGACAGATTCGACCACGTGCACCGGAAAGGGCAGCTTGGTTATCCAAGGTTTTCCCGCGAACTTGTCTTGCAGGTAAAATTTGGTCGAAGCTGCGTAGGTAACCAAAGTCTCAGCGCCTAGATTATTTGTCGCTTTAACCAATAAGTTAGGCTTCTGCCCACCCATCAGGTCAATGTAGCGCATTGGACGACCAGCATTCCCCGGCAGAGGTGATGACCACACCAGACAGGCGGTGCCATTGCCGAGCAAATCGACCGTGACGACAGAGGCGAGGTTATCAATGCGGAACCCCGGCAGGGTGTGTGGCGGGCTCCAACTGTTACCAGATTGATTGAAAAAAATGCGAACCCCGTCGCCCCCCAGATAAATGATGTCGGTGGCCCCAGACCCGTCTATGTCTGCCAGTCGTACCCGTTCGTATCCAAACAGGTCGTACTCATCGAACCAGGGAGCATTGTCCATGGTGATTTTGGAGCCAAATTTGCCGTAGCCAAGGTTTGGCCAATAGCAGATTTCACCGTTGCGGATGCGGACAAGGTCTGCCAGCCCGTCTCCAGACATGTCAGCGACAAAAATCGACTGGGTGCCATCTGCGAAAACCAGACGCGGACCGGACTCCTCGTCCTGAGATTTTCCGACACATTCGGATGGACCATAGCCCGCTTCGCCCAGCGATGGATGCCAGCGGTATATTTCCTCTTCAGAAATGAGAATATCGGAGAGACCATCGCCGTCGAGATCGATGAATTTCAGGTTTGGATCGCGTGTGTCGAGATTAGGGAAAGAATTAAATGACCGGAAATTTTCCCAGCCAGGTTCCGGGCCTCCGGTGCGCTCGAAAAAGCCGCGCAATGGTCCGTCAAGGGTGACCAGATCCATCTGGCCATCGCCTGCCAGGTCGATGAATTGGGCCTGGCTTGAGCCAAGGCTAGCAGACGGCCTGGCCGCAACCAGTTCGACAGGAGCAAAACGCGCTTTGTTTTCGCCAGGCCGGTTCCCATCGACCGGCAGCGGGCTGAGATTGCGTTTGTAAAACCAGCCCCCGGCCTGTTCGGTGAGAATCCCTGAGATTCCCTCACTGTCGAGATCCACCCATCGATAGACATCTCCATCGAGGCCCGAGGGGAGATTTTCAAGACTTTCAGGTTCGACCTCACGGACGATGGGATCGATGGTAGCTTCCGAGTATTCAAAATCCACCGAAGGAAGGGATTTCTTCAGGTAAATTTCCGGTTGAATCTGTTGGCGCAGGAATCCCGATTGCGTAACAGACACAATGAAGGAAGCGGTGGGCGTCTCGCGATAGGTAAACTCCGTTGAGCGGACAAGGTAATCGGGAATTCCGAGTTCTATCGCGAAATGGTGAAACATGAGCACTCTCCGGCAAAGGCGGTAAGCGCGGACTTCGAAGCCGGCGCGATAAGTGGAAAAAGGGTCGGCGCGCACAGGCCAGGGCGAGAATGCTGAAACTGAAGCAGTGGCGAATTGGGGATCGTCCACCGGTTGGGAGAGCGAACGGTAGTGGCCGTCGCCGTAGTCGAAAACGACATCAAAGTGCCAGATCATCTGGGAAAGGTCCGGACCGAGAGCTGAGATCACCTGGTCGTTCGCGAGCAGAGAGGTGGCATTTCCGTAACAGATGCGTTTGAGGTAACGATTTGCCGAGCGCGGATCATCCTGGCCTTGCACGGCGCTGCGGTTCGACTCGCTGGATTGACCGGGATTGATGCCGTCGGAATTTTCCCGCACGTATTCGTAGCGCATCGCGTTCCCTTTGTCGTCGTGGCTCTGGCAAATCATCCAGGTGAAAATGCGTGAATGATCGGCGGGATCGGAGATCCGGCTGTGGACTGGATCAATTGTGCCGTCAGCGTTTTTGTGAGGGCGTCCGTAAAAGGTCGTGACATTGTCCTTTGTGATGGAGCGCCAATGAACGTCCGCCCGATCCGCAAGATTTGTCCAGCGTTCAATCCGGGCAAACAGGCCCTCAACCCTTGGTCGATAGCGGCGGATGCGGTAAGTGATTCCGTCGATATCGCGTTCGATCTCGTCCATCAATGCCTTGCCCGTGGGGTCACGAACCAGAATACCCAGAGCGTCGCGTTTGAGCGCGGGCACGAGGTCTTCGGCGCCAGAGAGGATGAATATGTCTGACTCCTCCGAATCTTTATATTTTGGCAGCCCCTTTTCCGTTTTGCGGGTGATGCAAGGGAGGGAGAGGCTCCAACCGAAGCCGAAAGGACCATTGCCGGAGCCAGAATCATAGCTGAGAGCGAGTTGAGGCGCGAAACCCGAACGGCCAGGGCTGACACTGATGGGCACACTCATGGAACCGGTCCCAGTCACAGGATTGGCGGCGAATTTCTCGCCCATGCCACGAATTGCACCTCCGCCTTTGGGCAGGGAAATGGCGGGAGCTTGAACGGTGGACCTGCCTGAATCGGCCTCCTTGCTGACCGGTTCCTTGTTCGAGTTTCCCTTCACCTATTCCCTCCGGCTTGGGAAATTTTTATTATTTTATCGCCTCTAACCATATGACATTTCAGGGTTAAATCTTCACCAGAACTCGTTGGCACCAGGAACATAAAATAGGGTCTATCCAAAGCCAGTGGCACCGGGGATTTTCGCTGTAGCTGAAGTACGTTGGGTTGCGTTGCTCCATGAAGAAAAAGCGGTGACTATAATATCGCTTCCAATCGGATGATGATGTGGGTGCCGTCGGATAGAGGTTGTTGAGCTTCCACCGAACCAATCGATCAGCCCTGACCATGTCAAAACTTTTGTTCTGACAAAGTCTTCCTTCTTTTTAGATCCAACTCTAAGTGTTCTTGGTGAGGCAAACCCCGAACGAATATCATGCCGCAAATGCGGTAGGGGGTTCCGCAGATCCTATTCAGAGCAAGAAGACTTTCAACAACTAATTTGCGGGAAAGCTAGAGCAGTGCGCATCTCGCATTTTTTTTGAACCGGAACGGAGCGGATAAAATAAATCCATTTTTTCCGGGACTCTGATCGTTCCCAATGGCAACTCGGCGTCCGTCTGGGAGAACACCGCAATTCGAACACCCGAATATCCCACGGCGGCTGGCAACGCTTACAAGACCTTTGCGCACTCAGTCAGTGATCGGGAAGACATTGTCGGCTATTTGACGGCGATCAACGGGTCAACCGGTTCGGCCATCGCCTGGCATGACGCCGCCTACTTCTCGGGGAGTTACGACGTGCCGCTGATGGCGGCAGGGGCCGGTGTCGCGCCGGTCACGAGTGCTGCTTCCGCTATGTGGCTTCGCACAATGTCGTGATATACCCTGTTGGCCTCCGGTTCCTCCCCAGAGGGTCCC
>Ga0163152_10003063_pt1 | contig 22323 bp, 22 predicted proteins | sample OliLakLV19MP8IB2_FD_148635 | JGI IMG/M metagenome (GOLD analysis project Ga0163152, IMG submission 148635) | Freshwater microbial mat bacterial communities from Lake Vanda, McMurdo Dry Valleys, Antarctica - Oligotrophic Lake LV.19.MP8.IB-2 | ecosystem: Environmental > Aquatic > Freshwater >...
ACCCCTAACCCCTTCCGCCATGGCCCTCAATCCCCTCGCCCCCGTTACCGATTATCAGTCGATGCTCAACCGCATCTTCTGGTTCACGTCGGCGGCTGCGCTCGGAGCGGTTTGGTTGTTGAGGACGCATTTGCCGGCACTCGACGCGGTGCTGGTGAAAGTTGATTTGGAAGTGCAGACCGGGGCGGGCAAGTTGCTGCCGGTGCCGGGCGGGTATTTGCTCCCCGCGCTCGCCGTGGGACTCATCGCGCGGGTGTTTCGCATTCATAGCCAGCTTGGCCATTGGCTCGGCATTCGGGAACGGTTTGACATCGACGTAATTCTCACCGAACTCGCCCGGCGAGTGGGCATCGACGTGGACAGTGTCACGGAAGAACAGTGGTTGGAACATCGCCACGATCTCATGCGGCAAACTTTTTATCGCTTTGCCAGCAGCAATTCCCCGCAGATTGACGAGCATCTCATCCATCAGGCCCTCGATTTGTGGTCCTGGTTTTGGATCGGGCTCGAAGCCACGCTGCTATTTGTGCTGACGGGCTTGGCGTTGGTGGCCGTCAATGCGCGGGACGCTGGGCTTGTGACCATCGGCGGCACAGTGTTGCTCGCCGCGGCCGGACTGCCGTCGGTTCGCAATCAATGTAAACACTACGCGATTGCCCAAGTCCGCGCGATTCTCTCCGACCCCGCGCGCGAGGAGCTGGTCCGGCAAGCCTTTGCTCCGCTCAACGCGAGCCGTTCTCCTTGGCAGCGCGTCGCTTAGTGCGATGAATTTCTTTTGCGCGTCATTCCCTTAGGCGCAATCTTCTTGTAAATTAGCACCAGCTAAGCAAGAGGCGGCCTGGCGTAGGATGTGATTAGGCCAACATTAGTAGGGAAGCTGAAAGAGATCGTTGTGAGCTTAACAAAGCAGGGAACAGAGTCACTCTTTAAGGGCAAATATCAATCGATTGGCGTGGCCAAGTGTGTTGTGGGCCGCTGCGTGATGGCGACTCGCCTGATCCGGGGGCGAACTGCCGTCGGTCGCGTGACCGGTAAGGTCGTCAAGAATGTTGATTACGGGTCGGAGTATTGCATCGATCTGACCAACGGCACCGCGCTCGAACCGGCCGCTCCTTTCCGCTATCTCAATCATGCCTGCGAGCCGAATTGCGAGCTGGTGCTGTGGAAAGTTCCGCGGGATAACAAGAAGTTCACGCTCGAAGTCTGGATCCATAGCTTGCGAAAAATTGCCAGTGGCGAAGAATTGACCATCGACTACGGTTGGTCGGCAAGCGATGCGATCCCTTGCCAGTGTCAATCAGCCAACTGTCGCCAATGGGTCGTGGCAGCCGAAGAGCTGCCACTTATCAAACAACGCCGCCGAAGAATGGCCAAGTAGATAAAGATTTCCGGGAATTTCATGGTGTAGAGAACGTCGTCTCTTGGCGTTCCGACAAAAGGGTACACGATTTTCCGCTCCAAGAATGGCACACGGCTGAGGGTGTTTCCTGCAGTCTCCTCATATTCAATTTCGCGACCGTTAGGGACTGCATTTTTAGTTCGAGTCTGTCAAAAAATCAAAACAACAAACCCCGCGGTTGTTGACCCTACTGGGTTTGTAATTATCTTAAGGCAGTTGAGTCCGCCCGGCGCGGAATTTGCTCTCTAGATATAATGAAAAAACTACTTAATGCCGCGTAATCACACAATTATTAGGACTTCCTTTCCCCGATGGTCTTACCATGGATTCTTCTCTTCTCACCGGTTTGGCAGTGGCGCTCGGGCTTGGCCTGTTAGTGGGGATGCAACGCGAGTGGAAAGAATCTACCACAGCGGGGGTGCGGACCTTTACGCTGATCACGCTCCTGGGTGCTCTTTCCAGCACATTAGGCGGTGGCGTTGCCCCGTGGCTCTCGGCTGCCGGACTCTTGGCAGTGACCGCGCTCTTGATGCTCGCGAACATCAGCAAGCTTCGCCAGGGTGAGAAAGATATTGGCCTCACCACCGAGGTGGCGGCGCTGTTGATGTATGTGATCGGTGCCGCTGCCGGGCAGGGCTATATTGTGCCGGCGGTGGTGGTGGGAGGAGTAGCCGCCGTACTCTTGCATTGGAAGCAGCCGATTCACTCGTTTATCGAGTCGATGGGGGAAAGCGATCTCAAAGGCGTCTTTCAACTCGTTTTGATCGGGCTGGTTATCCTGCCAATTCTTCCCGATGAAACCTACGGGCCTTACGATGTTTTGAATCCGTACCGGATTTGGCTGATGGTCGTATTGATCGTCGGCATTAGTTTGTGTGCTTATGTCATTCAGCGCATACTGGGAGAGCGGATCGGAGCTCTCCTCGGTGGATTGCTGGGAGGATTGATTTCCAGCACGGCCACAACGGTTAGTTATGCTCGACGTACCGCCGGTCGACCGAATAGCGCTTGGATCGCGGCCTTGGTCATCCTCTTGGCGAGTACGGTGGTGAACGCGCGGGCATTGTTTGAGATTGGCGTGGTCGCGCCAAATTTGTTGAGCTATGTGATCCCACCCCTGGGGATTTTAGCCTTGGGGATGAGCATTCTGTGTGGCTTGGTGTACTTTTGGGCGCGAGGAGAGCAGATCGACGAATCGAGCCACGAAAACCCTGCACAATTGCAGGCAGCCATTATTTTTGGCCTGTTGTACGCAGCCGTTTTGTTTGTCGTTGCGGCCGTGCGGGACCATTTTGGTGATCGCGCACTTTATGCCGTCGCTGTAATCTCAGGACTTACCGACATGGACGCAATCACGCTCTCTGCCGCGCAAATGTTTCGCGAAGAACGTATCGATGGATCCACCAGTTGGCGTATTATCATGATCGCGATGCTAGCGAATTTGGTTTTCAAAGCGGGTGCCGTCATGGTGCTCGGCTCGCGCAAGTTGAGTTGGCTGATAGCCGTCCTGTTTGGGTTGTCGTTAGTATTAGGCGTAGGTCTTTTGGTCTTCTGGCCAGACTGGACAGTCGATTTGACATCCTTGACCGGCAACGCAAAGCCGTAAGCTTTACAATTGATACAAGCCTTAGAGCCATGCTTGGCTTTTTCACGCGACAGCATTCTTTGGTCGGTCTCTTGTCTTAGTTCTGGCTGAGAAAAGCTACTCTTTCGTAAGTCCATTCCCCACACTCTTGGTATTCGTCACTCATGTCTCACGCCGAAGATTGGAAATCGCTGTTCACCGTTTGGCCCGCAGGCGTACCTCGGCGAGGAATTATTACCAATTCGCAGAACGAACAGATGCCTTTCAAAGGCTTCATGCTCAAGGGCGAGATGCTGCTGTTGGAACGCACGAACGCCGACGCCATGGGTGGTAGGTATATCTTGCTCAATTTTGCTGGCATCGATTCGGTCAAGTTCATCGACCCCGTGAGAGAAGCCGACATGGCGGCCGCGGGCTTTGTCGGCAAGTTTGCGAAATAGCTTAGCGATCGTGCTAGCAATCGGCTGCATCGCTGCTGATTGTGCGCATAAATAGCTAATTTCAGCCGAAACTTGCGGAATCTTTGCCTGTTTCACCACAATCGGCATTGCAAGAGAACGCCAAATTCATTTGAATTTGGACCACGCTTTGACTTAACTTTCCATCCAGGAAAGCTAGCCACGGAAGGAACCATCACCATGGAACGGCCACACTGTTTACTCACCGCATTATTCAACTCACGCCGGTTGCTGGGTCGCTCGGCTTTTGTCGGACTTTGTGCGTTTGGAAGCTTCGCTTCCGCTCAAGAAGAAGTCGCCGCCGTCACGCCTCGCTTGGTCGAAAAGCGGGTGATTGGGCCGACCACGATGGTGGCCGAGGCCAACAGCGAACTCGATTTCAGGGCCCGCGTTGACACCGGGGCTATGACCACCTCGGTCCATGTCGAGGAGTGGGCGATCGAGGACGAATCCGAAAAAATGGAAGACAACCTGGGAAAGAAGATTCGCTTCCGCATGAAGAACCACAAGGGCGAATCGCAATGGCTCGAAAGCAGGATTGAAGAAATCGGCATCGTTAAAACGTCGGAGCAAAAGGAAGAACGCTATAAGGTGCAGCTCACGATCTGCTGGAAGGACGTGAAGAAGCAAGTGCTTGTTACGCTTAACGACCGTTCGCATATGAAGTACCCCATGCTCCTGGGCCGCAATTTCTTGGAGGGCGACTTCGTGGTGGACGTCGATCTCTACAAAAAGCCCAAGCCGGAGGTCGTCCCGATTGAAGAGGCTTCCACGGCAGGGGATAAGTAATCCCTGACAGTTGGATGCACGAAACGGACGCTGTCCGCAGTGCGGAGTTCCTGAACGGTCTTTTCTCGTAAAGCTCAGATCTACAGTCCTGAGCGGGGGTGACTGTTGCTGCGCTGACCCATGTATGTGGCGGGACGGGCAGCCTTGCGACTTTTGCGGTCAAAGCCCCTTCGTTTTTTCCACTTCTTCCGGCTGTTAGAAACTTCGTTGGGTGTACGGCTTTCGTCGGGAGTCTCGTAATCCGTCCAATTCGCGCGATCCATGACACAAACCCTCGGCAAGTTCAGTACGATTGCAAAATCGACACTCGCAAGAGCGAAGTAACACATCCTCGGTTACTGGGTGCGCATTGTGATGAAATCGTGAAAATTCGGCAAGACAATTGTTAATGGCCATTTCTGACCTGTCAGTTCACACTAAGCGTGGATTCTTATCCAGATTCTCAGCGGGTCAAATTTGTTAGATTCTGGATAAACCGGGCGGTTTCGGTAACTCCCCGGACGGCTGCTCAATTTGCTAAGCTGATGCTAGAACGATTGACGCTGCTTCCGCCCACCGAAATTTTATAGACCGAAACCCTCCCATGCCCAATCGCCTTGCCCACGAAACGAGTCCGTACCTACTGCAGCACCAGAACAATCCGGTGGATTGGTATCCATGGGCTGCCGAGGCTTTGGAGCGAGCCAAACGCGAGGACAAGCCAATTTTCTTGTCGATTGGTTACTCAGCGTGCCATTGGTGCCATGTGATGGAGCACGAAAGCTTTGAGGATGCCGAGATCGCGCGGGAGCTAAACAAGCATTTTGTGTGCATCAAAGTCGATCGCGAGGAACGGCCTGACCTCGATCAGATCTACATGAACGCGGTGCAGATGCTTACCGGTCGGGGAGGCTGGCCGATGAGTGTGTTTCTCACGCCGGAGTTGAAGCCGTTTTATGGCGGTACGTATTGGCCCCCCGAGCCGCGGCATGGCATGCCGGGGTTCGATCAAGTGATTGCTGCGGTGGCCAAGGCGTGGGAAGAAAATCGCGAAGGGGTGCTGGAAACGTCCGATCGACTCACGAATGAGTTGACGCGCACTGCGCAACAAGCAGTAACGGCGGGAGAACTGTCGGAGACTTTGCTCACAAACGCGGTGGGCCATTTCCGGCAAACCTATGATCGGACTTACGGCGGCTTTGGTGGGGCACCCAAGTTTCCCGCTCCGATGTCGCTGCGGTTGTTGATGCGACATTGGCATCGTCGGCAAGACAAGTTTGCCCTCGACATGGTGACGGGAACTCTCGACCGCATGGCGGCGGGGGGAATTTACGACCACCTCGGCGGGGGCTTCGCGCGCTATTCGGTCGATGCGCGGTGGCTCGTGCCCCACTTTGAAAAGATGCTGTACGACAATGCGCAACTGGTGGTCGCGTATCTCGAAGCATTTCAGGTCACGGGCAACGCCGAGTATGCTCGCGTGGTTCGTGAGACATTGGATTACGTGCTCCGCGATATGACCGATCCAGCGGGAGGATTTTACAGCACCGAAGACGCTGACAGCGAAGGAGTCGAGGGGAAGTTTTATACGTGGTCGCCCGTGCAAATTGCCGAAGTGCTCGACGAAGCGGCCGCGGCAACTTTTACGCAAGTGTACGATGTGAGCGAGGAGGGCAACTTTGAAGAGACGAACATTCTCAATTTGCCCAAGACCATCGATCAACAAGCACAACTCTTGGACCGCGATCCGCAGGAATTGCGGGCAGAGCTTGCCGAGAGCAAGAAGAAATTGTTCGCGGCTCGTGAGCAGCGAATTCATCCGCACAAAGACGACAAGGTGATCACTGGGTGGAACGGCCTGATGATTGAGGCGTTTGCCTCGGCGGGAGCCGTGCTTAATGAAACGAAATACCTTGATGCGGCGCGTCGAGCGGCGGATTTCATGCAGGAAAAACTGCGTCGCCCGGATGGCAGACTCCTGCACACTTGGCGAAACGGGCAGGCCAAAGTCGATGCTTATCTCGACGATTATACCTATCTTGCCTGTGGCTTGATTTCCCTCTACGAAGCGAGTGGTGAATCGCACTATCTGGAACAAGCGATTGCGGATATTGAGGTCGTGCTCACGCGATTTGCCGAGCAAGGGGAGGGGGGCTACTTCTACACGGCGGACGATCAGGAACAGTTGCTCGTCCGCAACAAGGAATTCGCCGATAATGCGGTCCCCAGCGGCAATGCCCTGGCAGCGCTAACGCTCGTGAAGTTGGCCAAGCTCACCGGCGAGGAGCGTTATCTCACCGCCGCAGAGAAAACGATGCAGGCCTGCACGGAATTGATGAAGCGATATCCGTCGGGAACCGCCCAGATGTTGCAAGCCGTCGATTTGTTGCTGGGGCCGACCTATGAGTTGGTGTTCGCCGGCGATGATGAGCCGGAATCGCGCAAGGTGCTGGCCGACTTGCAGCGGCGGTTCCTGCCTAACAAAGTGCTCGCGTTCTCCCACGCAAAACCGCCGGCAGCGCTGGCGGGTTTGCTGCAAGGCAAAACCATGCTCGGCGGCGTGCCGACGCTTTATATCTGCGAGGGATTTACTTGCCAGGCTCCCGCGCAAGGCAAAGAGGAAATCGCCCACGCGCTGGATGGTTTGATGTCAGCACTATAACCACCAGCTTGCGCTGGTGGCTAGAGCTCGCGGATTCTTAGATTGCGGAACTTGTAGGTGGCACCCTTTTCGCCGTGATGTTGGATGCCAATAGGGCCCCGCGCATCCAGATCGTCGTGCATATCGGTGATTGGTACGTCATTGACTTCAATTTTGATCGAGTCGCCTTGGCAGGTGATGCGATAGCGATTCCAATCGTCACGCTTCAAGGCTCCGGCGATCTCTGACTTTTTGAAAAACTCTTGTGACTCTTTTTCATGCTCCAAGAACTTGGGATCCTTCGTGCGGCCCGTGATGCTGGGCCAGAGCCATTCGCGGCGGCCTTCGTCGTAGAGGCCGCCTGACCAGCGACGGTCCGAACCATCAACTTCTGCTTGATAGCCGTAGACCTTGTTCGGCTCGGCGTGGCAGCGGAACATGAACCCTGAATTGGCTGGACCGGGGGGGAGTTTGACTTCGCCTTCGAGGACAAAGTCGCCGTACTCTTTGTCGGTGACAAAAAAGAATTTTTGATTGCCGGTGAGATGGACTTCGTCCTCGACCACCTCGGCTTGTCCCCACTCGTAAGGGTTTTTCCAGCCCGTCAGGTCTTTACCGTTGAAAAGGGGTGTCCACTCCTCGACAGCGGAGCAGAGAGCGGCGGTAACCGCGAAGAGACAAGTTAAGAAACAAGCGATTGCTGAAAAGTGCATGGCTACCTCGTGATAAGCTGGTGAATTGCCCAGGATAACAAACTCAGGTCTTGCCGCAAGAGATTTGGCTCCCAAGTTTGCATCCTCCAAGGGGCCGATTACGAAGAAAAATGAGGTGAGAGGCGTTTTTTCCTGGGAACATAAGTCCTTTCGGTCGAGAAGTTGGACTCCTATGAACGTGCGGGCCTTGGTTAATCGACGACGCGGCTTGCGGTTCGCCGACCGAGCCACTGCCGTGGGGCATGGCCTGCCCAAACTAACTCGCCAATGGCTACCGCCAGCGGCTCGTAAAGACCTTGATCGTCCGCCCATGTCCCTGGAATTTTCGTCAACTGCCGCTGGATATCGACTGACTTGTGTAGTTCATTTGCCAGCTTCTCGCCGAGAAGTGTTTGATTTTTTCTCTGATGCAACGCAACTCGAGCGACTGACGCCTCCTTGGCTGAAATTTTCAGTGCTCACGCCGACCCCTATCCTGATGGGCGAGGAGACTCTGATCGACTATAAACTGCGGGTGCATGGCATTCCACTGCGTTGGCAGTCGCGGATTAGCTGTTGGGAACCACCGTTTCGGTTTGCCGACGAGCAAGTTCGCGGGCCTTATCAGCATTGGCATCACTTGCATTCTTTTGAGGAGGATGACGCAGGGACAATTTGTCGTGATGAAGTGAATTACTCATTTTTGGGCGGTAAGCTGATGCACACGCTGTTTGTGAAACGCGATCTTGAAAAAATCTTTGCGTTTCGCACCAAGGTGCTGCAACAAATGTTCTCCAAGCCGCGTATCCAACCGTCTGTGACAAACGCAGGCCATTCTTGGTAGTTCACTTAATGGTTAGGAAACCTCCCATGAAAATCGCTGTTGTTGGCAGTGGAGTGAGCGGCCTTGTGGCTGCCCGTCTGCTTGCCACACGCTACGATGTGCAGCTCTTCGAGGCGGCGGACTATGCGGGAGGCCATGCCCACACGGTCGACGTGTCGATCGCTGGTCAGCATTTTGCCGTCGATACTGGCTTCATGGTATTCAACGAACCGACTTATCCTCAATTATCTCGGCTTTTGAAACTGCTTGGCATTGTCCCGCAACCGAGCGACATGAGTTTCAGCGTCTCGTGCGAGCAAACCGGCTTCGAGTATCAGGGGAGTTCGTTCACGGGTTTGTTCGCTCAGCGTGCCAATCTTTGGCGGCCAAGCTTTTACCGGATGCTGGCCGATGTTGTGCGTTTCAATCGCCGGTCGCTGGAGTATCTGGCTGACGACGACAATCGACAGACGCTGGGTGAATTTTTGGAGCGCGGCCAATTTGGCGACGCCTTGCGCGACCACTATTTGCTCCCTATGTCCGCCGCGATTTGGTCGTGCCCGACGGCCGATGTGCTCGACTTCCCCGCGCGGTTCTTGCTGGAATTTATGCGGAACCACGGGCTTTTGCAACTGCGTGACCGGCCGCAGTGGCTCACGATTCCTGGAGGTTCGCGGCGTTATGTTGATGCTTTGCTCGCTGATCTTGGCCGTCGCGCTCGGCTCAACCAGCCCGTGCAGAGGGTCACTCGTCACGAAGAACATGTCGAACTCGAATTCTTCGATGAGCAGCCTCAAGAGTTTGATGCCGTGGTGATGGCCACCCATGCCGACACGACACTCGGATTGCTCGCGGATGCCGATGGCTTGGAGCGATCACTTTTGGGAGCGTTCACCTATCAAGCCAACGAAGCGGTTTTGCACACGGACGAAAGCTGGCTGCCGGCGCGGCAAGCCGCTTGGGCGAGTTGGAACTATCGCATTTCAGCCGGCAAAGCTTCCCAGGTTTGCGTCACTTACGATCTCACTCGCTTGCAATGCTTGAACTCGCCAAGGCGATTGCTGGTGACCTTGAACCCGCCCAAGCCAATCAAGGCTGATTGCGTTTTGCGTCAGTTCACCTATCATCATCCGGTGTTTTCTCGTGAAGCGGTCGCGGCCCAGTGGTGGTGGCCTGAAATCAACGGGCCCCGGCGCACCTATTTTTGTGGAGCCTATTGGGGGCATGGATTTCATGAGGATGGCGTGGTCAGCGCACTGGCTGTCGCCGAGAAGTTTGGCCTGGGACTCGAAGAATGCACAGCGCCTTGTATCATGGCAGCGTCACCCACTCCCGCACCCGTCCGATAAGTCATTCGTTCCGCTACCCGGTGACGATGGCTTATCTGGACCTCGCGGAAGTGCCGCAACTGCTGCGCGAGCGGAAACTGCTGGGCTACCATTGGCGGCCGCTCTGTTTTCGGGAAGAAGATCACCTGCTCGGCGCGGGTGAGTCCCTCGACGCTGAGATTCGCACTCTAGTGCAAAGCCAAACCAGAGAGCGACTTTCGGGGCCAATTCGGCTGCTGACGCTGCTATGCACTTGGGGCTACTATTTTAGTCCGCTGAATCTGTATTACTGTTTTGCTCCTGACGGCGAACTGCTTGAAGCAATTGTCGCCGAGGTATCGAACACACCGTGGTTGGAAACCCATCGGTACGTGCTCTCCGTCTCGTCGCCAGCGGGACCGGAGCCTTTGCACTGGGATCATCCGAAGGAGTTTCACGTCTCGCCGTTCATGGGAATGGATCTGGACTATGGTTGGAGGTGTTCGCAGCCAGGCGAGCAGATCGGGGTCCAAATCACCACCGCTCAAGCGGGCGAAAGTTTTTTTACAGCCAACTTAAATCTCGAGCGCCGACCCATTTCCGACGTGGAATTGGCTTGGTCACTTTACCGTTACCCCTGGATGACAGCCCGAGTCGTCTCAGCCATTTATTGGCAAGCACTACGTTTATGGTGGAAGAAATGTCCGTTTTATACCCATCCGAAAAAACAAGCCGCGTCGCACGGCACGCCTACAAGTTGAAGCCTTGTGGTATGTCACAGCCGACTTCGCGCGAAGCTCCGACGCGCTTCGAGCGTTTGTGCCGCGCCGCGCTTGTCGCGCGATTGCAGAACGTGACCAAAGGCCAGCTACTACTCGCCGACGCGGAGCGACAGTTTTCATACGGCACTTTGCACGATGATGAAACCGCCGCGCGTATCGAAGTCCGCGATCCTCGATTCTATCGACATGCTGCGTTGGGTGGGACCATGGGCGCGGCCGAGGCCTACATTCGCGGCTATTGGGAAAGTGATGATCTGATCGCGGTGATGCGGCTCATGGCGCGGAATGCCGCCGCACTGTCCGAGATGGAGCGCGGAGTCTCGCGGTTAGTGAAACCTCTGCTGCGCGTCGGACATTGGCTCACTCGGAACACACTCGTGGGCAGCCAGCGTAACATCGCCGCCCATTATGATTTGAGCAATGAATTTTTCGCCACGTTTCTTGATCCGACCATGACGTACTCGTCAGGACTTTTTGAGCAGCCGGAAACGACACTCGCCGAGGCTTCGCTCGCCAAATACGAACGGCTGTGCCAACTGCTGGACCTGAAACCGCACGATCACTTGCTCGAAATTGGCACGGGCTGGGGAGGGTTCGCCTGTTACGCGGCCCACGAGTACGGCTGCCGAGTGACAACGACCACGATTTCCAAAGCTCAACACGACTACGCGAAACAGCAGATTGCCGCGGCGGGTTTGGAAAAGCGAGTTGAACTCTTGCGGACCGACTATCGCCAATTACAAGGATCGTTCGACAAAATCGTTTCAATCGAGATGATTGAAGCCGTGGGCCACGAATTTCTCGGCACGTTTTTTGGCAAGTGCGATGAATTGTTGCGCCCCGGCGGTAGTTTGGCATTACAAGCGATTACCATGCCTGAGCAGCGTTACGAACGGTATCGTCGTTCGGTCGATTTTATCCAACGCTATGTATTCCCTGGCGGTTGCCTGCCCTCGGTGGGGGCCTTGGTTGCCGCGACGGAGCGAACATCATTACAACTCACGACCCTCGACGACTTCGGCCAGGATTACGCGCGCACGCTGGAGATTTGGCGAGAGAATTTTCATGCGAATCTTGATGTGATCCGCGAACTCGGCATGACCGAACGACTTTTGCGCACTTGGCACTACTATTTCTGCTATTGTGAGGCCGCGTTTCGCGAGCAATTGATTGGGCTTAAGCAAATGGTGTTCGTTAAACCTGGGCGGTAACAATTGATGGATCAAAACTTGTTCATCGAACTGGCCGAAAAAGGTTGGTTTCCTGACTTTGCGATCCGCGTGGGAATTCGCCACCTCCTCCGCAGTCGCCTGGAACAGACCGGCCAAACTTCCGCTACCGAAACGGCAGAGTTTGCGAGGGAAATGCGTGAGTCGCCCTTCTTAAAGGCTGCCGCCCAGGCGAACGCCCAACACTATGAAGTCCCCGCCGAATTTTTCCGACGGGTCTTGGGGAAACGCTTGAAATACAGTTCAGGCTTGTGGCCGACAGGTTGTCAAAGCCTTGACGCGGCTGAGGAGGCGATGCTCGCACTCACATGTGAGCGGGCAGAAATCGCCGATGGCATGGAAATTCTTGATCTCGGCTGTGGTTGGGGATCACTTTCGCTCTGGCTGGCGGAGAACTATCCTTGCTCGCGTATTGTGGCACTCTCCAATTCCGCGACTCAGCGCCAATTCATCGAAGACCGTTGTGGGGAAGCCGGCATCACGAACCTGCAAGTCCTAACGCGGAACGTGGCCGATTTTGAAACGTCTTGGCGATTCGATCGCGTGGTGTCGGTTGAGATGTTCGAGCATGTCCGCAATCACGCCGAGTTGCTCAAGCGGATCGCGGATTGGTTGAAACCCGAGGGTAAGCTCTTCGTGCATATTTTTTGCCATCGCGACCGGCCTTATGCTTTTGAGGATCATGGGCCTGGCGATTGGATGGCGCGCCATTTTTTCACAGGCGGGATCATGCCCTCGGAGAATTTACTGCGCGAATACGGCGAGCAGCTCACAGTAAGCGACCAGTGGTCAGTGAATGGCCAACACTACAGCCGCACTTGTGAGGCATGGCTCGCGCGGCTGGACGCTCAGCACGATGAGTTGCTTTCACTCTTTGCGGTCGACACGGATCGCCGTACCGCTGAAGTGCGCTTGCAGCGCTGGCGGATGTTTTTTCTCTCGTGCGCGGAACTGTTTGCTTATCGCGGTGGTGAAGAATGGTATGTCGCACACTATCTGCTCGAACACGCATTAGAATTTGCTCACACGCGCTAGCCCTCGGCGCAAGCCGTGGGGGAGATTCTCATATGCTCATCGGCCTGTACCGACGACTATTAGCGTGGTGGTCCTGGGAAAAAAGCGTTGGTGCGCTCGATGTAGTCGCGGTACTCGGGGCGGCGCTCCATGATGGTGCTCTCCAGCAGGGTGACGCCGCTCACTTTCATCAGGAATAGGCTCATCACGAGGGGGCTGAGCATGGTCCACCAACCCCAGCCAGCAGCCGCAATGAGATACAGCCCCCACCAGACACAGAAGTCGCCAAAGTAATTGGGGTGCCGCGTGTACCGCCACAAGCCGGTGTCGAGCACCCGGCCTTTGTTGGCTGGATCGCGCTTAAAGCGAGCGAGTTGCCAATCGCCGATTGTTTCAAAGGCGATTCCAACGACGCACAGCAGGGCACCGGCGTAGTCCAAAGCCCAGAGTTGCTGACCAAACAAGATGCCGATCTGCACGGGCCAGGAAATGAACCAGAGCAATACGGCTTGCAACAGAAAGACCGTGCCGAGGCTTACAATCCAAAATCGCATGCCATGTTTCTCGCGCATCGCCCCGTAACGGCGATCTTCTCCGTGGCCCCAGTTGCGCCAGAGCAGATAAGCTGAGAGCCGTAGCCCCCACAGCGTTACAAGTGTCAGGATGAGAACACTGCGTGGGCCGGGCGAGGAGATCGTCAGGAATGTGTACCAGGCCACGAGTACAAATCCGAGGCCCCAGCAGGGATCGACGATACTGGCGTCGCGCAGCGCGAGGCTCAATAGCCAAAGAACTAGGAACACGCCGACGACAAGCACGAGATTGAGAGCGAGCAGCGTGACAATGGTGGCCATCGTGAATTGCTCATCGCCTAGGATTCAAAAGAGATCACGCTGCTCGTGAGGGCCGTACTTTTCAATGTACTCGTTGACTTTTACCTTGCGCGCGGTGTTTTCGCTCGTCATGTAGCGAATCTTACCATAGATGGGCCGTTCGGGGCCCCAGGGGCGATCGTAGCGGCCTAGCACCCAGAAGATGCCGGAATAGCTGTTGGGGTTGCGGCCATCGAGGGCGTACTTGTTGTTGAGTTCAATCATCGCGGTGAGCGCGTCTTGGGGCGAGGGGGACCATTCCAGAATCTTCTTGCCCCATAACATCCGCAGGTAATTGTGCATGCGGCCTTCGCGCACCAACTGACGCTGCGCGGCGTTCCAGAGGGGATCATGCGTGCGGCTGTGAGCGAATTCCTCGAGAGTATAAGTGTGCTGCCGAGGATCGTTGGCATGTTCGGCGAGTGTTGCTTGGGCCCAGTCGGGGAGCGAAGAATAGCGGGCATAATCGGCACGCTGCGAACACATGTTGTAGCCCAGTTCGCGCCACGTGATCAGCTCGTCAAGGAAGGATTCGGCGGCACGGTCCACGCCCCACCAGCCCGTGGAACTTCCGGTCACTTTGGTAGCGAGTTTGTCTGGTGTCCATTTTACGCGCGCCATCGTGGCGGTGAAAACTTCGTGCGCGGAGATGTGCCCAAAGTGTAGGTAAGGTGACAGTCCACTGGCGACTTCTTGTTGGGGTTGATTCCGCGCGTCGGCATAATCGCGTAAGCGTTCGTCGAGAAAAAGCTGCATTTGCCTGTTCGCGGCTTGCGCGCCGCCGTCCAGCAGCGAACCGCGCACGTTATGGTCGATGGCGAACTTAGACAGATTTTCGGCGAGCGTTTTGAGTTGCGGCTCGTCCTCGGCTGGCCAACGATTGGTAATCTCTAATGGCAACTCGCCAAGTCGTGGCAGCTTGGCGGCAGCTAGCGGATGTTCTTCGGGAAGTTCCGCGAGATGGGGCGTGAGTGTCTTTTGTAGAAAGCGTCGAAAATCAAACGCGCGGCTAAAGATGCGATCGGTCGCGCGCATGGGGAAGAGTCCGTTCGAATCGATCAATTCAAACCGTACGGGAATCTGTCGTGCCGCGGCCGTGATCATGCGGGGCAAAAAGAAGCAGGGAAAGTCGTCGCTTACCACCACGCAGGCCCGCGCAGCCAACGCAGCCAGTAATCCGTCGCCGTCACCAGCTTGCCGCTCGAGATAAGGATAATACGTGACAGGCGACTTCGAGAAGACCTGGGCATTATCGGCCATGCCGTGGATCACAAAGCGGTGAATGCGGTCGCTGGCCCACTTGTATCCGCATCGCAACGCTTCGAGCACCACGAGCGGCTTTTTGAGTTCAATCGCCCAATCGACGGCCCGCTGAAGGCTGAAGTTCCATCCGGTCCGCCGGTTGGCGATCATCCAATAAAGCACGTAGTCACCGTCGCCATGAATTTGCGTCCCATGAGCTTGACGAATGCGTACCGCGGGAACATCGCTCTTCATTTTGTTGATTGCCACGATATTCGCTACAGCCGTGAAGCGTTGATGGATTTTCTCTTGTACCGCAAGCGTCGGTGATTGTTAACAAAAGCCGTTGCCTTGCGATTTTTCGGTCAAAAATAGGCTTGTTTCGCTTAGTGCAGCAGTTTCTAATGCGTTTTCACCTCGATCTCGTCCAGGAAACCCTTCCATGCGCAAGTTATTTGTTCTATTCATTTGTATGGCCTGGGGGAATATGTCGGATCTTGCTGCCGCGAAAGAGTTGCCACTGCTTGTTGAAGATTCTTTTGAAGGCGATCTTTCACTTTGGCAGATGTCTGACCCCGCCGGGGCGGAACCAACTTGGCAAATTGTTGCGGACGAGACGGATCAAGCGAATCATGTTCTCCGTGCCACCGGTGGCAGCAAGTACGAACCGCCCCATCGGAGCCCATGGAACATCGCGTTTTTGAAAGACACGGTGGTCGGTGATTTTGAGTTAACCGTGCGGGTGCTGAACACGAATTACGATGCGGGGGATCACCGCGACTTGTGCCTCTTCTGGGGCTATCAAGACCCGGCGCACATGTATTATGTCCACTTCGGCGCGAAGCCCGATCCCCATTCGTGCCAGATTTTTATCGTGAATGACGCCGATCGCAAAATGATTACCGATAAGAAATCGCCGGGAACGCCATGGGATCGCGATTGGCATGACGTGAAAGTTCGCCGCAACGTCGCAGCCGGCACGATGGAAGTTTTCTTTGACGATATGCAGTCACCCGTCATGACCGCCACGGACAAGACTTTTACCTGGGGCAGGGTGGGCATCGGCACGTTCGATGACAACGGCAATTTCGACGAGTTCCAACTGCGCGGCGTGAAAATTGAACCCATCCCCAAGGAGGCCAGACTGCCAGGAGACGAGTAACCACAAAGACACGAAGAACACTAAGGAGTTCGCTTGGTGTCCTTAGTGCCTTCGTGGTTCAAATCATGAGCGATTAGACACGGGCGTTTTCAATAATCGTCCGCGCTTCACGCGCGTTTTGCTCGATCCCTTGCCAATCCTTCGCTGCAATCTTGTCGCGAGGTGCCAACCACGAACCACCCACCGCAGCCACGAGCGGGTCGGCGATGTATTCGGCCAAGTTCTTCGGACCCACTCCCCCCAACGGAATGTATGTGACGCCCAAATGGTTGTACGGCGGCGACATCGCCCGCAAGTAGCCGAGGCCCCCCAGCGACTCCGCGGGAAAGAATTTCAAGCGTAGGCAACCGTAGCTCAAGGCCATTTCCACGTCGGAGGGGGTGGCGATTCCGGGTGCGAACGGCAAACCAGCCTTCACGGCCGCTTCGATTACGCGCGGATTCACGCCCGGCGACACGCCAAACGCGGCCCCTTCGGCAAACACTTGATGGACCTGTTCCGGGAAGAGCAGCGTGCCGATACCCACCAACATTTCGGGGAGTGACTTGCGAATCGCCCTGAGAGAATCGATGGCCGCATCGGTCCGCAAGGTGAGCTCCATCGCGTTCACGCCTCCCGCCAGGAGTGCTTCGGCGATTGGCACCGCGTCTGCCGCATTGTCCACGACCAACACGGCGAGCACGCCGGCAATTTCCAGTTTTTCAAAGATGGGAGGAATACTCACGAAATTTATGCTCCTCAAGAGTTGAGTTAAACCATTAGGCCAAGATATTCCTTGGCATTATTAAAACAGATGTTGCGAATCATCGGTCCCAAGAGCGCGTCGTCGTCGGGAATCGCGCCATTTTCGACGTCGGTACCCAACAAGTCACACAAGCAGCGGCGGAAATATTCGTGCCTGGGGTACGACAAGAACGACCGCGAATCGGTGAGCATACCGATGAACCGCGCGAGCAAGCCTTGATTCGACAGCGCGTTCATTTGCCACTGCATGGCTTCCCATTGATCGAGGAACCACCAGCCGGAGCCCATCTGAATTTTTCCGGCGATTTCGCCGTCTTGGAAATTACCGATCATTGCCGCGAACACGTAATTGTCGGCGGGGTTCAGGTTATACAGGATAGTTTTTGGCAATGCCTCATCTTGCTCCAACCGATCCAAAAACCGCGACAGCGTACTCGCCTGGAGTGAATCACCAATCGAATCACCCCCGACGTCCCGGCCGAGCTTGCTCACCATGCGCGAGTTGTTATTTCGCAACGCGCCAAGATGCAACTGCATCGTCCAACTTTTAGCCGCGTTGAGGTGGCCCACGTAGACCATCAAGTGCGTGGCAAATTGGCGTTGTTCGTCAGGCAAAACTTGTTTTCCCGCGCGGGCCTTGTCAAAGATCGCAGCGGCCGTTTTCTCGTCGCAAAAGTCGGCGTAGCAATTGTTGATGCCGTGGTCCGACAACCGACAGCCTTGCTCATGGAAAAAGTCGTGCCGCTGTTGGAGTGCGGCCAGCAAGTCGGCAAACTTGGCGATTTCCACATTGCTCGCCGCCGCAAGCTTGTCCACCCAGGTGTTGAATTGCTCGGTGAGATCGATCTCCAACACACGGTCGGGCCGAAACGTCGGGTAGACGCCGGTGCCAAAATCGCTGTTAGCTATCTGCCGATGATGGGCTAGATCGTCAGTCGGATCATCAGTGGTGCAAACCGCGCGGACTTTGAATTTCTGAAAGATTCCCTTTGGGGTCAGCTCATCGGTGCCCAGCCGTTCGTTGGCCCGTTCCCAAATACGAGGAGCACTTTTTTCGTCGAGCAACTCGTCGATGTCGAAGTAGCGCTTGAGTTCCAAGTGCGTCCAGTGGTAGAGCGGGTTCCGCAGCGTCTGGGGCACGGTCCGCGCCCAGGCGAGGAACTTTTCGTAAGGCTCGGCATCACCGGTGCAGAATCGCTCGGAAACGCCATTAGCCCGCATGGCCCGCCACTTGTAGTGATCGCCCCCCAGCCAAACCTTCGCTAGATCACCAAAGCGGTTGTTCGAGGCCATCTCCGCCGGCGGCAGGTGGGTGTGGTAATCGAGGATCGGCTGATCCTCGGCAAACTCATGGTAGAGCCGCTGGGAGGTCTTTGTGCGGAGCAAGAAATCTTCGTGGATGAACGACATGGCGGATATTTGAGGTGGTGGCCGCGACGGACCTGGATGAGAGGACAAAAAAAGAGCTGCTTGCACCTAAATAGGATAATGCAAGCAGCTCTGTTTCGTCTCGAAAAAACCGTCTCAAAAAACGCAGAGGCGCCGCCCGGACTCGAACCGGGGATGACGGATTTGCAATCCGTTGCCTTAGCCACTTGGCCACGGCGCCTTATTTTGGTCCAGGAAAAATACCCTGAACGCTTCGCAACGTATCTTCGGACAAGTCGCCAGCCCTACTTGAGGGGGCTAGCCCTATTTTCGCTGCCGTTTGTGCAAAGTTAAGCAATCAAGGGACTTCGGTCAAGTGTGGTCACAATGCCGGTTGCGTAAATCGGGCGATTTATGCCCACTTTGGCAGCTACGGGGGAGCCGCCAAGCGTCGGTGATCTTTTGCAGTCACCACCAGAAGGGACTCGATGGATTAGATACCGGTTCACAGGGATTGGCTGCCGCGGCACCGTTCGGTGAGCTAACTCAAGGCCGAAGGAGCTTACCTTGATCAAGAAATTCATCAGTTTGTTGCTGGGCCAATTCGGTTTGAACCCATCACGCTCGAACGTGGAACCCCTCATCCGCCAGATTGCCGACCAGAGTCTGGCGGAAGTCTGCCAAGTGGTTGAAGGCCGCTTGGTGGGAATGAGCGTTGCCGAAGCCCGCGGCTATGTCCGAGCTCGGGCCACCCAAATCGTGATGCACGAAGCCCGTTTGGCGATTGCCAGATCCACCGACGTGGAGTTCTCGTCGATGGCCGACATCGTGCGTCAATCCACCGAGCGATTGATCCCCCAAGTGATTCGCAAAATGCACTCCGGTGGTCACCATGCCCCGCGTGTGGCGGCCTAATCAGCCCCGCAGAAATTCTTAACCGCCATGGACACGACTGATTATCCTTCGCTGCCGAGTCTCACGCGGATCCACGTGCAACTCGCCACCGACAGTCGTCGCGTGGAACAAATCGTCGCGGGTCAGTTGGAGTCGAGCGCCCAGTTGGATATGATCGAGCAACTCTTCCACGCCACCACCGCCGAAGATTGGGCGGGGGTCACCAACGCCACACGCATTCTTGCCAATCTCAAGCCCGAAGAGGTAAGCGCGGAAGTTGTGAACGAAGCCCGCCAGCTTTACGAAGAGTTGACCCACGAGAAAGCGGGCATCAAGCAGCCCAAGCACCTTGCGAATCTCCTCGCAGCCTGCCGCGCGATGCGAACCCGCAAATAGCTCACAGTTAGCCCCGGCATCTTGCTGGGGAAAACTGAATCCTAGCAATTCAATCCCGGCAAGATGCCGGGGCTATGTCATGTTACCAGTAGCGGTAGCCCCACGGCGCGTTATTGATAATCGGCTGTTGATAGCCGGTGTACCACGCGAAGGGTTGGCCACCGGGTCGTGTCCAGGTGGGGCTGTTGTGCATTGTGGTAAAGGGCGTGGCGGACGCGGTTGGCCGACCGGGCACAAAGCCGTACCATTTTTGCGAGGCTAAACGGTCCATCCGCTGCTCGGCCCGCAGTTCTGCTTTTCGCATGGCGATGGACTTTTTCGGCTTTTCTTCGCTGCCGTAGTACCACTCGTTGTGGTCCTCGGCGGCTTCCGCTTCGGCCGCCTCAATTGAGCGTTGGGCGTTCGCTTGGTTGGCCACCCACACTTGGCAGAACGAAAATGCCAACAACAGCGCCGAGAATTGCATGGTTCGTTGAGTCATGGAAGGATGCCCGCGGACTGGGAAGGGGGATGATGGCTAAGTAGAGTCGCTTATTAAGTCTATTCGGCAAAGTCAGGGCCAACCGTTGAATCAGAGCGCGCCAAGGCCCAGCCGTTAATCGAGCAGCGTAACGATAAAGCAAATTGGTGAAACTTTACGGGCAAAAAGAAGTTTCATGCAGAGGCGCGGAGTTCGCGGAGGAGCTAGTGGCATGGAGATAATCTCTGCGCTCCCCGCGATTCTGCGTAAAAAAACCTAGACGCCACGCTTCGGTCGGGGAACTTTGCCGCTGCTAGGCTTCTTTTTGCCGCGCATTCCCTTGCGCCCCCCGCCAGATTTTTCTTTGATGGAATCGACCGGCTCGCCAATCGCGTCTTGCATTTTCTCGATGCGATCACGAATCGCGGCGGCGCGTTCAAATTCTAAACTCTCCGCGGCGGCGAGCATTTCGGCTTCCAGTTCGGCGATGTATTCCTCGGTGATGTATTTGGTTTCCTCGGTGCGTCCCACGGCGGCATTGGCTTGGATATGCGCGGCGGCGGTCGCTTCGATGCCACGATGGATCGCCTTACGAATCGTCTCGGGCGTGATGCCGTGCTTTTCGTTGTAGGCTTCTTGCAACTTCCGACGTCGCGTGGTTTCATCAATGGCCCGTTGCATTGAATTGGTCACTTTGTCGCCATAGAGAATCACCTTGGCGTTCACGTTGCGGGCAGCACGGCCGATGGTTTGCATGAGCGACGTTTCGCTCCGTAGAAAACCTTCCTTATCGGCATCTAAAATCGCTACGAGCGAAACTTCCGGCAAGTCCAAACCTTCCCGCAGCAAGTTAATGCCCACGAGCGCCTCGAATTTTCCCTGCCGCAGATCACGTAGTACTTCCACGCGCTCAAACGCATCCATCTCGCTATGCAACCATTTGCAGAGCACACCGTTTTCGCAGAAGTAGTTGGATAGGTCTTCGGCCAGACGTTTCGTGAGTGTCGTCACGAGCACGCGCTCTCCCGCCGCGGCGCGTAGTTTAATTTCTTCCAGCAGGTGGGGCACCTGTCCGCGCGCGGGGATCACTTCGATCTCGGGGTCCAGCAGTCCCGTGGGCCGCACGACCTGCTCCACCACTTCGCCCCCGGTGCGTCCGAGTTCGTAGTCCGCCGGGGTCGCCGAAACATAAACGACTTGATTGTAACGCTCTTGAAACTCATTAAATTTGAGCGGCCGATTGTCGAGCGCACTCGGCAAGCGGAAGCCATGCTCGACGAGCGTTGTCTTGCGGCTGCGATCGCCGGCGTACATGGCCCCGATTTGCGACACCGTGGCGTGTGATTCGTCGATGAAGAGCAAAAAATCCTTGGGGAAGAAATCAAAAAGCGTGAACGGTGGTTCTCCCGCGGCGCGGCCACTTAAGGGTCGGCTGTAGTTCTCCACGCCGGGGCAATAGCCGACTTCCATCATCATCTCAACATCAAACCGTGTGCGGGCATTGAGCCGCTGGGCTTCGAGCAACTTGCCCTGTTCGCGGAACAGCTCCAAGCGTTCGCGCAGTTCCTTGCGGATTTCATCAACCGCGTTTTCGATGCGCTCTTCGGGGAGCACGAAGTGCTTGGCAGGGTAAATATAAACTTCGCTCAGATTATCAATCGTTTCGCCGGAAGTGGCGTTGATGATCGACAGTTTCTCAATTTCATCGCCCCAGAATTCAATCCGATAGGCAAACTCTTCATACGAGGGCCAAATCTCGACGCAATCGCCCCGCACGCGGAATTTGCCACGGGCCGGGTCGGTGTCGTTACGTTCGTATTGGATATTGATGAACCGCTCCAGGACATTGTCGCGGTCGAGCGACTCGCCCACCTGCAACCCGACCATCATATCCTTGTAATCTTGGGGCGATCCCAAGCCGTAGATGCACGACACACTCGCCACCACAATCACATCGCGGCGACTTACCAACGAACTGGTTGTCGCCAGACGCATGCGATCGATCTCTTCGTTGATCGAGGCGTCTTTCTCGATGTAGATGTCACGCTGCGGAATATAGGCTTCGGGCTGGTAATAATCGTAATAGCTAACGAAATAGCTCACCGCATTGCGGGGGAAGAATTCCTTGAACTCGCTATAAAGCTGCGCGGCCAAAGTTTTGTTGTGCGACAGCACGAGCGCGGGGCGCTGCAACTCTTGGATCACGTTGGCCATCGTGAAGGTCTTGCCGCTGCCGGTCACACCCATGAGCACATGCTCGTTCTGGCCTAGCTGAAGACCCTCGACGAGCTTTTTGATGGCGGCCGGCTGATCCCCGGCGGGTTTGAACGGCGATTCCAGTTGAAATTGCATGGTGAGTCTGTCCTGGTTCATCGTGAAATGGAATTTCTCTGTTGATTCGTTAGCGAGTTAGGGTTTGATTTGTGGACGGCTATCGCCGGGATTTCTATTTGCGTTTCACGCAGACCAGAGGGTGCTCATTGCCGC